>RCUH01000216.1_pt1 | contig 77177 bp, 65 predicted proteins | sample 2166191 | NCBI WGS metagenome assembly RCUH01 (sample SAMN09932848, study PRJNA488358) | compost metagenome | feature: garden; material: soil; isolation source: compost soil in an enriched community after 214 h of incubation | place: Germany: Experimental Botanical Garden Goettingen | collected... | reverse complement strand
TCTGGGTATAGGCGCCGAGGACGTGCACGCCATAGCCGCCGATGGAGGTGCCGCCGGCGCCAATGAAATCACCGCCAAAGGCTTCCCCGCCTCTGCCGCCCGTCCCTCCTGGCGCGCCGCCGCCGCCACCGCCGCCGCCAGTCCTGTAGTTGAACACTGAGTCAGCATCTCCCCCATTCAAACTGCCAGATGCACCAACGCTCCCTGCCTGGGCCCCGGCACCGATTCCGCCACCTAGGCCGGCCCCGCCGCCGCAACCATTGTTGGCGTCCGTTCCAGCAGTGCAACCGAAGGGATCATTGCTCCCACCAGCTCCCCCCGCGCCACCCCCATACGTATCGGTGAAGGGAGTGGAGCTGCCGTTCCCACCGGCTTGCCCGCCCATGCCGCCATCGCCTGCCGGCATGGGCGTTCGCGAGGGCGTATTCGCAGAGCAAGCAAAACCATTGCAGTAGTCGATATCCCCGCCTCCACCACCGCCGCCGCCGGCGCCGCCAACTCCGTCACCGCCACGCCCGCCCGGTGTGGCGTCTTGGCTGTACGCACTGCCCCCGCCTCCTCCACCGCCCCCGCCCGCGCCGCCTTGCAGAAGCCCCAGGTTCGTCAGCACCGCGCCGTCCGCCTGCAGGCTGACACCATGTCCACCTTGACCGCCGTTTCCTCCCAGCCCGCCGTATCCGTCGAACACATTGGTGCCACTGCCACGCAAGCCATTACCGCCGCCCCCACCACCACCGCCGCCACCGCCACCGCCCGCCCCGCCGCTCAGGCGTTCCGTATTCACAAACGGCGTGGTATCCCACACGACAACGGCGACCTCGCCATCGCCGCCGTCTCCACCGGCCATGCCGGGCGCGCCGCCCAGTCCGGCCGTGCCGCTGTTTCCGATAATGTCGCCCAGCGCCATGGCGGGCAGGAATATCATCAGTCCGGCAAGAAAAAACACCGTCGCCGGTGTTTTCGATTTACCCCGAAAATCGCATTTGGATCGCACGTAGCCACCTTACATAAATTCAGCGATATAGACGCCCGCGGACCCACGCGGCGCGAATCAATGGAATCGCGCGCTGCTTTATTCAGTGGGATACCGAGGCCTATGGACGCTCTCGTTAGCGTGGTTATGCTAGGTGGCCGCGTCGCCGGCGTATTGAGCAATAACACTCAAAATCGCGCGATGGATAATGCCGCGCAAAATCTGAACGAATCCAATGCAGGCGCACGCGGGCGGCTACCGGCGGCGGCATTGCTGGGAAATTTTCGCGTTTTCTGAAGGGGATCATTTCCCCGCGGAGCCGCAGGGCAAGCGCTGGAGATCTTGAATCTCGGCGGCGGAGATTGCCACGGAAGCGAGCGGAGCGGAACGCGTGACGGAATACCTGGCGGACTGCTGAGCGACACGCTTGGCGGCATGCGCAGCGGCATGCTCAGCGGCATGTGCACCGCAGACACCGCCCGCACGCGCGCGGGCCAGCAATTCAAAAACGCCTACTGCTGCCCGCGAAAAAAAACGGCGCGCCTGAGCGCGCCGTTCATGTTCAGACCTGGCGCTCCCGCGCCACCGAACGCGCAAGCAACAGATGCTTGCTTAGCAGCAGCGCATCCGCCTGCGCCGGATCGCGGCGCTGCAGCAGGTCTTCCTCGCGCGGCTCCAGGTCCGCGGCATGTACCAGCGACATCAGATTGCGCGTCTTCGTGTCCGACACCGGCGTGGTGTTGTCTTCGATCAGTTCGCCCTTCACGTACGCCTGCATCCGCATGGACAGCTTGCGGGTGTTGGTGAGGGTTGCCGACGCCAGCGCGCCTTCTTCGTAGCGGATGTCGGTCTGGCTGCTGGTCTGGTCGTTGATCTGGAAGTAGCGGTAGTTCTGCGTGTCCTTGTCCTTGGTCAGGTCAAGCTGCATCTTGGGCGTGAGCGCGGTGTGGTAGCTGGCGGACAGGCTCGCGCGCTGTTCCTGTTTGACAGCCAGGTCGAACAAGGGCCGGCCGCTCACGCTGCTGCTCTGCGAAACTTGATAGGTGAACTGGTCGATTTCGCTGGTCTTGTACGGATTGCTGATCTGCATGGTCTGCGAGACCGACGCCGAGAAATCGGCCATGCCCGACAGCAGGCTGCGATACGTGTAGCCGGCCGCCACGCGCCGGGGCACCTGGCTCGACGGCGCGGCGCCGGGGTCGTAGCTTTGGTGCAATTCGGTGAAGGCGTCCTTGAACAGCGCCATCAGGTCCTTGTCGCCGCGGCCGCGGCTTTGCGCGCTGTCGAACTGCTGCAGGTAATCGCTGACCGCCGCGGCCCGCTGCTGCGCGTTGCCGTACACCAGGGGCTTGCTGATGTCGACGTCGACTTTCACCACGCCGGCCGCGCTCTTGATCGACAGCGACCGTTGCTTGCTGTCGGCCACGAAATCGACCGTCTGCGAGATCACGCCATTGGCGCTGGTGGTGGTTTGCAGCGACACCGACGACAGCACGCCCGTGCTGAACTTGGCCAGGCCCGCGAACGCCATGCGCGGAGGCACGGCGCTCAGCCCGTCGACCGTGTCCTGGAATGCCTTGGACAGGCCGGCGATGGCGTTGCGTTCGGTTTCGGTCAGTTCGCCTTCGGTCACTTCGATCTGGACCGCCAGGCCCTCGGCGCGATTGTCCAGCGTGACGGCAACCTTCACGCCGCTGGCGGTGGTGATGCGCAGCGTGTAGGCGTCGTTGGCCTGCGCGGGCGAACTGGCCTGCGTGGTGCCCGTCAGCCCGTCGACCTGCTCGGCGCTGCGGGCCAGCATCGCGGATTGAGAGAAATTGCCGCCATCCGTCTTGAACCGGGCGAGCAGCGCGGACGCAACGCCTTCGAGGCGGCCTGCCAGCGTACGGGCCGAGATCGTGCTTGCGATCACGGTGGACACCGGATCCACGGCCTCACGTTCCCAGACCAGGCCCCCGGCGGCAAGCGACGAGGCCGGCTGCGCCGTGTAGGTCAATGGGGTGTCGGCGCCCTGCCTCAGCGTCACCGAGGTGGACGACGCAAGCGCCACGTCAGGGGCGGCAACCGCGCGGTTAACGCCGGATGCGGGTAGCGTCGGCGCTACCGTGCTGACGGCGCCGAACGGGGCAACGGATGTCATGTCGTTCATCCTCCGGGGGGCCGTGGGCAGGGATTGCCCGGCCAAGCCCCCTGTTCTTGTCGAATATGTAACGGCAGGATGCGGCTGAACTTAAATGGCGCCTGTGACAAGCGGCCAACGCCAGGGCGCGGATGGAGCGCATTGGACACATCCGCCATGGCGAACCGCCTATACCTTTGTATGACGCGCCAAGCCCAGCGTACGATGTCCCCGTGGCGCACAAAGCCCTAGTCTATTACTGCGGTCCCCCTAACCCCGGAGAAACTGACAATGAGCACCATCACCACCCCCGACGGCGTTGACATCTACTACAAGGACTGGGGCCCCAAGACGGCCCAGCCCATCGTTTTCCACCATGGCTGGCCGCTGTCCAGCGACGACTGGGACGCTCAGATGCTGTTCTTCGTCGCCCAGGGCTTTCGCGTCATCGCCCACGACCGGCGCGGCCATGGCCGCTCTAGCCAGGTCAGCGACGGCCACGACATGGACCACTACGCGGCCGATGCCGCCGCCGTGGCCAATCACCTGGACCTGCGCAACGCCGTGCACATCGGCCACTCGACGGGCGGCGGCGAAGTCGCCCGCTACGTTGCCCAGCATGGCGAACCCCAAGGCCGCGTCGCCAAGGCGATCCTGGTCAGCGCCGTCCCGCCCCTCATGGTCAAGACCGACGCCAATCCCGGCGGCACGCCCATCGAGGTGTTCGACGGCTTCCGCAAGGCGCTCGCCGATAACCGCGCCCAGTTCTTCCTGGACGTGGCCGCGGGCCCGTTCTACGGCTTCAACCGGGAAGGCGCCAAGGTCTCGCAAGGCGTGATCAACAACTGGTGGCGCCAGGGCATGATCGGCAGCGCCAAGGCCCATTACGAGGGCATCAAGGCCTTCTCCGAAACCGACCAGACCGACGACCTGAAAGCCATCACCGTGCCGACGCTGGTGATGCATGGCGACGACGACCAGATCGTGCCGATCGACGACGCCTCGCGCCTGTCCGTGAAGCTGCTGAAGAACGGTACGCTGAAGGTGTACCCGGGCTTTCCCCACGGCATGCTCACGACCCACGCGGACGTGCTCAACGCGGATCTCCTCGCCTTCATCAAGGGCTGAACGCCCGGGAAAGCAGAAAGGAAGGCGATGTCCGCCTTCCTTTTTTCTTGCCCTGCCCCAACGGCGCTGGCGCTAGCCCTGGCCGGCCGGGATCAGGCGGATGCCCGCGCTGCCGTCGCGCTCAAGCTGCGCCACCAGCCCCAGTTCCCAGTCCAGATACTCGCGAAAGCCCTGGTCGCGCGCGGACAGGTCTTCGAACAGATAGGGGCTGATGCTTTGATCGTCGTCGCCGGTCAGCACCCCTGCCGCGCCCGTCGCCAGTTCCAGCCCCTGCGCCTTCCAGGCCTGGGTGCCGCCCAACAGATACTGCACCGGACGCTCGCCGCGCCAGGCCAGCTCGGCGGCCACCACGCTGGCCAGCACGCCATCCGAGGACACCAGCACGACCGCTCGCCCGTCGTCCGCCGGCAGGAATTCCGCCAGGCGGTCGGGGGTGGCGAAGCGCGCGCCCGGCACGTGGCTGCGTTCGTAGGCGGCGCGCGACTCCACCTCGAACACGACGGCCTGGTCCGCGTCCAGCGCGGCGCGCAACGCGGATGCACGCAGGCCGGCGGCATCGGGACGGTGGCGCAGCACGCGCCGCGGTTCGACGCCGCTTTGCAGCGGCGCAAGCGCCGGCGGCCGGTACAGGTAGACCTCGACCGCGCCCAATTGCGCCAGCCAGGCGCCGGTCGTCAGGGCGCGCACGCCGTCCCAGTCCGCCAGCACCACCCGGGCACGGCGCGTGGCCAGGTATTCGTCGGTGGCTTGCACGAGCTGGCCGCCGGGCGCCCAGCGCCAACCTTCCAGGTGTCCCGTCTCGTACTCTTCGCGGGTGCGCACGTCGAACCGGTAAAGGGTCCGCTGACTTTGTTCCGCGTCGAACGCCCGCAGCGTGGCCGCGTCGATGTAGCCGATGCCGGCGCGCTGCGCCACGTCGCGCGCCAGCTTGCGGGCGGCGTCCAGCGTTTGCGCATCGGGTTCCGGCAAGGCGGCGTGGCGGCCGTAGGCCAGTTCCCTGCCCGACAACAGCCACTCCATGGTGCCGTTGCGCAACGAGGCGACCCGGTTGGGAATCCCGGCGTCGATAAGCGTCTGCGCGCCCACGATGCTGCGCGTACGGCCGGCGCAGTTCACCACCACGAAGGTCTTGGGGTCGGGCGCCAGCTCGCGGATGCGGTAGACCAGCTCCGCGCCCGGCAGGCTGTGCGAGAACGGCAGCGTGAAATGGTGGAATTCCTCGGGCGTGCGGCTGTCGACCACCACGATGTCGTCGCCGCGCGTCACGCGCTCGTGCAATTCCTCCACGTCGATCCAGGGTGTGTGCTTCTCGTGTTCGATGATTTCGCCGAACGCCTTGCTGGGCACGTTGGTGCCCGAGAACAGCTCGCGCCCTTCGCGCTCCCACCCGTCCGTTCCGCCCGCCAGCACCGAGACGTCAGTCCAGCCCAGCCGGGCCAGCTTGGCCGCGGCTTGATGCGCCAGGCTCTCGTCGTCGTCCACCAGCACGATGCGCGTGTCGCGGCGCGGCACCAGCCGGTCGGCCAGCAACTCCAGGCGCCACAGGGGCGCGGGCGCGGCATGCAGCAGGTGCCTGCGGGCATAGCGGCCCGCCTCACGCACATCCAGCACGGCGATCTCGCCCTCGCCGCGCAACGCGTCCTGCAATTCCTGGGCGGACAGGCGCGCATGGTAGATGGCGGCGGGCGGCGAAAACCGGCGGTAGGTGCCGCCCTCGGTGCTCTCGAACACCACCCTGCCGTGCAGGCGGTCCAGCGCCAGACCGTAAAAATGGAGATGCGCGCCAGGCTGGTCTCCGATCAGCTCGATGGTGTGGACGTCGTCCGGACCCAGCACGATCGAGCCGCCCGGCCCCACGTCCACCCGCTGCGTGTGGGTCAGCGTGTCGCGCAAGGGATCCGCGCTCTTTGTCCGCGCATAGACCTCGTTGCGCTCATCGCCCGACACGCCGGCGATGATGGCCCAGGTGGTGTGGTCGTGCGGAGGCTGGGCTTTGCCCGGTTCGCCCAGCGACAGGTAGAGCGCGTAGGCGCCGTTGGCGTCCTCGGCCAGCCGGTAGATCGTGGAGGGCCGGCCCGGCGTCAGCGGAAAGGCGGCGGCCGGAAACAGGTCGCGGCGCAGGCCCAGCGCCTGCAGCCGCTGCGCGACCTCCTGCAATTGCGCGCGCGTGGCATTGGCCGCGTCGGGCGCCAGCCGTCTCGCGTCGGCGATGAAGCCGCGCACGGCCTGCGCGCGTTCGGTGTGCTTGCTGTGGGCGGGGGTTGGTGCGGTGGTGCTCATGAGGTGACCCGGGTATCCGTGGATGAAGAATGGGTCAGCCTACGTCGCGCGCCGCCAGCCGGACAACGTAGAAATGCGTCTATGAATATGCGGCAGGCGTTGGACGCGTGGAGATTCAGGCGTCGGCTTTCAGTTCGCGCTCCACGACCTCGCGCGTCAGCGTGGGCACGAACATCTCGACGAAATGAAAGGCGTAGCCGCGCAGCCAGGCCCCCCGGCGGATGGCCAGCCGCGTCAGGTTGATCTGGAACAGGTGGCGGGCATCGATGGCGCACAGGCGCGAGTCGCGCTCGGCGTCCCAGGCCACGGCCGCCACGATGCCCACGCCCAGCTCCAGCTCTACGTAGGTCTTGATGACGTCGGCATCCATGGCCGTCATGACGATGTCCGGCGTGATGCCGGCCCGCGCGAAGGCCTCGTCGATATGCGCCCGGCCCGTGTATCCGCGGCCATAGGTGATGATGGGATAGCGCGACAATTGCGACAGGCTGACGCCGTCCTGCTGGCGTTCCAGCGGATGGCCCCGGGGCACGATGATGCTGTGGCTCCAGCGATAGCACGGCAGGTTCACCAGCCCGGGATAGTCGGCCACGGCCTCGGTGGCCACGCCGATGTCGGCCTCGCCTTCCAGCAGCATCTCGGACACCTGCTTGGGCGAGCCCTGATGCAGGTGCAGCACCACGTCGGGATAGCGCTGGCGGAATTCCTTGATGACGGGCGGCAAGGCATAGCGCGCCTGCGAGTGCGTGGCGGCGATGGACAGGACGCCCTTGCGGCTGTCGGCGTACTCCGCGCCCGCATGGCGGATGTTGTCGGCGCATTGCAGGATCTGCTCGACCAGCGGCAGGATCAGCTCGCCGGGCGGGGTCAGGCCGATCAGGCGTTTGCCCGAACGCACGAAGATGTCCACGCCCACTTCTTCCTCCAGTTCGCGTATCTGCCGGCTGACGCCGGGTTGCGACGTATGGAGGCTTTCGGAGACGTCGGTCAGGTTGAAGTCCTGGCGCACGGCTTCGCGTACGGAACGGAGTTGCTGAAAATTCATCGCGCGCCTCAGCCAAGGATGGCCAATTGATTGCCGGAAGGATCTTTCACGTACATGACGCGCGGCTCGGCGTCGGGCAGCGAACAGACCGGATGATGGCCCGCCAGGCGCAGGCGGGCCAGGATGTCGTCGTAGGCGCGGGCCTTGATGGCCAGGTAGTCCGGCCTGACCGCGCGGTTCACCTCCGCTACTGGAGACAGCGACAGGGTCGCCTCGCCCAGCGCGAAGCGCAGGCGGCCGTCGCCGGCGCTGGCCACTTCGTCCAGGCCGATGACGCGCAGATAGAAGTCGCGGACCGCATCCTGCCGATGCGACAGGAACGGAAGCTGTACCGATTCGATCGAGAGGATAGAAGTCATGCCCTGCCGCCAGCCGTGGAACAGGGCAAATTCTAGTACCCGGAGGTACAACCGGACAAAGAGGTTGTAATTGCTTCTACATAGCCAGAAACCCTAAAGAGAACGGCTCATTTGCATATGCCTCAAGCCGTGCGGCGCAAGGCGTCGCGGGTGGCGCCAAAGGCGCGCTCCAGGTCGTCGATCAGGTCCTGGGAATTCTCCAGCCCGATGTGCAGGCGCACGACCGAACCGCCCTTGCCCGCGTCCCGCCACGCGCTGTGTTCGGCCAGGCGCTCGGGCGCGGCCTCCAGTGCCAGGCTCTCGTAGCCGCCCCAGGACGCGCCGATGGAAAAGTACGTGAGCGCATCGATGAACCGCGCCGCAGCCGCGGCCTCGGGATGCTTGAACGCGAACGACACCAGGCCGCTCGCGCCGCTGAAGTCGCGCTGCCACAGCGCATGGCCGGCGTCTCCCGGCCGCGCCGGATAGTAGACCTGGTCCACATCCGCGTGGCGCGCCAGGTAGTCGGCCACGGTCAGCGCGTTCTGATGATGGCGCGCCAGCCGCACGTCCAGCGTGCGCATTCCGCGCAGCGTCAGGTAGGCGTCGTCCGCGCCCACCGACAGACCCAGCGCGTCATAGGCCACACCGATGCGCCGGGACAGTTCCGCGCTGTCCACCGTCACCACGCCCATCATCACGTCGGAATGGCCCGCCAGATATTTGGTGGCGGCCTGGATCGAGATATGCGCGCCCAACGCCAGCGGCTGGTAGTACAGGCCGCCGCTCCAGGTGTTGTCGGCCGCCACCAGCACGCCGTGGCGCCTGGCCACGGCCGCCAGCGCCGGCAGGTCCAGCACTTCATACAACAGCGAGCTGGGTGATTCCAGGTATAGCAGCCGTGTGTTCGGACGGATGCGCGATTCCAGATCGTCCCGCGCGGGCGAAAAATATTCCACTTCGATGCCATAGCGCTGCAGCAGCGACTTGTCGACCTTGCGCACGGGCGAATAGACGCTGTCGGACACCAGCGCGTGATCGCCGGGCGCCAGCGTGGCCAGCAGCACCAGCACAATGGCCGACAGGCCCGAGGGCGCCAGCACGCTGCGGTAGCCGCCCTCCAGCGACGCCACGGCCGCTTCCAGCGCCTGGTGCGTGTCCAGGCCGTGGCGGCCATACGTGGCAACGCGCTCGCCCGCGGCGCGTTGCCGGTTCAGCGCGGCATGGGTGGCGGTATCGGCGAAGCGGACCGTGCTGGTGCGCACCACCGGCACGTTCACCGGACCCGATCCGCCCTTCGGTTCGGGCGATCCGGCATGCACCAGGCGGGTCTGCACATGGGCTTGGCCGAGGCTCATGCGCGCACCTGCGGGCAACGTTCAGCGGCAAGCGCGGGTTGGGTGGTCATGGTTGGCTCCAAAAGGTTCACACCGCCAGGCGCAGCGGATCGAAGGTCAGGTAATCCGCGATCGGATCGGGCTGGCCGGTACGTATGGGGGCGCCCGCCGAGCGCTGCAGAAACGCGCGCGTGCGCTCGCTTTGCGGCGAGTTGAAAATCCGCGACGGCGGACCGGACTCCACGATGCGCCCGGCCTCGGTGAAGTACACGGTGTCGCTCACCTCCTGCGCGAAGCGCATCTCGTGCGTGACCAGCATGCAGGTCAGGCCGTCCTGCACCAGATCGCGGATGACGGTAAGCACCTCGCCCACCATCTCCGGGTCCAGCGCCGAGGTCACCTCGTCGAACAGGATCAGTTCGGGCCGCAGCGCCAGCGCGCGGGCGATCGCCACGCGCTGCTGCTGGCCGCCGGACAGCTCGCCGGGATAGGCGTTTTCCTTGTGGTCCATGCGCACCTTCGCCAGCAGTTCGCGCGCCCGCGCCTCGGCGCGGACTTTGGGCTGGCCGCCCACCTTGATGGGAGATATCACCAGGTTCTGGAGCACGCTCAGGTGGGGGAACAGGTTGTACTGCTGGAACACGAAGCCGACCCGCTTGCGCAGGCCGATCAGCTCGGCCTCGGTCTTCAGGCCGTCCACGCGCACGCCGTCCACCTCGATGGTCCCGCGCTGCGGACGCAGCAGGCCGGTGATGCAGCGCAGGATGGTCGACTTGCCCGAACCCGACGGACCGATGATGGACACCGCCTGCCCCTGCCTGACCTCGACGTCGATGCCCTTCAGGACCTCGGTCTCGCCAAAGGCCAGGTGCACGTCCCGCAGGCTGACCAGCGGCGCGGATGGGGCGGCGCGCGCCCCGATGTCAATGATGCTCATGGCGGCGCTCCAGGTATCGCGTCCAACGCGCGATGGGATAGCAATAGGCGAAGAAAAGCGCCAATAGCGTGAAATAGACAAGAATGGTGAAATCGCTGCGGGCCACGGTATTGCTGGCCACGGTGGCCGTGTCGACCAGGTCGTGCACGCCCACCAGCGAGGCGAGCGACGTGCTCATCGTGATGCTCGCGTACAGGTTCATCCACGACGGCAGCATGCGCCGCACGCACTGCGGCAGCACGATCATGCGGAAAATCTGCGTGCGCCGGAAAGCCAGGGACTGCGCGGCCTCCCATTGGGCGCTGGGAATCGACTGGATCGCGCCGCGGAAGATCTCCGCCACGTTGGCGCTGGCGGGCAGTCCCAGGCCGATGACCACCTTGATCCAGTCGGGAAACGGCAGGTTCCACGAGCCCAGGTTCAGTTCGAACGGAAACACATAGGTCGTGAAGTACACGAGCACCAGGATCGGCGCGTTGCGAAACAGCAGCACGTAGCCGCGCGCGAGCCGCCGCAGCAGCGGCGACGGCGACAGCGACAACGCGCCCACGACCAGCCCTGCCGCCGTCCCCAGCGCCATGGCCAGCACGCTGATCTGGATGTTCATGCCCAGGCCGCGCAGCAAGGCCGGCGACCAATGCCACAGCGACTTCACCGCCGGCGGCGTGGTTCCCGTCGCCGCCCAGGCGGCGCCCAGCGCAATCAGCGCCAGCAGCAGCACGAACCACGGATCGCGCAGCAGCACGGCCAGGACACGGCCGGGCGGATGCGCCGGCGCACCCTTCAACGCCAGTTCATTGGCCATAGCCGGGCATCCTCAAACGGTCTTCCAGCCAGCGCCCGCCCACGCTGACCAGCCAGGTCAGCAGCCCGAAGTACAGCAGGATGAGCAGCAGCAGTTCCAGCACGTTGTCGCGGTGCGACCAGATCATGATGGACTCGTAGGTCACGTCGCCCACCGCGATGGCCGAGGCGATCGCGGTCATCTTCACCAGGTCCACCAGGTTGTTGACCAGCGCAGGCAAGGCAAAGCGCACCGCCAGCGGCAACTGCACCTGCGTGAGGATCTGCCGCCGCGAGAACGCCAGCGACCGCGCGGCCTCCATGGTCACGGACGGCACGGCCTCGATGCCGGCGCGCAGCGCCTCGGCGTGGAAGACGCCCTTGTGCAGCGCCACCACGATCACCACCCAGGCGAACGGCGTAATCGGGTTGCCGCCGCCCAGCTTCTGCGTGATCAGCATGTTCAGCACCAGAAAGGCGCAGTACAGCTGCACCAGCGTGGGCGTGTTGCGGGTGACTTCCACGAAGGCCTGCAAGGGCCGCGCCAGCCAGGCGCGGCCGCTGGTCAGTCCCGCCGCGATCAGCACGCCGAACAGCAGGCTGACGGGTATGGTCCAGGCGCAAAGCTGCAAGGTCACCAGCAAGCCGTGGCCGAAGGCCGACAATTCGCCCGGATCCTGCACAAAGCTGTAGTTCAGGCCCAGCGGCTTGAAAAAACCCACCCAGGCCTGCAATACCGGATCGATCATGCCGCCGCCTCCAGCGCCCGGGCCGGCGACAGCGCCGCCACCGCCCTCCCGATGCGCTCGATGGCGGCGTCGATGTTCGCGTCGGACGCCGCGAACGACAGCCGCAGGTAAGGCGACAGCCCATAGGCCGCGCCGCGCACCACCGCCACGCCCTCGGCATCCAGCAGCCAGTCCACCACGTCGCCGTCGTGTTCGATCGGCCTGCCGTCCGGACGCAGCGCGCCGATCAGGCCGGCCACGCCGATCCACGCAAAGAACGACCCTTGCGGCGCATGCACTTGCAGGCCGGGCACGGCGCCCAGCCCATCCACCACCCGCTGCGCACGTCGCGCATAGGCCTGCCTGGCGGTTTCCACGAACCCGTCCGCCGCGCCTTGCAGCGCGGCCAGCGCGGCGGCCTGTCCCAGCGAACTGGGGCCGGACGACACCTGCGACTGCACCGCCTCCAGCGCATGGATGAGCGCCCGCGGGCCCGTGCCCCAGCCGATGCGCCAGCCCGTCATCGCGTAGGTCTTGGATACGCCATTGACGACCAGCACGCGGCCGGCCAGGTCCGGCGCCACGCGCAGCAGGTGCGCGGGCGGCTGGCCGAACCAGATCTCTTCGTACATCTCGTCCCACAGCACCAGCACTTGCGGCGCGCCACGCAGCACCTCGGCCAGCGCCTGCAGTTCCTCGCTGCGGTAGACCGCCCCGGAGGGGTTGCCCGGCGAGTTCAGGATCAGCCATTTGGTGCGCGGCGTGATCGCATCACGCAATGCCCCGGGCGTCAGCTTGAAGCCGTCTTCGGCGGCCGTCCGCGGCACGACGGGCACGCCGCCGTTGATGCGCACGGCATCCGGGAAGGTGGGCCAGTACGGCGCGGGCACGATGACCTCGTCGCCGTCGTCCAGGGTTGCGTTCAGCGCCAGGTAGATCACCTGCTTGCCGCCGTTGGAGATGATGACGTTGGACGCGTCCACGTCCAGGCCGAGGCGCCGGCCTTGGCCTTGCGCCACCGCGCGGCGCAGCGCCGCGGTGCCCGCCGTGGGCGTGTATTTGGTCTTGCCCGCTTCCAGCGCGGCGCTGGCCGCGGCCTTGATGGCCGCCGGGGTATCGAAATCGGGTTCGCCCGACGTCAGCACGATGATCGAGCGGCCTTGCGCCGCCAGGCCCGCCGCGCGGGCCCCGGCGGCGGCAATGGGCGACAGCTCGGCGCCGCGGGCACGGCGCGACAACACGCCGGGAAACAGGGATGCAGTCATGACAGGACCTTTCCAGGATTCATCAGGTTCAGGGGGTCGCCGGCGCCTCGGGCGGCGCGTTTTCGAACTTGCCGGCTTGCGCCTGGATGCTGGCCTGCTTCAGGTAATCGGCCGGCACGCCGTAGCGCTCGGCCTGCTTCACCAGCAATCCGCTCTGGTGCCAATCTCGGATCACGCCGTCCACGAAAGCGCGCGTGTCCGCCTCGTTGCGGCGCGTCCAGATCACGGTGGGCGACGGAATCAGCTGGTCCGGGGTGGCCAGCTCGAAGTCGCTCCATTCCCGGCCATTCGGGCCGTTCAACGTTTCGTACAGCGCTGGCTGGATATGCACCGACGCGTCGCAACTGCCGCCCTTCAGCGCCAGCAGCGACTCGGGAATATTGCGCAGCCCCTTCACCACCGCGCCGTACGTGTCCTGCAGCGGCTTGGCGAAGTTGCTGCCTTGCGACACGCAGGCCACCTTGCCCTTCAGGTCTTCCCAGCGCTTGATGCCGCTTTTCTTCGACACCATGGCGGCGCCGCCGACCAGGTTGTATGGCGTGGGCGCGTAGCTGAGGATTTCGCTGCGTTCCTGCGTCCACTGAATGTTGGCGATCAACAGGTCCACCTTGCCCGCCTGCAGGAACTGCACGCGGGTCGATGCGGTGACCGGCACGGTTTCCAGGGTGACGCCCAGCCGGCGCGCGATATCCGCGCCCAGTTCGGTCTGAAAGCCCCCCACCTTGCCGGTGGCGGGATCCAACAGACCGAACGGCGGGCTGGCGCCATCCACACCCACCACGATCTTGCCGCGCTGCTTGACCCTGTCCAGCGTCGCGTCGGCATGCGCGGCGCCGATGCCCAACGCCGCCAGCGCCAGGGCGGCGGCGGCTTTCACCCAATCTTGCTTCATCATGTTGTCTATCCGTCTAGGTGGGCGAGCGCTCAGCCGCCCTGCTTGTACCTGGCATTCAGTTCCTGCAGCAGCGGCTGCGGCGGCTCGATGCCCAGGCGCTTCTCGGTGGCGATCAGCCATCCGGTGCGATGCCAGTCCCGCACCACCTTGTCCACGGCGGCGATGGTGTCGGACTCGCCCTTGCGGGTCCAGACGACGGAGTTGGCGGGCAGCACCTCGGCGGCAATGGGCGCGTGGTAGCCGGCCCATTCCGGGTTGTTGCGCAACAGCGGATGGATCAGCGTGGCGTCATGCACGGCCGCCACGCATTGGCCGCCGCGCAGCGCCAGCAAGGAGTCCGAAGAGCTCTTGAAGCCCTTGACCACGGCCCCGTAATCGGCCGACAGCGGGCGCGCGAAGCTGCTGCCCTGGGACACGCATACGGGCTTGCCGCGCAGGTCTTCCCACTTGGCGATGCCGCTGGTCTTCAGCGTGGCGGCGGCGCCGCCCACGCGGAAGAACGGCGTGGGCGCATAGCCCAGGATCTCGGCGCGCTCGGGGTTCAATTCCATGGACGCGATCAGCAGGTCCACCTTGCCCGAGATCAGGAACTGCGTGCGGGTGGCGGTCTGCACCTGCACCAGCTCGGCCTTCACGCCCAGGCCCTTGGCCAGTTCACGCGCCAGTTCGGGGTTCCAGCCCACCAGTTGCTGGGTGGCCGGGTCCAGCGAACCGAACACGCCGCCGTTGGCCAGCACGCCGATGGTGATGGTGCCGCGTTCCTTGACCTTGTCCAGCGTTGCGTCGGCCTGGGCTGCGCCGCCGGCAAGCGCCAGCGCCAGGGTGATTGCGGTCCGGGCCAAACCCGGTGTGTTGCGGATAGCCATATCGTGATTGATGAGCGTTGAACGGAAAGCCATACTGCGTGCCGCGCGGCGGCAAGACAAAGAAGACTTTCAGATATGAATATGCGGGGCGCCGCTACTTCAGCTTCACGTCCGCCGACGCGATGACCTTGCGGTAGGTGGCGATGTCGTCGCGCACCGTCTGGTCCACGGCCTCGGGCGGCGTGGCGGCGATGGTGAAGCCCAGGTTCTCCAGCAAGGCGGCGGTCTCGGGCTCGCGCAGCACCGCCACCACGTCGCGGTTGATGCGGTCCACGATGGCGCTGGGCGTGGATGCGGGCACCGAGAAACCCTGCCAGCTTTCCACCACATAATCCGGCAGGCCGGCCTCCTGGATGGTCGGCACGTCCGGCAAGGCCTTGGAGCGGTACGGCGTGGTGACGGCCAGCGCGACCAGCTTGCCATTGCGCACGTTCTCGGTCGCGGCGGCCAGGGTGATCAGCATGGCATCCACATGGCCGCCCAGCACGTCCAGCGTGGCGGGCCCGCCGCCTGGATACGGTATCTGGTTGGTCTTGGCGCCGATGCGTTCGTTCAGCAGTTCCACCGCCAGGTGCTGCAGGCTGCCGGTGCCGCCGGGCAAGGCCATCGAGATCTCGCCGGGCCGCTGCCTGACCAGCGCCACGAACTCCTGGAAGGTCTTGATGCCCAGGCCGGGCCGCACCACCAGCAGTTGCGGATTGACGACCGCCTTGGTTACGCCCCGCAGGTCCCGCGTCGGGTCATAGGAGAGCTTGCCGGGCTGCAAGGCATTGAGCGACAGCGAGTCGCCGCCCAACAGCAAGGTGTAGCCGTCGCCGCGCGCATGCGCCACGGCGGCATTACCGATGGCGCTGCTGGCGCCGGGCTGGTTTTCGACCACCACGCTTTGCCGCCATTTGTCGCCGAGCTTCTGCGCCACGGTGCGCGCCAGCTTGTCGGCGCTGCCGCCCGCCGACACGGGCACGACGATCTTGACGGGCCGGTTCGGATACCGGTTGGCGTCTTCGCCGGGCACGGGCGCCGAGCCCGCGAAGTTGCTCAATAGTCCCGCCCCCAGTACCACGCCCGCGATCACTCCCAGGCTGGCGCGGATGGCGGATTTGCGCTTGATGCTCGTGCCAATGCTCATGCCGCTGCTCCGGCCACGCCAAAGGCGCCGAAGGGCTTGCCCAGCACGGCGTTCGAATGCCGGCCATCCACGCCGACGGGCACATCGCCCTCCAGCGTGATGCGGTACAGCACCCGCTCATCGTCCAGATACGCGAAGTCGCCCGGCCCCTGGTGCGCCGTTGCCCGGTTGTCCCAGAAGGCGATGCTGCCGGGCTGCCAGCGAAAGCGCGCGGTGTATTCCGGCCGCGTGATCTCCTCGAAGAACAGGTTGAGCAGATGGCGGCTTTCCTCCTCGTTCACGTCCTTGATGCGGCGCGTGAAGCCGGGGTTGACGAACAAGGCACGCTCGCCGGTCTCTGGGATCACCCGCACCACGGGATGTTCGGACACCAGCGGACTGGCCTGCACGCGCTGCGCATAGACGGTCTGATTGTCGAAGTCGCCGTTGTAGCCGCCGAACTGGTGCCGCGCCCACAGCGTGTCGGCCAACGCGCGCACCGCCGGAGACAGGTGCTCGTAGGCCGCCACCAGGTTGGTGAACACGGTGTCGCCGCCATAAGCGGGCACCTGGCGGCCGGCGCGCAGGATGGACCCGGCGGGCGGATTGACCACGCCGGTCACGTCGGTGTGCCAGCGCTCGCCACGGCGGCCGGTGGTGGACTTGGACGAAATGGTGCGGATCTGCGGATAGCCTTCGGGCGGGTTGGCGTCATACGGATGCGCCGAAGTCGGCCTGCCGAAATGCTGCGCGAATGCCAGATGCTGGACGTGGTCGATGTGCTGGTCGCGAAAGAACACGACCTTCCAGCGCAGCAGCGCGGCCTTGATCTGATCGACCTCCGAGGCGGTCAGGGCCTGCGTCAGATCCACGCCGTGGATCTCCGCGCCGGTGAAGACGGAAAGCGGCCGGATGTCCAGGCGCGTGCGTTCGAGTGTGGTCATGTGCTGCTCCTATCGCTGTTGTGTAAAAACAGAATAGGTGCGGCGCGCAAGCCCAACAAATACCGATACGCAATGTGAAAATAGCCGGCTGCGCGCGCGTTGCCGCCGGAAACGCGCATGCGCCGGGCCTGCCACCGACTGCCGCTACAAGCCGGGCACCGTGGTGAATCCCGTGAAGAACGCGCAATGTCCGGGGTAGCCCGGCCGCGCGTCGCACGCTTTCAGGCAGCCCGGCTTGCCGCCGGGGAAACTCGCGGACACCGACATCGCGAACCCATAGGTGGGCGTCGTCACGTCGAAGCTGCTGTCGCACACCGCCTTGGTGCTGTAGGCGAACGTCATGCCCTCGCGCCGGCCATTGATGGCAAACGCCACCTGGAAGCTGTCCAGGCTATTCCATCCGGGCCTGGGCAGGACCAGAAAGCGATAGTGCCGCGCGTCCAGGCGCTGGCCGAAGATCTTGAGCTTGGCGGTGGACGAATCGGTCTTGGGCGACGGATACGGCAAGGCCAGCAGCGCCCGTGGATCACCCAGCACGCCCAGTTCGAAACCCAGGCCCTTCTGGTAGAACGGCACGTCGATGCTGGGGTAGCCCGAGAATTCGACACGCGGCGTGGCGCTGCCGTAGACCATCGACTTCGGATCGTGGTCGGGCGCCCGCGCAAACGCCACATCCAGCGTCAGAACGGCATCCGCCGGATTCGCGTCTTCGCTGCGGAGGTGTTTTTCGTAGACGTCCGCGCGGCCGGCGCAACCCGCCAGCAATGCGGCGAAGGCAAGAGGAAAGAGGCGTGCAAGGAGGAAAGCCGGCGTCCGCGTCATGTCACGGTTCCTTCCTGGCCGGGACGGCCAGCGGCGCGGACTTCAGGCCCTGGCCGTTGAATAGCCAGCCGTCCTTGCCTTCCTGCCAGTGAAAATTCCGATTGATCCATTCGGCCTTCAAATTGTTGTAGAGGCGGCGCTGGTCGATGCGCTTGCCTGCATCGAGCGCCGCTTTGGCCATCGTTGAACTCTGGTCCCACAACGGCTGGAAGGCTTTGCCTTGCATCGCCCGGGTGAACGGTACGCGCGCATAGGGCCCGTCGTCCGCCGCGCTCAGCCGGATCTCGTTGTCCAGCAGCAAGGCGCCGCTACGATTGTCCGGCGACACCGACACCAGCGTGGGTTCCGAGGGCAGGTATTCCTGGGGCAGCCGATGCTCGAACCAAAGCACCTGCCCCGTGGACGTCGCCAGCGCCCGCGAGCCGGCGATGAACAGCAGCAGGTCCTGCCGCCCCGGCTGCGCCAGGCCCAGATCCGGGTCCCGCGTATCCACGGTGGGGCTCAGCACCCGGGCCAGCGGCGTGTCGTTCTGCACCGCGATCAGTATCGTGCCCACGCCCATGAAATCGTTCGAGACCGCCAGCAGCACGGGCTGGCCGCCGATCGTCGGGCCCAGCGCCTTGACGTCGACGAACTCGTACGCGTTCAGGGGCCGGTAGGTCTGGCCGCGGTATTTGATCTGGCGCAGGCGGGAACCTGCATCGCCCACGATCTCGAACGCGCCGAGGCTCACGCTGACTTTGCCGCCGGCCAAGGCTGGCGCGGGTTGGGCGGGTTGCGCCGCGGCGACGCCGGGCATCAGCAACGTCAAGGCCAGTGCGGTGCCGGCGCATGCCAGCGCGGCTTGCCCGCAGGGGAAGAAGGTGTGCGGCAGGAATCGCAAGACGAGGATGGCGGACGATGCCGCGTACATGAAGACCGCGCATTCTAAGCCATCGGCTGCCTAGGCCTGCCGCCATGCCCTAGACGTCGGATACGCGCAGCAGGCAGTCCGCATCGAGCTCGCTGAGCTCCACCACGCCCAGCAGGCCCATGTTGCGCCGGACCTCTTCGACGATCAGCGCGATGGCATGCGCCACGCCCCGCTGCCCGGCCACGGCCGCCGCATAGTTGAAAGGCCGGCCGACAAACACGCAGCGCGCGCCCAGCGCCATTGCCTTCAGCACATCCGACCCGCGCCGCACGCCGCTGTCGAGCATCACTTCCATGCCGCCCGCGGCGTCCATGATGGCGGGCAAGGCCTGCAGCGGCGAGATGCTGCCATCCAGCTGCCGGCCGCCGTGGTTGGAAACGATGACGGCGTCCATGCCTTGGGCGCGCGCGGTGCGTGCATCGTCCGGATGCAGAATGCCCTTGATCACCATCTGCCCTTTCCATCGGCGGCGAATGGCCGCCACATGCTGCCAGTTCAGATGGCCGCGATCGGAGAAGTCCCGCAGCACGCTGGCGGAAAGAATGGGCGCGCCGCGCGTCGCGTAGTTGTTCTCGAAGTGCGGCATGCCGTGGCGCGCCAGCGTGCGCAGAAAGGTGCCGAACAGCCAGCGCGGATGCGTCAGCCCCTGCCAGGCCAGCGCCGGGCTGGGGCGCAGCGGCGTGGAAAAACCCGCGCGCACATTGTTCTCGCGGTTGGCGGCCACCGGCGTGTCCACCGTCAGCACCAGTGTCGACACGCCGGCCGCGGCCACGCGGTCGATCAGCGCGCCGATCTGCGCGTCGTCGCCCGGCAGATAGGCCTGGAACCAGGTGCCGGGCGCGGCCTCCATCACGGCCTCCAGGCGGATCAGGGACGATCCGCTCATGATGCAGGGCACGCCGGCCTCGTGGGCCGCGCGCGCCAACACGATATCGCCGCGATAGGCCGACAGCGCCGAGATGCCCATGGGCGCCACGCCCACGGGCGCCGCGTAGTCGCGCCCCAGCACCGTGATCCGGGTGCTGCGGCCCGACACGTCCACCAGCACCTTGGGCCGGAAGCCGTACGCGGCGAAGGCATGGCGGTTGCCGCGTTCGGACTCGCCGTCTTCCACCGCGCCGGATATGTAGGCGTAGATCGGCTTGGGCAGGCGCTTCCTGGCGGCCGCTTCGAAATCGTGCAGGCTGAGCAGGTGGCGCAGAGGGTCGGACATGCTGGTGCTCCTGGCGTTCGGCCCACGGCGGGGCCCCCGCCCTGTTGTCGTCGGTGACCGATGACTATAGGCGCGGCGCCTGTTTGAATAAAGTGACTTTATCGACCTCGGTCATTACACTTTTATTCGCCCTGAACCTGATTCGATCTCTGCCGCCTTCCGCCATGACCCTCAAGCAACTCGAAGCCTTTTACTGGGCCGCCACCTGCAGGAATTTCGCCATCGCGGCGAACCGGCTGAATATCTCGGTGTCATCGCTGTCCAAGCGCATCGGCGAACTGGAGGCCTCCATCGGCGCCGACCTGTTCAGCCGCAGCGCCCGCAGCGCCACGCTGACGGCGCTGGGCGAGCAGCTGGTGCCGCACGCCAAGGACCTGCTGCGCAATGCCGACCAGTTCATGCAGCAGGCCAGCAACAACCTTACTTTTTCCGGCCGCTGCCGCTTCGGCGCGGGCGAGCTCACGTCCCTGACCTGGATGCCGCGCCTGATCGAAACCATCCAGCAGGCCCACCCGAACCTGCTGGTCGATCCCTTCGTGGGGGTGGGCGAACTGGTGGAACGCGGCCTGGAGGAAGGCGAGCTGGACTTCGCGGTGATCGCCGGCCCGTCGTCGCGCGCGTCCATCGCGTCGCGCCTGATCGGCAGTGCGGAATTCGAATGGGTGGCGTCGGCCCGCGCCGTGGGCGACCCGGCCACGCTCACGCCGGCCGACCTGCCGGGCCTGACGCTCATCACCTTGCCGCAAAGCTCGGGCGCGATCCGCATCCTGGACGACTGGCTGACCGAACAGCATGTGTCACCCGGCCGCAACCAGTGCTGCAATAGCTGGGGCGGGATCGCCGGCATGCTCCGGCTGGGCCTGGGCCTGGGGTTTCTGCCAAGCGCGTGGGCCCGCATCCTGATCGCGCGCGGCGACGTGCAGCCGCTGCCGGGCTTTGCGCCGCTGCGCCCCCTGCCCTACACCTTCCAATGGCGCCGCGACGATACCCGGCCCATGCTGGACAGCCTGCGCGCGCTGGCCGAAGACTGCCTGGACTTCCACGCGCCGACCTTCCTGGTCTGACGCCGGCAAGCGGCGGCGGCCCCCCCACACAGTTTCTCAAAAGCGATTTATCCGACCGAAAATTATTCGCTTTATCTCCAATTTAGCCACGGGTAGAGTCGCCTCCAAAGCACACCCACGGAGACGAAGCACATGCCGGATTCTGGTTTCACCCTGCAGGACTGCCCCGCCGGTCCCGACCGCGCCACCCTCGACGCCTACCGCAACCTGGCCGTGGCCAATATCAGCGACGCGATGAGCCGGACCACCGGCACGTCCGCGCTGCGCCCCATGCACCGCACCCGCCGCATCCTGGGACGCGCCTACACGGTGCGCACCCGCCCCGGCGACAACCTGATGGTGCACAAGGCCATCGACGCCGCCCAGCCCGGCGACGTCATCGTCGTGGACGCGGGCGGCGACATGAGCAATGCCATCATCGGCGAGATCATGGTCGGCTGGGCCGCCAAGCGCGGACTGGCCGGGTTCGTGATCGACGGCGCCATCCGCGACAGCGAAACGCTGGCCGCAGGCGACTTCCCCGTGTACGCGCGTGGCGTCGCGCACCGCGGCCCCTACAAGGACGGCCCCGGCGCCATCAATGTGCCCGTGACCGTGGACGGCATGGTCGTGCTGCCCGGCGATCTGCTGGTGGGCGACGCCGACGGCCTGTTGGCCATCCGCCCGGACGAAGCGCCGGGCATCGCGGCCCGCGTGCGCGCCATCGCCGAATCCGAGGCGAAGGTGTTGCAGGAGATCGAGCGCGGCACGCTGGACCGCGCCTGGGTCGACGCCGCGCTCAAGGCCAAGGGGGTGCTGTGATGGCGCAGGAGAAGGACACAACGGCCAGGCTGTGCCGGCTGGACCTGTGGCTGAACCCCGTGTTCGACGAGATGATCGGCGCTGCGCCCGGCATCGCGCTGTCGGTGCTGCCCGCGCGCGGCGACGACGCCCGCACGCTTGCCGGCCTGAAAACGGCGCACGCCTATCACGTGTCCGCCGCCAAGGACGAGCTTCCCCGCCAGTGGTTCGTGAACGCCGACCTGATTGCGCAATGCCCGGAGCTGGTGTGCGTGTCGTCCGGCGGCGCGGGCTACGACACGGTCGACGTGCCCGCCTGCACGGCGGCCGGCATCGCGGTCGTGAACCAGGCCGGCGGCAATGCCGCGTCGGTGGCGGAACATACCTATGCGCTGCTGCTGGCCGTGCAGCGCCGCGTGGTCGAATCGCACAACCGCCTGCGCCACGACACGGGATTCACCCGCGAAGACCTGATGGGCCATGAGATCCATGGCGGCGTCATCGGGCTGGTGGGCATCGGCCAGATCGGCACGCGCGTCGCCCGCATCGCGCAAGGCTTCGGCCTGCGCGTCATCGCGCATGACCCGCTGCTGGACGCCGAGGCCATCCGCGCCCGCGGGGCGGAACCCGTGACGCTCGACGAGCTGCTGGCGCAATCCGATGTCGTGTCGCTGCATTGCCCGCTGGACGCCTCCACGCGCGGCCTGTTCGGCGCGCGCGCCTTTGCGGCCATGAAGCCGGGCGCGGTATTCATTTCGACCGCGCGCGGCGGCATCCATGACGAAGCCGCGCTGTACGAGGCTTTGCGCGGCGGTCATCTGCGCGGCGCCGGCCTGGACGTCTGGCAACAGGAGCCGCCCCCGCGCGATGCCCCGCTGCTGGGCCTGGCCAATGTGGTCGCCACGTTTCACACGGCGGGCGTCACCCATGAAGCGCGGCGCAATGTCGCCCGCTCGTCGGCCACGCAACTGATCGCGATGCTGCGCGGCGAACGGCCGCCGCAGCTCGTCAACCCCGAGGTCTGGCCTGTCGCCGCCGCACGCATCGCCACCCTGAAATAACAGCGCGGCACCAAGCCGCCGATCCCCCCAACGGAGACAACCCATGCAACAACAATTCAAGCGCCGCACGCTGCGCACCCTGGCCGTCCTGCTGACCGGCGCCGCGCTTTACGGCGGCGCCGCCCAGGCGGCCGGCTATCCGGAACGCCCCATCAACCTGATCGTGTCCTACGGACCCGGCGGCGGCACCGACCTGGTGGCCCGGATGATGGCGCCCTTCCTGCAGAAATACCTGGGCGGCGACGCGCGCATCGTGGTGCTGAACCGTCCTGGCGCGGGCGGCGCCATCGGCTTCACCGAGCTGGCCCGCGCGCAACCCGACGGCTACACCATCGGCTTCATCAACACCCCCAACCTGCTGACCATCCCCATCGAACGCAAGTCCAACTTCACGTGGCAGAGCTACGACCTGCTGGGCAACCTGATCGACGATCCCGGCGCGTTCACCGTGCTGAACGACAACAAGCTGAAAACCCTGGCCGACCTGTCCGCCTACGCCAAGCAGAACCCCGGCAAGGTCACCGTGGGCACCACCGGCACCGGATCCGACGACCACCTGGCCATGCTGCGTTTCGAGCGGGCGTCGGGCACCAAGCTCAGCCACATCCCGTACAAGGGCGCGGGCGAGGTCCGCGGCGCGCTCGCGGGTGGCGAGATCACCATCGGCGCCATCAACGTGGGCGAAGCGCTGCAGTACCAGAAAGGCGGCACGCCGCTGCGCTTCCTGGGTCAGATGGGCAAGACGCGCTCGGCGTCGCTGCCGGACGTGCCCACGTTCAAGGAACAGGGATTCGACTTTGAACTGGCGTCGCTGCGCGGCCTGGCCGCGCCCAAGGGGCTGCCGGACGACGTGCGCGTGAAGCTGGTGGACGCCGTGAAGCGCACGGTGGACGATCCGGCGTTCCAGGCCAAGGCCAAGGAGATGTTCGCGCCGCTGCGCTACCTGCCGCCGGCGGACTACGCCAAGGAGCTGGCGGCCGGCGAAAAGGAATTCCAGCAGTTGTGGAAAGACGCGCCCTGGCTGGACAAATAAGACTGGACCAGCAAGGCTGGACCAGTAACGCAAAAACGGGCCCGAGGGCCCGTTTTTGCTGGCGACCGTTGCGCGACCCTAGTTCGGCTTTTCGTCCTCGCCCGCATAGCCATCCATGTAGGCACGGCCCGAGCAGCGCACCATGGCCACGCAGGCCGGATTGCCGGTCTTGGCTGTGCAGGCGGCGCGGGATTCGTCGCGTGCCGTCTTCGGGTCGGGGTTGAGCGCCGTGAAGCTGGTGCCGCGGCCCTTCGTGCCTTTGGCCCAGGCCAGGCCGACGCAACTGTCGGTGTAGGTCAGGACCTTCTTGCAGCCCTTGCAGTCGTCCCATTCCAGCAGTTGCGACAGCGCGTCTTTTTCGTTGGGATAGCCGTCCGAATACACCAGGTCGCCCGTGTCCTTTTCGGCGATGGCGCCCCAGTACTCGCGCTGGTTCAGCTTGGCGGACAGGGCTTCCAGTTCGGCGGGCTTGGCGCGCGCCGGCGCCTGCATGTCCGCGGCGCTGTAGCCCGGGCCCACGCACAGCGGCATGGTGGTCAGGCGGCATTTGCCGTCGGGGCTGGCGGCCGTGCAGCGGCGGATGGCCTTCTTGGCCGCCATCTCGGGCGACACGCTGTTGCCCGGGAACAGATCCTGCACCGAGTTGCGCGCATAGACCATGCAACTGTCGGAGAACCAGCTCAGCTTCTTGCAATCCTTGCCGCCGGCTTTGCGGCATTCGGCCACGGCCGCGGCCTCGGCTTCTTTTCCATCGGTCTCGGGCAACGCCCAATAGATCTTTGAATGCTTGCCGTCGGTGGCGATGCCCCCAAAGAGTTGTTCGGCGGCATGCGCAGCCGGAGCCGTCAGCCCGGACATCAGGGCCAGCGCGGCAAATGCGGCGCGAATCAGGGGAAGAAAACGGGCAGGCATCATCGTCGGTTACCGGATCGAGTGGATTTAGCGGGGACGATCTTAGCAAACCGCGTCCCGGCTCTGTCCCTCTATGCCCAGACCGCCCAGGCATATTGAGTAACAAATTTCACAAGCCGCAGATGCAAGCTGGCCCCGATTTCCGGTAAAAATGTCGGACTTTCTTAAGCATGACGTAAGCGGGAAGCGCGGTGTAGCCAGAACATCCCCTCACATCCCGCAACTCTCCCGTCACGAAAAGACACAATAGCGTTCGGATCTTCAGGCTTGCCCTTCACGGGCTGCCCCGGTCCGGCCCGCCACGGAGCATGGATCGCGCAATGCAGTCGCCACAGCAAAAACCCCGCCTTTTCAAGCCATTCCTGCGCCCGGCTTGCCTGATCCTTGTCACCGCCGGCCTGGCCGGCTGCGCGCCCATGCCCACTGGCGGCAGTTCCACCATGCCGTCGCTGGGCCAGCTATTCAAGTCTGGCCTGTCGTTTTCCCCCAGCGTGAACGTGGCCAAGAACATGGAAGGCCGCTCCATCAACGACGCCATCGCGGCGTTGGGCGAACCGTCCAAGAAGCGCCCCATCGGCAACACGATGGAGCTGGAATGGTCGGACTTCCAGAGCGCCCCCTACACGGAATGGGTGGTCGACGGCAGCAGCCAGCAGGTCGTGGGCATGATCGCCGCCACCAACACCACGGCCGCCACCCCGGTGTTCCAGACGAACACCACCGGCCACTACGCCAACCGCAGCAGGGTCTACGAGTGCAAGGTGCTGATGCGCATGCAGGACAGCGTCATCGTCGACACCAGCGTCGACGGCAATGTGTGTCCTGAATTCATCGGCGCCCTGCGTAAATGGGCGGGCGAAGCCGAGGCCAAGAACTACGTCGTGAAGTGAAGAACGGGGCGCCGCGCGGGCGCCTTCTTCCGGCTTTCTCGATGCGGATACCGTCATCCAGACGCGATGGCGGTTTGGCTCGCGGCGCAAAATCAATGGAAAACAAAACGCCGCTTACGCGTGCCAACACGGAGTCTTTGCACGCCAATTTCTTCGATTGGCCCGCAATTCGACCCACATCCGCCCACTACCCCGGTTGACTGCGGGTTCCGGCGCCTGAACTTTTCCGGGCGTTCGGTTACTCACGCCGAGTCACGTCTCACCAATCAATACACACCGGCTCTCCCCGACCCGCTACTCACGGCGGTCGGCGCTGAGCGAGCCGCTGGCGCGGCCGGGTCCATTCCAGGAATGCCCGGCGCGGCCGCCCCCGAGAGGAGTTCGTCTTGAATCATGTCTATCGCCTGGTATGGAACCGCAAACTGCGCGTCTGGCAGGCCGCGTCGGAATTGGCCTCGCAATCGCGGGGCGGACGCTCAAGCGCGCCAGGCGGCGCGGCCGCGAAAGCGCCTCGCCAGGCGCTCTGCCTGGCGCTGACGATCGGCCTGTCGGTGCTGAGTTCGGCGGTTCATGCCGCATGCACCCAGACGGGCGTGCTGGTGACATGCACCGGAGGGCTGGACCCGCTTCAGCCTGACTATTCCAATCCCGCCGACGATCTCCTCGTCCGGGTGGAACAGAACGCTATCGTAGGGGCGCCGGAGAACGGTCCGGGCTGGGCGATGTCCCTTGACGGCAGCAATGTGCAGCTTACCAATAGCGGCATCATCGACGCCGGCGCGGGCGGCGTCCCCACTTATGTTTCGGGCGGCGCGCACATCGGCAATGCCGCCTCCCAGAGCATTTCCTTCGTCAACACGGCAACGGGCCGGCTGGGCGGAACCACGGGTTCCGGTGGCATCCTGCCCAACCTGCAAGGCATGGCCCTGGCCGTACAGAACGGAACCGGGGGAGTCAGCCTTCTGACCAATGCAGGCACGATCATGAGCCAGCCGATCGCGGACGTCTCGGTCCAGCAGCCGGACATTCCCGTTATCGCCGTGACAGGCGGCGGCCGCGCGGAGTTCGTCAATGAAGCCGGCGGCCTGATCACCGGCCGTATCGCGTTCGAGGCCTCGGGCACGGCCGGGACGGGACACAGTTTCGTCAATGCGGGAACCATCACGGGCGGCGTTTCCCTGGGCAAAGGCGGCGATAACACCTTTACCGCCGTGTCCGGGTCCCTGTTCCGCGCGGGCAACCATTACGCGACGCAGGACCTGGAAGTCACTGGAATGCCGAGGATAAGCTTTGCCCCGCCCGGGAAGGTGGACGGCGGCCTGGGCGGCAACAACACGCTGGTGCTGCAGAATGTCCTGCCCTCGCAGGGCACGGGCAGCGGCACCAGCGGCACGAGCACCGCAGTCTCGGGCGATACCTACATCAACTTCCAGAACCTGCGCATCAACAGCGGCACGTGGGACCTGACGGGCGCCCGGGTGGCCAATAACGGCACTGTCGAGTTGAATGGCGGCCTGGTGAACCTGGGCAACAGCGCCGTGATCGGCACGGGGCAGATCAAAGCCAATGGCGGCGCCCTCTCCGTGGCCAGCGGCATGACGCTCAGCAACGCGTGGGTGCTCGGCGCCGGAGGCCTCACGGTGACGGGCAACAGCCCCGTCACGCTTGCCGGCACGATGTCCGGTACGGGCGGCCTGACGCTGAACGGAACGGGCACCGTGACCCTGACCGGCGTCAACATCTATGCCGGCGCCACCAACGTCTCGGCGGGCACCCTCGCGCTCGGGGCGGCGGGCAGCCTGCCGGTGAGCCTGGTGAGCGTGGCATCCGGCGCCACGCTGGACCTGACGGCTGCCAGCAGCCAGACGCTGCGCGCGCTGGGTGGCACGGGCGGCAACGTTCGATTGGGCGTGAATCCGCTGACCTTGAACGGCACCACGGCCGGCACCTATTCCGGCGTCATTTCCGGGGTGGGTGGCCTTGTCAAGGCGGGTGCCGAAACGCAGATCCTGAACGGCGCCAACACGTTCACGGGCGGCCTCACGGTCAACGGCGGCACGCTGGCCCTGGGCTCGACCGGCAGCCTGGCGGCGAACTCGGCGGTCACCGTCAATACCGGCGGCACGTTCGACGTGTCCGCAGCCCCGGCCATGGCGCTGGGATCGCTGAGCGGCAGCGGTGGCAGGGTCGAACTCAGCAACCGTGTTCTGGGCGTCGGCAGCGGCACCTATGCGGGTGTGGTCGCAGGCACGGGCGGCATCAGCAAGTCCGGCGCCGGCACGCTGACGCTCAATGGCGCCAATACCTATACCGGCATCACCCTGGTAGCGGCGGGCGCGTTGCGCATCGGGGGCGACGCCTCCCATTCGGCGGCCAGCGTCAGCAGCAGCGAGATCATCGTGGGCAGCACGGCGTCGCTGGGCGGCTTTGGCCAAGTCAACGGCAATGTCACCATCCAGGCGGACGGCAGCCTTGCTCCAGGCGATCCCGGCGGCGTATTCACCATCAACGGCAACCTGACCATGGAGCAGAACAGCCGGGCCGACTTTGCTTTCGGCACGCCCGGGGCTGGCAATACCGCCGGGGCGGGCCATAGCGTGACGGTCAACGGCAACGTCATTTTGAGCGGCGCGGTATTGAACAGCGCCGACGCGGGCGGCTACGGGGTGGGCTTGTACCGGCTGTTCGACTACACGGGAACGCTGTCCCTTTTGAACGGCGGCATCGTGCCCGCCATGGGCCAGACGATCCAGGTCTTGTCCCTGTCCAAACAGGTCAACCTGATCAATACGGCAAGCCTGGAACTCAATATCTGGAACGCCAACGGCCTCGCCACCCCGACCCAGCTGGGCGGCGGGTCAGGCACCTGGTCGCGCACCAACGCCAACTGGACCGATGCCACGGGCAGCCTGACGGCGTCGCGCCAGCCCGCCGATGCTTTCGCCCTCTTCGGCGGCGCCGCCGGCACGGTCGACGTGGACGCGACCGCGGGCGCGATCACGGCCAAAGGCATCCAATTCGCCAGCGACGGCTACCATCTGACGGGCGACCCGCTGGAAGTGGCGGGAACCACGCCGGGCTTGCTGGGCGAAGTGCGCGTGGGCGACGGCAGCCTGGCCTCCGCATCGTGGACCGCGACCATCGACAACGTGCTTACGGGCGCGGGCATCAATAAGACGGGGCTGGGCACGCTGGTGCTGACGGGCGCGAATGTCCACACCCAGGCCACACGCCTGAGCGCGGGCACGCTGTCCGTATCCAGCGACGCCAGCCTGGGAACTCCTCTTGCCGCGCTGGACTTCCAGGGCGGCACGCTGCGGGTGACCGGCACGGGCTTCCAGAGCACAGCGCGGAGCATCAGCCTGGGCACCGCCGGCGGCGGATTCGACATCGCAGATGCCGGCAACACCTTCACCGTCGCGCAGTCGCTGTCCGGCGGCGGCAGCCTGGCCAAGCTGGGCACGGGCACGCTCGTGCTGACCGGCAGCAACACTTACGCGGGGGGCACCGCCGTCCGGGCCGGCACGCTGCAGGTGGGCGATGGCGCCCTTTCCGGCAGCATCGCCGGCAACGTCGCCATCGACAGCGGCGGCACGCTGGCCTTCAAGCGCAGCGACCGCGTGGTCTTCGGCGGCGACGTGAGCGGCGCGGGCGCATTGCGCCAGTCCGGCACGGGCACGCTGGTGCTGACTGGCCAGAGCACGTTTACCGGCGTCACGACCATTGATTCCGGCACGCTGCAGGTCGGCGACGGCGGAACATCGGGCGCCATCTCGGGCAACATCGTCAACAACACCAGTCTCGTCTTCAACCGCTCGGACGATGCCAACTACGCTGGCGCCCTTACAGGCGCGGGCGCGACGACCAAGCTGGGCGCGGGCTCGCTGGCATTCACGGGCGACAGCAGCGCCTACACCGGCGCTATGCAACTGTCGGGCGGCACGCTGCAGGTGGACGGCCAGCTCGGCGGCCAGGTTCTGGCCGAGGCCGGCACGACGCTGACCGGCACCGGCACGCTGAATAGCGCGACCATCGCTGCGGGCGCCACGTTGGCGCCGGGCAATGCGGCCTCGCCCTTTGGCCAGATGCGCCTGCTGGGCGACCTGAACTTCAAGCCGGGCGCCATCTACCGCGTCGCGACCGCCGCGGACGGCCAGCACAGCAGCGTGCACGTCGCCGGCACGGCCAATCTGGCCGGCACCGTCGTACAACTGGGTCAGAACGGCAATTACGCCCCCTCGACCACGTACGGCATCCTGACGGCGGACAATGGCGTGCAAGGGCGTTTCGACGCCGTCTCCAGCAACCTCGCGTTCCTGACGCCGTCGCTGTCCTACGGCACCAACAAGGTCGACCTGGTGGTCAACCTGAAAGACGTCGCCAATGGCAATGGCGGCGGCACGCGGCCCATCGAATTCGCCGACGCGGCCTACACCGGCAACCAGCGCGCCGTCGCCCGGGCGCTGCAAAGCCTGCCCACCAACAGCGCGCTCTACCGGCACGTGCTGAACCTGCCCAACGACGCGCCGGCCGCGGCCTTCAACGCGCTGTCCGGCGAGTCCCACGCCAGCGCCGTGTCCGGCCTCCAAAGCGTATCCAACACCTTCACCCAGGCGCCCATGACGCGGCTGCGCGCCAATCTCAATGCGGGCTGGATGCCTGGCGTGCCGACCGCCCAATTGGGCCTCGGCGATGCCGCCGCCCTGCCCCGCTCGGCGGCGCAACCGCTCTGGACGCAGGTCTTCGGCAACTGGACCACCCTGGGCGGCGACAGCAACACCGCCAAGACGACCCAGTCGGACGCCGGCGTCACCATCGGCGGGGACCAGGCCATCGGCGGCGGGTGGCGCCTGGGCGGCGCCGTGGGCTACACCAACAGCCGCAGCCGCACCAGCGACCGCGCGTCCAGTTCCGAAGCGGACAACTACAGCGTGACGGTCTATGGCGGCAAGGCCTTCGAGGCCGGCGCCGGCAAGATCAACCTGAGCCTGGGCGCGGCCTATACCTGGCACGATCTGGACACTCAACGCAGCACGGCCGCCGCGGGACTCGATCAGACGCTGAAAGCCAGCTATGGCGCCAGCACCGGCCAGGTGTTCACCGAACTTGGCTATGCGGTGCCGCTGAACGACCGCGTCACGCTGGAACCCTTCATCGGCGCGAACTACAGCGACCTGCGCACGCGCGGTTTCTCCGAGACGGGCGGCGACGCGGCATTGCGCGGCGAAAGCGGCAGCAACAGCGTCACCACTACCACGCTGGGCCTGCACGCGCTGACCACCTTCGAAAGCGCCGGCGCGCGTGGCCATGTGCACGGCACGCTGGGCTGGCGCCATGCCTTCGGCGACCTGAACCCGGCAAGCACCCTGTCCTTCGTCCAGGGCAGCGAGTCTTTCACGGCCACCGGCGCGCCGATCGCGCGCGACGCGGCGGTGATCGAACTGGGCGTCGGCATCGAGGTCAGCAAGCGCACCACGGTGGGCGTGATCTACGGCGGCCAGTTCGGCCAGGGCAACCGCCAGAACGCCGGGACGCTGGATGTGCGCTACCGGTTCTGAACCCTGGGTTCGGGCCCGTGGCGCGAGCGTGTCGGTTATGAACCCGGGGTTCGGGCCCCGGGCGCGAGCGTCCGCCGGGCCCAGGCGCTGTCCGGGGCGCCGCGCGCCAGCCTGCGGTGGGTCGCGCTTGCCATCCAGGCGAAGGCCAGGCCCGCCGCCAGCGCGGTCGCATCCACGCCCAGCGTGGCGGGCGACGTGTGGGCCCACAGTCCGGTTGCGGGGATCAGCGCGCCCAGCAGCGATGTCGCGGGAATCGCCAGCGTCACGGCCGCCGCCAGCCAAAGCAGATGCACCCCGGCCGCCGCGCCGCCGCGCAGGAACGCCCATGCGATGCTGGCGAAAAACGCCAGGTAATACAGCCCCTGCAGCCAGGCGTCCAGATCGCCGACGCGGCCGTTCAGCCACTTGGCGCCGATCATCATCAATGAAATGCCGCACACGGATCCCAGGCACACGCCGACGGTCGCCGACGCCATCAGCCGCGTATCCAGCCGTTGCGCCGGCGCCTCGCCGGTGCGCCGGTCCGCGCGCTTGCGCCGCGTTTCGATCCAGAGCAGGTTGCCGCTGTAGAACAGCCAGGCCCCGGCCAGCCCCAGCAGGAAGTAAAGCCACTGCACCGCCACGCCGCCAAAGGACGCCATGTGCAGGGCGAAGAAGCTGCTGACCCACAGATTGGCCGCGTCCTGCCTGCCCGGCATGTAATCGCTGTTCAGGACCTTGCCCGTGTACGGATCGATCGCCACGAAGCCGCCGCGCGCGCGCGGCGACACCGCCGCCGCATCCTTGCCCCAGACGCGCACCATGGCGCGCGGGCTGGTCACCTGCGTGTATTGCAACGCCGACGGCGCGAAATCAGGCGACAGGTCCCGCACGCGCGCCAGCAGTTCGTCCGGCGCCAGCATGGCCGAGGGATCGCGCGGCGCGGCATCCGGCGGCGCGCCCCCGGACCGCTGGAACACCGATTCCAGCTTGCCGCCGTACATCAGCCTGTCCTGCAGGTCGTAGATCCCGTCGTGAAAGGCAAAGACGACCGAACTGAGCGCCATGACGATGTGGAACGGCAGCGAAACAATGCCCACCACGTTGTGCGCGTCCAGCCACATGCGCTTGAGGTTCTTGCCGACGCGCAGCGCGAAGAAGTCCTTGACCAGCGATGGCAGCAGCACGATGACCCCGGACACCAGCGCGATGGCGTACAGCGATGCGACCACGCCCATGAACCAGCGGTTGGGGTCGCTGTCCGCGGGCAGGCCCACCACGCGATGCAGCACGTCGATGAAGGCGGCCAGGCCGCTGGGGTCGGCCTGCTCGATCCGCAACGCGCCCTCGGCGTCCAGGCGCGCCAGGTAATGCCGCACCGACGACTCGTCATGATCGTCGGCCTGCGGGTCGCGGACTTCCCAGCCCATGCGGGCCGGAACATTCTCGGTGTCCTGCAGATGGATGCTGAATCCCTTGGCCACCTCCGGCCGCGCCGCCAGGGTCCGGGCGATCAGATCGGGCGCGGTTTCCAGCGGCGCCAGCGCCACGGCCGGCCCCGGCGAGGCCCAGCGGGCGATCGGCTCCTTGAACACCGTCAGCGCGCCTGCGTAAAAGGCGATGAAGAGCGCCATGCCGGTCAGGATGCCGGTCCAGGTGTGGACCGATTTGTAGATGCGTATGACGTCGGCTCGCATGGTCGCGGCCCTCCTGCTTAAAGCGCGCCGGCGGCGTACAGGCCGCCGTAGAGCGCCAGGCACACGCCGCCCAGCCAGCCCCAGGCGCGCCAGCCGCTGCCGAAGAAATACACGGTGGAAAGGATGCCCAGCCACACGGGCGGGATCAGCCACATGGCAAGCTGCGAACGCGTGGCCAACGGCACGCCGGACGTCGCCGCCGCCAGCAGCGCGCTGCATCCCAGCGCAATGGCGAACCCCAGCAAGGCACCCGCCAGACTCTTGGAGACCCAGTCGCGCCGGATGGGCGCGGGCTTGGCGGGCTTAGCGGGCTTCATTGGCATCTCCCCCGCTCGGCCCCACGAGCACGCCGAGGTACGGGATGAGGCAGAAGAACAGCATCAGCGCTGTACAGAACACGAACACGGCCGCCACCGCAGTGAATCCGTGCAGGCAGCCCCAGCCGCCCAGCGCCAGCAGCGCCGCGCCTGCGATGCGGGCCGGCGCGGCCGGCCAGGGCGCGCTGCCCCAACGCTGGTTGGGAGAAGCGCGATACAGGCAGAAGCAGCCCGCGAACAGGGCGATCAGGCTGCCAAGGATCAGGACTTGCATGGCCATCCGTCAGTGTTGTTCAAAGTTGGAAGCATCCCGGCCCGCCTCACGCCTGGATCGGCTATCCCGGCATGAAGCGGACGGAATGTGAACCGTCGGTCAGAAGGTGATCGTGGCGGACGCCATGACGCTGCGGGCCGGCCCCAGCGTTGCGATCGGGGTGGTGTCGCTGAAAATGCCGGCGTAGTAGTGCTTGTCGAACACGTTGTTGACGTTCAGGCGCAGCACCACGTCCTTGCCATTGATCTGCATGGCATAGCGCGCGCCCAGGTCAAGCTGGCCCCAGCCCGGGATCTCGATGTTGTTGGCCGAGTCCGCGTACTGGCTGGACGTTGCCTGCACGCGGCCGCTGAGGGTCAGGCCGGGCACCCAGGGGGTATCCCATTCCAGCCCGGTGTTGACCTGCCAGCGCGGCGCGCCGACGGCGGTATTGCCGTCGTAGCGGCCAAACGAGGTCTTGACCTGCGTGCCTTGCGTATAGGTCACGCCGCCCAGCACGCGCACGCCGCGCGCGAGTTCGCCGAACGTATTCCATTCCACGCCGCGCACGCGCTTTTCGCCGCCGTCCGCGTAGGTCGGACGGGCCGCCGCGCCTTCGGTGACCAGCATGGGTTTGTCGATCTCGAAGAGCGCCAGCGTGTTGGTGAAGGTGCCGGCGTTCCACTTCACGCCCAGCTCCTTCTGCTTGGTCTTGTACGGCGCGAAGACCTGGCCGAAGTTGGTCGCGGTGGTGTCGGTGACGCTGTCGCCCTTGCTCAGCCCTTCCACATAGTTGGCGTAGAACGACAGGTCCGGCCCCCACGGCTTGATCACCAGGGCCACCGCGGGCGTCACCGCGTCTTCGTCGTAGCGCGACGTCGTCTTGCCCGTCTTGTCGAAGTTGCTGGTCTTCACGCGCTGGTTGCGCAGCCCGCCGGTCAGCAGCAGCCTGTCATCCAGGAACGACATGGTGTCGACCAGGGCCAGGCTGGACAGCGTGTTCTCGCTGGTCTTGGGCGCGCTGCCCGGCACCGCCGGCATGACCGGCGTGATGGGGTTGTAGATGTTCGACCTGAAGGTCGACGCCGTGCCCGTGGCCGACCCGTCCTCCAGTTCCAGGATGGACGCCTGCAGCACCAGCTCGTGCCCGACGCTGCCGGTCTTGAAGCGCGAACGCAGGCCGGCCTCGGCAGAGGTCGCGTCGGTATAGGCGCGCTGGCCGATGATCGATCCGGTGAAGTTGCCGTTGGCGTCGATCTGTCTTGCGTGCGTCCCGTTGATCAGCCCGGACTGGTGGCTGTCGCGCCTGCCCACGCCCGCGAACGCCGACACGCTGTCGTTGAACCGGTATTCGGCCCGTCCCACCACGGCATTGCTTTGGATGCTGCCGTACCCCGTGCTGAACTGATTGATGCGGGGATCGGGTGCCACGGGAACGACCGGCCCGGCGAACCAGAACATGGCCGGGGTGCCTCCCGTGAAAGACTCCTGGCTGTGATACGCGTCAATGGACGCTGTCAGCGCGCTGCCGCGGTAATCCAGCCCGGCCGAAAAGAACTCGCGCTTCCGGGATTGGCCGTCCAGCGTGGTGGCGCCATCGCTGAACGATCCATTGACGCGCGCGCCCCATTCGTTGGCGGCGCCAAAGCGCCGGCCGGCGTCTATCGTCGTGCCCAGTTGCCCGTCGGACTGCCAATTCACCCCGTAGGTGGCGGTGGGCTCATCGCCCGCGCGCTTGGGCACCAGATTGACCGTGCCCCCCACCGCGCCGCTGGGCGCCATGCCGCTGAACAAGGCATTCGGCCCTTTCAGCACCTCGACCCGCTCGACGAACTCCACCGGCGTGCGGCCCATGGGCGCCAGGCCGAACATGCCATTGATGGCCACGTCGTTCTGGTTGACATCGAAACCGCGGATGCGGAAGTTTTCGTAGGCATGCCCGCTGGACGTCGTGAACCGGACGGACGGGTCGTTGGCCATCACGTCGGCAAGCGTGCGCGCCTGCTGGTTCTGTATGAGTTCGGACGTGTAGCTGGTGACGTTGAATGGCGTGTCCATCACGCTCTGATTGCCCATCAGGCCCAGCCGGGCGCCCTCCGCCACCTGCCCGCCCGCGTAAGGCGGGGGAAGTTCATTGCCGCCCAGCGATCCCGCGGTGACCGTCACCGGCTGCAGCGTGGTCGTCGTCGCCGCGTCCTGCGCCCAGGCAGCCGGCAGCGGCATCAATACGCCCAGCAAAATGCTGGGCGCAAGCCGCAGCGTTCGAGCATCCCTCGAAAAACCCCGTTCCTTAGACAATTCCCCACCCCGGAAATGTAAATGATAATGAGTGGCAATATTATTACATCAGTGTCAAGGATTGGGAACCGCGACGCGGCGGCGCATTGATCCAGCGCATATGCGCTATGAAAAAGTACCGCGCGCGGCGGAAGGATCAGGCGTCTTCGGGCAGGTAGCCCAGCAGCTTGTCCAGCGTGATGGGATAGTCGCGCACGCGCGCGCCGGTTGCGTTGTAGATCGCGTTGGCGATGGCGGCGCCGACACCGCACAGGCCCAGTTCACCCACGCCTTTGGCTTTCATGGGCGACGACACCGGATCTTCTTCGTCCAGGAAGATCACCTCCTGGCGCGGGATGTCGGCATGCACGGGGACCTCGTAGCCCGCCAGATCGTGATTGACGAAGAACCCGGCGCGCAGGTCCACCGCCAGTTCCTCCATCAACGCCGCGCCAACCCCCATCGTCATCGCGCCGATGACCTGGCTGCGGGCGGTCTTGGGATTCAGGATGCGTCCGGCGGCGCACACCGCCAGCATGCGGCGTATCCGGGTCTCGCCCGTCGCCGCATCCACGCCGACCTCCACGAAATGCGCACCGAAGGTCGACTGCTGGAACTTCTTGTCCAGATCGCCGAATTCAAGCACATCCTCCGCCACCAGTTCACCGTGTTCGGCGGCCTGCGCCAGTGGCGCGGAGCGCCCTTCGGCGTCCGTCACCGCGCCATCGGCGAACACCGCGCCTTGCGCGGCGTAGCCCAGCTTTTCCAGAACGGCGGCGCGCAGCTTCATGCAGGCGGCGTAGACGCCCGCCGTCGCGCTGTTGGCTCCCCACTGGCCACCCGAGCCGGCGGACACCGGAAAGGACGAATCCCCCAGGCGGACGGCCACCTTGGCCAGCGGCACCCCCAGCATCTCGGCGGCGGTCTGCGCGATGATGGTGTAGCTGCCGGTGCCGATGTCGGTCATGTCCGTCTCGACGATGATCCCGCCGTCTGTGTCCAGCCGCACCCGCGCCGCGGACTTCATCACCAGGTTGTTGCGGTAGGCGCAAGCCATGCCCATGCCGACCAGCCATTGCCCTTCCCTGCGCCCGCCCGGTTTGGCGTGGCGATCCGCCCAGCCGAACCGTTGCGCGCCAGTGCGCAGGCATTCGACCAGCCGCCGCTGGGAAAAGGGGCGATGCGGCGCGGAAGGATCCACCTGCGTGTCGTTGCACACCCGGAATTCGACGGGATCCATACCCAGCGCCTCGGCCATCTCGTCCATGGCGATCTCCAGCGCCATCATGCCCGGCGCCTCTCCGGGCGCACGCATCGCGTTGCCCTCCGGCAGGTCCAGCGTCATCAGATTCAACGCCGACATGCGGTTGGCGCCGGCATAAAGGAACTGCGTCTGTTGAACCGCCTCTTCGGGCTGGCCGCCCGGCAGGTCGCCCGACCAGCTCTCGTGCCCGATGGCGGTCAGTTTTCCGTCCCGCTGCGCGCCCAGGCGTATCCGCTGAATGGTGGCGGGACGGTGCGTGGTGTTGTTGATCACCAAGGGACGCGGCAGCGCCACCTTGACGGGGCGCCCGGCCGCGCGCGCGCCCAGCGCCGCCAACAGCGCATCCGCGCGCACAAACAGCTTCGCGCCGAAGCCCCCGCCCACGTACGGCGAGATCAAGCGCACCTTTTCCTTGGGAATGCCCAGCGTCCTGGCGACCTCGCTTCGGCCCCAGGCGACCATCTGGCTGGACGTCCAGAGCGTCAGTTCATCTCCCTTCCAGACCGCCGTGGACGCGTGCGGCTCCATCATGGCGTGCGATTGGTCGGGCGTGGTGTAGGTGCGGTCCGTCTTCACGGGCGCGGACGCGAACGCGTCCTCGAAATCGCCCACCGACGTTTTGGGTATGTGCTTTCCCGGCGACGCCTTGCGCGCCGCCGCCAGATCGAAAGCGCCCTTTTCTCCCTTGTACGTCACGCGGATCAGCGCCGACGCGGCACGCGCCTGCTCGAACGTCTGCGCCACCACCACCGCGATCGCCTGGTGGTAATGCTCGATGCGCGGCCCGCCCAGCAGCGTGGCGGTGTTCATCTTGCCCTTGCCGAGCTTGCCGGCGTTCTGCGCGGTAACGACCGCCAGCACGCCGGGCGCGTTGCGGGCGGCGTCCACGTCCATCGCGCTGATCTTTCCCTTGGCGATGGCCGCTCCCAGCACGTAGCCCACGGCGGCGTCGGGCGCCTCATCGTGATGCTCATACGCGTATACCGCCCTGCCCGTGGTCTTCAGGGGGCCGTCGATGCGATCGAGCGCCTTGCCGACGACCGTGAGCCGATCGATGGGATTTTCGCTTGCCGGAGTATCGAATTTCATCGCGTCATGCCCTCGCCTGCGCCAGGATTGAACTGAGGATGCGCTGCGCCAGCGTCAGCTTGAACGCGTTCTCGGCCGTCGGCCGCGCATCGGCCAGAAGCCGGTCGGTGACGCGCGCGGCGCCCGCCGCCATTTCCGCTTCGGCCGCCTCGATCCGCCACGGCTGGTGCGCCACGCCGCCCAAGGCGACCCGCCCGCCGCCGTCCGGCTGCACAATGGCGCCGACCGACACCAGGGCGAAGGCGAAGGACGCCCGGTCGCGGACCTTGCGGTAGAAGTGCCTGCCGCCGATGGGCTTGGGCAGGGTCACGCCGGTGATGAGTTCACCCGGTTCCAGGTTGGTGTCGATATGCGGGGAATTGCCAGGCAAGCGGTAGAAATCCGCAATGGGAATGACGCGGGTCGTGCTGTCCGCCCGCAGCGTTTCCACCTTGGCGTCCAGCAGCCGCATGGCCACCGCCATGTCGCTGGGATGCGTTGCAATGCAGGTGTCGCTGCCGCCGATCACGGCGAGCTGGCGCGTGACGCCCCCGATTGCCGAACAGCCGCTGCCCGGCGCCCGCTTGTTGCAGGGCTGATTGGTGTCGTAGTAGTAGGGACAGCGCGTGCGCTGAAGCAGATTGCCGGCGGTCGTGGCGCGGTTGCGGATCTGCCCCGATGCGCCGGCAAGAATCGCCCGCGACAGCACCGCGTAGTCGCGCCGGACGCGCTCGTCGGACGCCAGATCGGTGTTGCGCACCAGCGCGCCGATCCGCAGGCCACCGTCGGCGGCGGGTTCGATCCGGTCCAGGCCCAATCCGTTCACGTCGATCAGGTGGGCCGGTGTTTCGACCTCGATCTTCATCAGGTCGACCAGATTGGTACCGCCCGCGATAAAGCGGGCATGCGGCGCGCGGCCCGCGCTGGCGGCGGCCGCTTCCGGCGTGCGGGCGCGCTCGTAGGTGAAGGATTTCATGCCTGGCCCTCCGCGACGTCCACGATGGCGTCGACGATGTTCGCGTAAGCGCCGCAGCGGCAGATGTTGCCGCTCATCCGTTCGCGGATCTCGTCCAGCGTCAAGAGCGGACGCTCGGCCAGATCGGCGGTGACGTGGCTGGGGACGCCCCGCGACACCTCTTCCAGCATCCCCACGGCGGAACAGATCTGCCCCGGCGTGCAGTAGCCGCATTGATATCCGTCGTGCCTGACGAACGCCGCCTGCAGGGGATGAAGCGCCTCCGGCGTGCCCAGGCCTTCCACCGTGGTGATCTCGGCGCCATCGTGCATCACCGCCAGCGCAAGACAGGCGTTGACGCGCCTGCCGTCCAGCATCACCGTACAGGCGCCGCATTGCCCGTGGTCGCAGCCCTTTTTCGTGCCGGTCAGGTGCAGGTGTTCGCGCAGCGCGTCCAGCAGGGTCGTGCGCATGTCCAGAGCCAGAGTGTGGGCGGCGCCGTTCACGCGCAGCGTCACCGTGGCCGGCATGGGTTGACCCGTGCCGCGCCCGGAAATCGTGGAATCTGAGGATTGTTCCAAAGCAGGGACTCCCTTGAATGTCGCCCGGACCCTCTGGCGATCCGCAACGCGGCCAGCAATCCGCATTCCCAAAGGGCCCATGCGGTCCAGATCAGGTCTTCCCCCGGCGGTCCACGCGGCCGCGAGCAACGTTCAGGGAACGGGCATGCCGCTTGCTGGCGGCGTGCCTGCGCCCCGCCCCCGGTTAGCCGCGCTGGGTCAGCGCTCGGCTGATGCGATGGCGCGCCACCGTGGTGCGCGGCACTTTGAAGGGAAACCAGCTCCGCACGTCCTCGTCCAGGCCGATGCCGTGCATGTAGTTGTAGATGGCCTTTTTCAGCCCCTTGCCCAGCGCATCATGGTCCACCCCGGTGGGGTCATGAAAACCGATGTCGTTCTTGGCGAAGGTGACGGGCGGCAAGGGCTGCAGCGTCACCCCGTATTCCTCGGGGTTCTTCCCCACCGGCGAATGCACCGTACAGGCGAAACGGTGGAAGAAACCGCTCTGGATGCAGTCGTTTTCAAACAACTGGCGAACGTACTCCAGCGCGTCCACGGTGTCCTGCACGGTCTGCGTGGGAAAACCGTACATCAGATACGCATGCACCAGCACGCCGGCATCGGTGAAGGCGCGCGTCACCCGCGCCACCTGATCGATCGAGACGCCCTTCTTCATCAGGTTCAGCAGGCGGTCCGACGCCACCTCCAGGCCGCCCGACACGGCGATGCAGCCGCTATCGGCCAACAGCTCGCACAGGTCCGGGGTGAAGGTCTTTTCAAAACGGATGTTGCCCCACCACGAAATGCCGGCGTTGCGTTCGATCAGCTCGGCCGCCAGCGCCTTCAGCGATTTGGGCGGCGCGGCCTCGTCCACGAAATGAAAGCCGGTCTGCCCTGTTTCGCGCACGATGGCTTCGATGCGGTCGGCCAGCACGGCGGCCGATGCGCCCTCGTAGCGGCCGATGTAGTCCAGGCTGACATCGCAGAAACTGCATTTCTTCCAGTAGCAGCCATGCGCCACGGTCAGCTTGTTCCAGCGCCCGTCGCTCCACAGGCGGTGCATCGGGTTCAGCATGTCCAGCAGCGACAGGTAGCGATCCAGCGGCAGGCCGTCCCAGGTGGGGGTGCCCACTTCCGCGAACGCGACGTCCGGCTCGACCATGTTCACGTAACGCACCGCCCCGGTCTCGCCGTCCCGCAGGAACGTGCGCACCAGGCGCTGGCGCGAACGCTTGCCTTCCACATGTTCCAGCAGAGCCTGCAAGGGGCGCTCGCCGGCATCCAGGGTGACATAGTCGAAGTAATCGAACACGCGCGGGTCTTTCAGTTCGCGCAGTTCGGTATTGACGAAGCCGCCGCCCAGCACGGTGACGATGCCCGGGTCGTGCGCCTTGATCGCCTGCGCGATCCGGAACGCCGCGTAGACCGCTCCGGGAAACGGCACCGACAGCAGCACCATCGTCGGCGCGTGGCGGGCCAGCGCTTGCGCCGTCAGCTCGCGCAGCGTCTCGTCCACCAGGTTCAGCGGCGCCGCCAGCGCCTGCGCCAAGGGATCGAAGGTGGGCTGGCTGCCGGCCAGCGATTCGGCATAGCGCACGAACTCGAAACGCGAATCGACGGCGTCCCGCAGCACATCGGCCAGATCATTCAGATACAGGGTGGCCAGGTGCTTGGCGCGGTCATGCAGGCCCAGCGCGCCGAACGCCCACCCCAGGGGATCGCCCCCGTCCTCGTCCATGTACACGTCCAGCGTGCTGAAACGGGGTCCTTCGGGCAGGAAATTGCGGCCCACGATACGGTGGGCCAGGGTCGGATCGCGGCCTTGCAGGAAGGCGATCGCCGGGTCGATCGTGGCCAGGTAGCGCGGCTGCATGGCCACGAATGCCTGGATCGCGGGCGTGTGTTTTTCCAGCGGCAGCGCGGCCACCCTTTCCGACACCGCCCGCAGGCCGTCGGCGGACAGCAGCCGCAGCACCAGCGCCAGCGCCAGATCCTCCTGGAACGAGGTGACGCCGCGCGACCGCAAAAAGCCGGTCAGGTAGGCGGTGGACGGATAAGGGGTGTTCAGCTGCGTCATCGGGGGGATGACGGACAGCACGCGTAAAGGCAAGGTGGACATTGGGCACGGCAGGAATGCCGTCAGAAAAAGCGGGAATCGCCGTAATTATAGGCAGCACGGCCAGAAACGCCCTTCCACGCGGCCCGCGGGGACGCCCTTTTTTGCAAGCCCGCGGGGACGCCCCTTTTTTGCAAGCCCGCCGGGGACGCCTTGTTACGCAAGCCCGCCGGGACGCCCTTACCGTCCGCCCGACCGCTATCGCCCGCCCCCCCTGCGCCAAGGCCGTCACCACAGGCCGTCGATCCAGTCCAGCACCCGGCGGTTCAGCAGGGAGCGGTTGGCTCCCTCGCAGTGGTCGCCCGCCCCCTCGGCGGCGGAAAAGCGCGTCAGCGCCTTGGGACATCGAAGCTGGTCGAAGAATGCCTGCGTCCCCGCCGCCAACGGATCGTTTTCGGCAATCGTCATCAGCGTGGGGCAAGCGATTTGCTCCACCCGGCCGTCCATCGTGAACTGTTCGATCGAAATCAGGTAATCGCGCAGCGTGTCGACGCCGTGGACCCAGAAGCCGCGCTGCATGATTTTCCATTTGAAGGAAGGCGTGGACAGCATGAACTGCTCCATCCGGTCCAGCACCGGCTGTTCGAGTTCCCCCATGTTGGCGGCGCCTTGCTCGGACGCGCCGAACTTGACCGCCAGGGGACGGAACAGCCCCGCAAGGCTCCACTGCCCGGGGTCGGCGATGCAGGCCGCAAGGCGATGCTCGCCGGACGCCGCCCGGGGCGCCAGATGGCCGCCCAGGCTCCAGCCGCTAAGCACGATACGCCGCGCGTCGACCTGGGGAAGCTCGACCGCCGCATCCACGACCGCCCGCACGACCGTCTCCCAATCGGGGCGCAGGGGCACGCCTTGCTCATAGAGCATTTCGCCCTGGCCCGGCCCGTCGAACAGCAGGCAGTGATAGCCCCTGCGGGCCGCGGCCACGGCAGAGGCGAAATACATGTCGGTGATGGTGCCGTCGTATCCGTTCGTCAGGATGATCAGCGGCCGGACCTCGGACTCGCGCCCCTCGGCGGGAATCAGGTACGCGGGCATGGAGGTATTGCCGAACGGAATGCGCAGCGGGGCCACGGGATGCTTCGACAGCGCCAGCCCCCGGTCGAGCGCGGACACCTGCTTGCGGAAGGCGGCGGCAAGGCGCGGATCCACCGGCGCGCCATAGAGCGGGCGGTAGGACGTGGCATAGAACGCGCTTGCGCGAAGAAAGAGCTCCCTGGCGCTTGCCGCGCCACCGCGTCGCACGGCCTCTTCGGCCTGCGCGGCCAGCCGGTCGCCCGCCGCGATCCAGGCGTCGTGGAAGGCCGCGTCGCCGCCATCGCCCACGGCGCGCCCGACCGCAAGGATTTCCCCCACATCCGCGCCCCCATAGGGCACGTAAGCGAAGGGCCGCGTGCCGAATTCGTCGTGCAGGTCGTTCTTGAAGGCCAAGCCCATGCCAGTTCTCCACCACGGATCCCGAAGCTGGCAGGCTACCCGAGCGGCGTTTCCTTGGCGATACCGTCTATCCCTGACGCCGCGCCTTCCCGCCCCGGGCCGCATGACAGCGCAATCACAATCTTCAAACGGGCGGTCAATCGTTCAATACGCCGGCGCGGGCGGCTGGCACAGTGCCTGGGCTTTTCCCACCCCCACCCCAAGGATCCTCCATGCCCATCACCGCGACCCCCACCCCCGGCGCCAAGCTGCTGTCCCCCCAGGACCACACGCTCATCATGATCGACTTCCAGTCGCAGATGGCGTTCGCCACGCATTCCATCGACGCCGTCACGCTGCGCAACAACGCCGCGCTGGTCGCCCACGCCGCCGCCGGCTTTGGCGCGTCCACCATCCTGACGACCGTGGCCGAAAAGAGCTTTTCGGGCCCGATGTTCGACGAAGTCGTCTCGCCCTTCCCCGGCCAGGCGCTGCTGGACCGCACGTCCATGAACACCTGGGAAGACGCCGCCGTCATCAAGCAGGTCAACGAGATCGGCAAGAAGCGCATCGTGCTGGCCGGCCTGTGGACCAGCGTCTGCATCGTGGGCCCGGCCCTGTCGGCGCTGGACCAGGGTTTCGAGGTCTATGTGATCACCGACGCCTGCGGCGATGTGTCCACCGAAGCCCACAACCGCGCCATCGAGCGTATCGTGCAAGCTGGCGGCCAGCCGATCACCGCCTTGCAGTACCTGCTGGAAATGCAGCGCGATTGGGCCCGCACGGACACCTACGACATGACGACCGGCATCGCCAAGAAGTTCGGCGGCGCTTACGGCCTGGGCATCGTCTACGCCAAGTCCATGTTCAACGCCCACGAAGGCTGAGCGGAGGAATCCGATGAAGGTCTACCTGGTTTCGCTGGGGCTCGGCCTGCTGGTCGGGATCATCTATGCGCTCTTCAATGTGCGGTCGCCGGCGCCTCCCGTGATCGCCCTGGTAGGCCTGCTCGGCATCCTGGCGGGGGAACAGCTTCCCCCGCTGGTCAAGCGCCTGTTCGCGGACGACGCCACGCGCACGTCCTGGATCCATGAGCAGGTCAAGCCCCATATGTTCGGCGAACTGCCCAGCTGCCCCAAGCCCGCCGCCGACCCCGCCCGACAACCCGCCGATGCATGTGGAGACAAGCGCAATGGCTGACACTCTGGACACCTCGCGCCCAGGCGCCCCCGACCTGATCCTGCATCAGGGCCGCTTCACCACCCTGGACCCGGCCAATCCCGTGGCCGACGCCGTCGCCATCAAGGACGGCCGCTTCACGCGTGTGGGCGCGGCGGCCGACGTGTTGCCGCTGGCCGGCCCCGGCACGCGAGTGATCGCGCTCAACGGGCGCGGCGTATTGCCCGGCCTGATCGACAACCACCTGCACATCATCCGCGGCGGTCTGAACTACAACATGGAACTGCGCTGGGACGGCGTGACCAGCCTGGCCGACGCCATGGCCATGCTGCGCCGCCAGGTCGCCATCACCCCCGCCCCGCAATGGGTGCGCGTGGTGGGCGGATTCACCGAGCATCAGTTCGCGGAAAAGCGCCTGCCCACCATCGAAGAGCTGAACGCCGTGGCGCCCGATACGCCCGTCTTCATCCTGCACCTGTACGATCGCGCTCTGCTCAACGCCGCCGCGCTGCGCGCCGTGGGCTATGACAAGACCACCCCCGCGCCTCCGGGCGGGGAGATCGTGCGCGACGCCGCGGGCAATCCGACCGGCCTGCTGCTGGCCAAGCCCAACGCGTCCATCCTGTATGCGACCTTGGCCAAGGGCCCCAAGCTGCCATTCGAATACCAGGTGAACTCCACGCGCCACTTCATGCGCGATCTGAACCGCCTGGGTGTCACCGGGGCCATCGATGCCGGCGGCGGCTTCCAGAACTACCCCGAGGACTACCAGGTCATCCAGCAGCTGGCCGACGCCGGCCAGCTCACGATCCGCCTGGCCTACAACCTGTTCACGCAGAAGCCCAAGCAGGAAAAGGAAGACTTCCTGAACTGGACCGCCACGTCCCAGTACAAGCAAGGCACCGATTACTTCCGCCACAATGGCGCGGGCGAAATGCTGGTGTTCTCGGCCGCCGACTTCGAAGACTTCCGTCAGCCGCGGCCCGAGATGGGACCGGAAATGGAAGGCGAGCTGGAAGAAGTCGTGCGCATCCTGGCGCAGAACCGCTGGCCCTGGCGCATGCACGCCACCTACGACGAAACCATCTCGCGCTCGCTGGATGTGTTCGAGCGCGTCAACAAAGACGTGCCGCTGGCCGGCCTGAACTGGTTCTTCGACCACGCCGAGACGATCTCGGAGCGTTCCATCGACCGCATCGCCGCCCTGGGCGGCGGCGTGGCCGTGCAGCACCGCATGGCCTACCAGGGCGAATACTTCGTCGAGCGCTACGGCGCGGGCGCGGCCGAAGCCACCCCGCCCGTCAAGCGCATGCTGGAAAAAGGCGTGAACGTCTCGGCCGGCACGGACGCCACCCGCGTGGCGTCGTACAACCCCTGGGTGTCGCTGTCCTGGCTGATCACCGGCAAGACCGTGGGCGGCATGCGGCTGACGCCGCAGCGCAACTGCCTGGACCGCGACGCGGCGCTGCGCATGTGGACCGAGAACGTCACCTGGTTCTCCAATGAACAGGGCAAGAAGGGCCGCATCGCCGTGGGCCAGCTTGCCGACCTGGTGGTGCCGGACCGCGACTTCTTCGCCTGCCCCGAATCGGACATCGCCGACACCTCCAGCCTGCTCACCGTCGTTGGCGGCAAGGTGGTCTGGGGCGCGGGCGAATTCGCGCCGCACGACGAGGCCGCGCCGCCGCCCGCCATGCCGGACTGGTCGCCCACCCGCCTTTTCGGCGGCTACGGCGCCTGGGGCGACAGCGAGGGCAAGCCGCTGCAGGCCACGCTGCGCGAAAACGCCGCGGCGTGCGCGTGCGCCAACGACTGCAATGTCCACGGCCACCAGCACGCCGGCGCCTGGGCCAGCAAGCTGCCCGTGTCCGACCTGAAAGGGTTCTGGGGCGCGCTGGGTTGCGCGTGCTGGGCGGTATGACGGCGCACCGCCTGATCACGTCGCCGGCCGTGCGCTGGCTTGCCCTGCTGGCGCTTTGCGGCGCCTACATACAGGGCGGGCTGGTCAAGCTGCTGGACTTCGGCGGGGCCCGGGCCGAGATGGCGCATTTCGGCCTGGAACCCGCCGCGCTGGCGGCCGCCGCCGTTATCCTGCTGGAACTCGGGGCGAGCGCGCTGGTCCTGTCCGGCCGCCTGCGGTGGCTGGGCGCGCTGGCGCTCGCCGTCTTCACCGCCGCGGCGGCGCTGATGGCCAACCGTTATTGGGAAGCGCCCCCCGATGCGCGTTTCATGAGCATGAACGCGTTTTATGAGCATTTCGGGCTGGCCGGGGCGTGGGTCCTGGTCGCCTGGCACGATCTTACGGAGCGTCCGCATGGCCGGAGCTGACCGCAGTACCCCCCCGCCCGCCGCCGTCGGCGGCATGGCCCCGCTCAAGCACACGCTGTTCGCGGTGCTGTGGGGCGCCACCATCCTGGGCAACATCGGCAGTTTCATGCGCGACGTGGCCAGCGCCTGGCTGGTCACCGACCTGTCGTCCAACCCCGCGGCGGTCGCCATGATGCAGACGGCCGCCACGCTGCCCGTCTTCCTGCTGGCGATTCCGGCGGGCGTGCTGTCCGACATCCTGGACCGGCGCCGCTTCCTGATCGTCATCCAGGTGCTGCTCGCCTGCGTCAGCTTCACGCTGCTGATGATGGCCAAGACCAATACGCTGACCGTGGAATACCTGATCGCGCTGACCTTCCTGGGCGGCGTGGGCTCGGCGCTGATGGGCCCGACCTGGCAGGCCATCGTCCCTGAACTGGTGCCCAAGGCCGAATTGAAGACGGCCGTGGGCCTGAATTCCCTGGGCATCAACATTGCCCGGGCGCTGGGTCCGGCGGTGGGCGGCCTGTTGCTGGCGGCCTTTGGCGCCGCGGCCGCCTATGGCGCCGACGTGCTCAGCTACGTGTTCGTGATCGCCGCGCTGCTGTGGTGGAAGCGGCCCAAGAAGGTGGACGACGGGCTGTCCGAACAGTTTTTCGGCGCCTTCCGCGCCGGCGTCCGCTATGCCAGGGCCAGCCGCGAGCTGCATGTGGTGCTGCTGCGCGCGGCGGTGTTCTTCATTTTTGCCAGCGCGGTCTGGGCGCTGCTGCCGCTGGTGGCGCGCCGGATGCTGGGCGGGACGGCGGGCTTTTACGGCATCCTGCTGGGCGCGGTGGGCGTGGGCGCCATTCTTGGCGCGGTGGTCCTGCCCAAGCTGCGCCAGCGCCTGAACGCCGACGGTCTGGTGCTGGCATCCGCCGTCGTCACCGCCGCGGTGATGGCGGCCCTGTCCTTCGCCCCGCCGCAATGGGCCGCCGTACTGCTGCTGTTGCTGCTGGGCATGGGCTGGATCGTCGCCCTGACCACCTTCAACGGCGTGGCGCAGGCCATCCTGCCCAACTGGGTGCGCGGACGCGGGCTGGCGATCTACCTGATGGTATTCAACGGCGCGATGGCCGCGGGCAGCCTGGGCTGGGGCCTGCTGGCGCAACGGATCGGCGTGCCCGCCACCTTGCTGGCGGGCGCTGTCGGCCTGATCGCCGCCGGCATCGTGCTGCACCGGATGCGCCTGCCGCAAGGCGAGGCCGACCTGGATCCGTCCAACCACTGGCCCGAACCGCTGCTGGACGCGCCGGTGGAGCACGACCGCGGACCCGTCATGGTGCAGATCGAATACCGCATCCGTGTCCAGGACCGCCCTGCCTTCCTGAAGGCGCTGAAGGCGGTCGCTGAAGAGCGCCGCCGCGACGGCGCCTACGCCTGGGGCATCGCGGAGCACACGGGCGACCCCGAACGCGTGCAGGAGTGGTTCCTGGTGGAGTCGTGGGCCGAACATCTGCGCCAGCACCACCGCGTGTCGCATGCCGACGCGGACCTCCAGGGCGATGCGCAGCGCTTTCACGTCGGCCCGGACAAGCCGGCGGTGCATCATTTCCTGGCGCTGGACATGCGCCCGGCCAAACCCGGCCCGTCCGCCTGAACCCGGCCCGCGCGCTCAGTGCGCCGAGGCGTCCAGGAAGCGGTGCACCACCCGCACCGCGGCCGCGCCCTCGGCGATGCTGGCCAGCACATGCTTGACTGAACCGGCGCGTACCGCGCCCACGGCGAACACGCCCGGCTGCGAGCTTTCGTACGCCCGGGCTTGCATCGAGCCGGCGGCGGCGCGGCCGGTGTGGATGTAGCCCAGCTCGTCCGTGTCCAGGAAACCGTCCAGCCACGCGGTGTTGGCGCTTGGCGCCTGCCCCGCTTCCCCTTCCTGCATGCCGGTCGCCACGATGACGCTGCGCGTCTCGATCATCCGGCCGTCGTCCAGCCATACGCGGTAGGGGTAGCAGGCGCCGTCGAACCCGCTGACGGTACGCACCGGCAGCACATGGGCGCCGAACCGGCTGCTTTGATCCTCGGCGCGGCGCAGCAGCCCGCCGTCGCACAGGCCCGTGATGGTGCCGGGAAAGCCGGATAAGGCGTCCACGCCCGGCGCCGCATCGCCGCAGGTCAGCGAACCGCCCACCAGCAGCGTGTGCAAGCCCTCGGACGCGGCATAGGCCGACGCCGCGAGTCCCGCCGGACCGCCTCCGATGACGGCCAGGTCCAGCACGGGGTCCTCCTGCCCGGCCCTGGAAGCCGAACGCAGGATGGCGCCGCCAAAAGGCCGTTGCCGCAGATACCCGATCCGCCGCAGGATGAAGGCACGCAGCACGATGTCGGCCAGCACGCGGTCTGTCAGGATCAGTTGCTCCAGCGCCGCCCGGCTGACGCGCAGCAAACGGCTGGCGGCGCTGGCGCGCACCGTGACCGCGTTGGGCCGGTCGGTGAACAGATCCAGGCTGCCCGTAAACTCCCCGTCACGATGCACGAGCAAACTGTGCATGGCGCCGTCGGCCTCGCATTCCAGTACCTCGACCGAGCCCTCCAGCACGATGTAGAAGGCGGCCTCGCGGTCGCCGCAGGTAAACAGCACGCTGCCCGCCGCGACCGAGATCTCCGCGCCATGCGGCGCGGCCCGGTCGATCATCGCGCGGGCCAGCATCGGGAACGCCTGCGCATGCATGGCGGCCAGGCTGGCGGGCGGGTTGCCGGACGGTGCGGCGGCAAGACGGTTCATGTGGACACTCCCGGGTCATCCTAGGAAAGCGGCAAGATATCGCACAAGGTAGTCTCGGCCAAGCGGGCGAGTCTTGAGCACTTGCGTCCTGATTTGTAGGAAAGAGTAATGATCGCACCATTGTCCGGCCTGCACTTGCAGACCGGTTGCCCCAAGCCGCGGCGCGCTTTTGTGCAAACCAGCGCACCGTCGTCCAATCCTTCGGACGCCCGGGTGCCTAGCATGGCGCCACCTCATCGTTTACGCTTTGCGGGAAAGTAAGCGCCTCCGATATCCTGCCCCGTGCCATGCATCACCTGCCTCCCGCTCCCTCCAGCCTGCACGATGCCTATCCTGGCGCGTCGATCCAGGCGATCCGGACCAGCCCCGGCTGCAAAGCCGCGCTGGAGATCTCGCGCGTGGGCTACGCGCGGCCCGGATTCGGCATGGCGCGCTCGGCGGGAGACGGCGGCGACTTCCTGCTGAGCGTGTCGCTCACCGGCGCCCAGCGCGTGCTGTATTGCGCGGACCAGCCGCGCCCCATGCCGCTGTCGCCCGACGAGATCACCCTCAGACGCGCGGCCGACCCCTACCGCGCGGAACTGAGCACACCCTTCGATTTCCTGTATTTCCGGGTGGCGCCCGAATCGCTGGACCGGCTGTCCGGCGACCTGGGCATGGCGCCCATCCGGGCGCTGTCCTGCCCGCCCGGACAATCCGATCCCGTCTTGGCCCGCCTGGGCAACGCGCTGCTGCCCGCGCTGGCCGACCCGGTGCGCGCCGACCCGCTGTTCGTGGACCACCTGGCGATGGCCGCGCAGATACACATGATGCAGGCCTACGGCTGCGGCGCGGCGGATTACGCGCCTGACCTGCCGCCCGCGCGCGGCGGCCTGGCGGGCTGGCAGGAAACGCTGGCCAAGGAAATGCTGGCCGCCGACCTGCTGGCGGACGTGTCGATTTCCGATGTGGCGCAGGGCTGCGGCCTGTCGCGCAGCTACTTCATCAAGGCCTTCCGCCAGACGGTCGGCACCACGCCGCACCGCTGGCTGCTGGAGTGCCGCGTGGACAAGGCCAAGCTTCTGTTGTTGAATTCCGATGTGCCGGTGTCCGACATCGCGCGCGATTGCGGTTTTTCGGATCAGGCTCACCTGACCCGCGTCTTCGCCAGCACCGTGGGCGCGCCGCCCGCGGCCTGGCGCCGTCAGAACCGTTCCTGATCCACGCCCGGCCGCTCAGGCGGCGTTTTCCCGGCGCCACACGCCGGGCGGCACGCCCAGCAGGCTGGTGAACACCCGCGTCATGTGCGCCTGGTCGGCGAAGCCGCACAACAGCGCGATGTCGGTAATGGAACGGCCCGGCGCCCGCAGAAGTTCCTTGGCCTTCTGCACGCGCTGCTCCAGCAGCCAGCGATGCGGCGTGGTGCCGACCGTCTGGCGGAAAGCCTTGATGAAATAGCTGCGCGACAGATTGCAGGCGTCGGCGATGTCCGCAATCGAGGCATCCTCGCGCAGCGTCGCCAGCAGCATGTCCTTGGCGCGGGCCTCCAGTGTGCGCGACAGCACTCGCGCGCCGCCCGAATCGGACCAGCCGCTCGTCGCGCCGGCCCCGTACTGCGCCAACAGATGCGTCCCGATGGCCAGGCCCAGGTGTTCCACGAACAGCCCGCTGCTCTGGTCCGGTTGCTCCAGCACGCCCGCCAGCACCTGCGACAGATGCGCCAGCACGGGATCCGGCTGCGCGTTGCGGGGCAGCAGGCTGCTGACGCGCGCGCCGCCCTTCTCGTCGTTCACGCGTTCGATGAAGGCGCGCGACAACTCGATCAGCACGAAATCGAAGCCGCCCTGCAGGTCGGCCCGGTAGTCATCGGTGAAATCGCGGATGTATATCGAGCCCGTGTCGAAGTCGTGGGTGGACGCGTGGCTGCCATGCAGGATGCGGCGGCGGTGCCCGCCCCGCATCGCAACGCCCACCAGAAAGCCGCGATCCGAGGCGGGCGTGGACACGTTGCCGAAGCGCTCGTTGTCGGTGCTCTTGCGGTAGTAGGTCAGCCCGCCCGTCTGAACCGTCTGACTCAGCGCCAGCTTGCTGGCGGCGCAACCCAGCGTATCGGCGGATGGGGCGGGGATGGGTTCGGAAGGCAGGCGCTGGGGAGCAGGCATCGTGAAAAGTCCTAGGCGCGGCGAACGCGTTTCGGCTGGAAGATAGCAGGCGATGCTGCTTCGCAACAAGCAACAATTCGCAAAATTCGCGCGGCCGACCCCTATCGCGACTCGATTGCCCGCGCACCGCGGGGTCGATGGCCCGGCGGCTCGGCCGTCCCTATCTGATATTCTTTCCTTCGTAAAAAATGCCACGCCCGCAACCCCCATACCGGGATCCCATGGCTCGCGCTTCGCCCCGCCCCCTCGACAAGACCGCCCGGCATTGGCTGCGCTGGCTGCCCGGACTGGCGCTGCTGAAGTCCTATCAGGCCGCCTGGCTGCCGAAGGACCTGGCCGCCGGCCTGGTGCTGACGACGATGCTGGTCCCGGTTGGCATCGCCTATGCCGAGGCGTCTGGCGTGCCGGGCGTCTACGGCCTGTACGCCACCATCATCCCGATGCTGGCCTACGCGCTGTTCGGCCCCAGCCGCATCCTGGTGCTGGGGCCCGACTCCGCGCTCGCGGCGCCCATCCTGGCGGTGGTGCTCAGCGTCTCTGGCGGCGACCCCATGCGCGCGGTGGCCGCGGCCAGCCTGATGGCCATCGTCTCGGGGCTGTTCTGCATCGTGATGGGCCTGCTGCGGCTCGGGTTCATCACCGAACTGCTATCCAAGCCCATCCGCTATGGCTACATGAACGGCATCGCGCTGACCGTGCTGGTGAGCCAACTGCCGAAGCTGTTCGCGATCCCGATCGAAGACGCCGGCCCGCTGCGTGAACTGCAGCAACTGGCGCGTGCCATCGCCGACGGCCAGACGCATGGGTACAGCCTGGCGGTGGGTGCGGCGAGCCTGGCCGTGATCCTGCTGCTGAAGCGCTTTGAGCGCGTGCCCGGCATCCTGATCGCGGTGATCCTGGCCACGCTGGCGGTCAGCCTGTTCCGGCTGGATGCGCAGGGCGTGAAAGTGCTGGGAGAGATTCCGCAGGGGCTGCCGACCTTCGTGTGGCCATGGCTCAGCGATGCGGACCTGGTCAAGATCGTGCTGGGCGGCTGCGCCGTGGCGATGATCGCGTTCGCGGATACCAGCGTGCTGTCGCGCACCTACGCCGCGCGCACGCATACCCGGGTGGATCCGAACCAGGAAATGGTGGGGCTGGGCGTCGCGAACCTGGCGGCGGGCCTGTTCCAGGGCTTTCCGATCAGCAGCAGCGCATCGCGCACGCCGGTGGCCGAGGCGGCCGGCTCGCGCACGCAGCTCACGGGGGTCGTGGGCGCGCTCGCCGTGGCCGCCCTGCTGCTGGCGGCCCCCAGCCTGCTGCGCTACCTGCCCAACAGCGCGCTGGCAGCCGTCGTGATCGCCGCCGCCATCGGCCTGTTCGAATTCAAGGACCTGCGGCGCATCTACCGCATCCAGCAATGGGAGTTCTGGCTGTCCATGCTGTGCTTTGCCGGCGTGGCCGTGTTCGGCGCGATACCCGGCATCTGCCTGGCGGTGGTCATCGCCGTCATCGAATTCCTGTGGGACGGCTGGCGGCCGCACTTCGCGGTGCTGGGCCGCGTGCCCAACCTGCGCGGCTACCATGACCTGAAACGCTACCCGCACGCGGCGCTGATCGACGGACTGGTGCTGTTCCGCTGGGACGCGCCGCTGTTCTTCGCCAACGCCGAACTGTTCCAGCAGCGGCTGATGGAGGCCGTGCAGGCCTCGCCCACGCCGGTGCGGCGCGTGGTGGTGGCGGCCGAACCGGTCACCAGCGTCGACGTCACGTCGGCGGACATGCTGCGCGAACTGAGCCACAACCTGGCCAACGAAGGCGCCGCGCTGCATTTCGCCGAAATGAAAGATCCGGTCCGCGACAAGCTCAAGCGCTTCGAGCTGACCGAGGTCTTCAGCGACGCCCGCTTCCATCCCACGGTGGGTAGCGCCGTGGAGGACTATCTGGACAGCGTGGGCGCGCAGGAACCCCGCGCCTAGCGCGCCACGCGCGCCGGATTGCCCATTACCTTGGCCCCGGCGGGCACGTCCCGCGTCACCACGCTGCCGGCGCCGATGATGGCGTCGTCCCCGACGGTCACGCCGGGAAGGATGATCGCTCCGCCGCCGATCCATACCTGACTGCCGATGTGCACGGGGCGCCCGAATTCGAGCATCGCGCGGCGTTGGGCGGGATCGTGCGGATGGTCGGCGGTGTAGATCTGGACGGCCGGGCCGATCTGCGTGCCGTCTCCGATGGTCACCCGCACCACGTCCAGGATGACGCAGTTGAAGTTCATGAAGACGCCCTCGCCCAGCGATATGTTGTAGCCGTAGTCGCAATGAAACGGCGGGCGGATGATGGCGCCCTGGCCCACGTGCGCGAACCGCTCCTTCAACAAGTCATGCCAGCGGTCCGGCGGCTCGTCTTGCGTGGCGTTGAAGCGTTTCATCCACGCGCCTGCCGCAAGCTGGTCCGCCTGGATCTCCGGATCCGCGGCCGTGTAGAGCTCTCCTGCAAGCATCTTCTGCTTTTGCGTCTGGGTCATCGCATTCTCCTGTCCGACACCCGCAGCATAACCACTACCGAATACCCTACGCCGCCTCTGGCGGCAGCCCCACATACCGGCCTCTGGGCCGTATCACCTGCGCCACGCTCAATTGTTCAAGGCTATGGGCCAGCAAGCCGATGCTGCGCGCCGTGGCGAACATGCCGAAGGCCGCGTCGTCCGGCAGCCGGCAGTGCGCCACCAGCGCGGCCAGCGCCACGTCGATGTTCGGATGCAGCCCCGTCAGCCGCGTGGCCTGGTCGATGAACCGTGAAATCACGTCGGCCGGCTCGAACAGCGCCAGGAGCGCGGCCGCGCGCGGATCGCCGTCTGGATAAAGATGATGGCCGAACCCGGCCAGCGGCAGGCCCGTGGACAGGTAGTGGGCGATCACCTGATCCTCGCCCTGCCGCTCGACGTCATCGAACAAGGCCTTCACGCGCCCCGAGGCATCGCCATGCAGCGGGCCCGACAAGGTCGTCAGGCCGGACAGCAGGCATGCGGGCAGGGACGCGCCCGTCGACGCGGCGATGCGCGCGGCGAAGGCCGAGCTGGTCAGTTCGTGATCGACCAGCAGCACCATCGCCGTGCGCAGCAGCTCCGCTGCCCGAGGCGATTGCTTCCACCCTTGCGCAAAGCGCAGGTGCAGCGGCTGCTTGCCCTGCTGCGCCCCAAAGGCATTGGCCAGTTGCCCCACCAGGCTCTGGCATTCGCCGTGCAGGACGCGGGTCATGCGCCCATGCGTGGAATGCCCGGTGGCGGCCAGCGCGGCCAGCGCGGTGAAGGCGGCCACGCGCCCGGGGGATGCCGCGCGCGTCGCCGAAGAAAAGTCCGCCGCCTGACCGGAATCCCACAGCAACTGGGCCACCTCTTCCAGGCTGGCCGTGCGCGCCAGCGCCACGGCGTCCCGGCCGCGGTAGTACAGCCGTTGCCGCGAAAACGTGGAAATGGCGGTGGGAATGCTGGGTTCCGCGCCAAACAATGTGTTGGTGGCCAGCGTTTCGTGCTTGCGGCCCGCCTGCTTGCGCCGGGCCAGACCGGCGACGTCTTCGGCCCGGTACAGGCTGCGGCGCGTGTCGCCCGGGTCGGGCATGACTTCCAGCTTGCCGCGGCTGACGTAGGCGTAGATCGTTTGCGGCCGTACGCCAAGCTGGCTGCAGGCTTCGGCCATCGATATCCAGGAACCCATGATGATTTGTAGCAAGTTTATATATTGATTTTATAGATCAATATTGCCTTCCAAATCAATCATTAAATACCATGGACTCAATCTTCAACGCGGACTACGCCAGCGACGTCCGCCCTTACGAGCCGAACCCACATGAAGCCTCAGGTCCTGCAACTCAACCCCATCCTGGTGCCGGCGGTCAACGACCAGCTCGCCTCGCTGTACCAGGTGCATAAATTCTTCGAGACCGCCGATCAGCAGGCCTGGCTGCGCCAGCACGGCGCGGAAGTCGATGCCGTGGTCACCGGCGGGCATACGGGCATTTCCCGCGCGATGCTGGAGCAATTGCCCAAGCTCAAGGTCGTGGCCATCAATGGCGTCGGCACGGATGCGGTGGACCTGACGTATTGCCGCGAGCGCGGCCTGCCCGTCACGGCCACGCTGGGCGCCCTGACCGAAGACGTGGCCGACCTGGCGATCGGCCTGCTCATCGCCGCCTGCCGCAATCTGTGCGCCGGAGACCGCTTCGTGCGCGACGGGCTGTGGGAACAGTATCCCGCGCCCAGCGCGATTCCCCTGGCGCGCCGGTTCAGCGGCATGCGCGTGGGCATCGTCGGCATGGGACGCGTGGGACGCGCCGTGGCCACGCGCGCGGCGGCGTTTGGATGCCCGATCCGCTATACCGACCTGCGCGCCATGGATGACGTGGCGCATGAATTCGTGCCCGCGCTGGCGGATCTGGCGCGCGGATCCGACGCGCTGGTGCTGTGCGCGGCGGCGGACAAGGCCGAAGGCATCGTCGATGCCGCGATCCTGGACGCGCTGGGTCCGCGCGGCTTTCTGGTGAACGTGGCGCGAGGCCGCCTGGTCAACGAGCCCGACCTGACCGCTGCCTTGGCCGCGGGCCGCATCGCGGGCGCGGGGCTGGACGTCTTTGTCGACGAACCCCGCGTGCCCGAGGCGCTGCGGCAGTCCGACCGCTCGACGCTGCAGGCCCACCGCGCCAGCGCCACCTGGGAAACGCGCGCCGCCATGGGGCAGATGGTGCTGGACAGCATCGCCCAGGCCGTGGCGGGTGACCGTCCGGCGATGAGCCTGACAACCTGAGCCATGACGGACTTCGCCTTTCCCGCCCCAGCGCCCACGACCCTGCCGATCGCGGGCAGCTCGGCCTTGTTCCCCGTGGCCCGCGTGTTCTGCATTGGGCGCAACTACCGATGGCGCGCGGACGAGCCGGCGCCCCGGGACATGCCCGCCTGGTTCATGAAGCCCGCCAGCGCCGTCGTGCCGGCCAGCGGCACGCTGCCCTATCCCGCCGGCACGGAAGATTTCTGCCACGAGATCGAATTGGTCGTGGCGATCGGCCGCGGCGGCCGGGACCTGACGCCCGCGCACGTGGAAGCGCAAGCCATCTGGGGCTACGCCGCCGGCCTGGACCTGACGCGGCGCGATCTTCAACAACAGGCCAAGCTGGCGGGCGGCCCCTGGGAACCCGCCAAGGCCTTCGATCATTCGGCGCCCTGTTCTCCCATCGTCCCCGCCGCGGCTTGCGGCCATCCCCGGCAAGGCGCGTTGTGGCTGGCCGTGAACGGCGTCGAACGCCAGCGCGCGGACCTGTCCGCGCTGCTGTGGCCCGTGCCGGAACTGGTGGCGATGCTGTCGCGCTCGGTCACGCTCATGCCCGGCGATCTGATCTACACCGGCACACCGGCCGGCGTGGGCCCGCTGCTGCCCGGCGACGTCGTGAGCGCGGGCGTGGCGGGCATCGGGCAATTCAGCATGACCGTGACCGGTGGCCGCGCCGCCTGACGCCGATGGCCGCGCGCTCCCATTCCCTTTCGTTGCTTCAAACACCCCCGACTTCAGGAGTCTGCCCGTGAACGCAAGCCCCCCCTCAAAGATCGCGCTGGTCACCGGCGCCGGCAGCGGCGTCGGCCGCCTCACGGCGCTGGCCCTGCTGAACGACGGTTGGACCGTCGTGCTGGCCGGCCGCCGCGCCGATCCCCTGCAAACGCTGGAGGCCGAGGCAGCCGCGCGCGGCCAGACCGCCCTGGCGGTTCCCACCGACGTCACCCGCCCCGAAAGCGTGCAGGCCTTGTTCGACGCCATCGAGCACCGCTTTGGCCGGCTGGACCTGCTGTTCAACAACGCCGGCGTGAACGCGCCGGCCGTGCCGATGGACGAACTGCCGCTGGAAAAGTGGTTCAGCGTGATCAACACCAACGTGACCGGCGTGTTCCTGTGCGCCCGCGCGGCCTTCGGGCTGATGCGCCGCCAGTCGCCGCAGGGCGGACGCATCATCAACAACGGGTCCATCTCCGCACACACGCCACGCCCTTACACCGCGCCGTATACCGCCAGCAAGCACGCGGTGACGGGGCTGACCAAATCACTGGCGCTGGATGGCCGCGCGTTCAACATCGTGGCCAGCCAGATCGACATCGGCAATGCGCTGACGGAATTGTCCGAACGCATGACGCGCGGCGTCCTGCAGGCCAACGGCACCACCGCGCCGGAACCCATGATGGACGCAAGCCACGTGGCCAACGCCGTGCGCCACATGGCCGCCCTGCCCCTGGACGCCAACGTCCTGAACATGACCATCATGGCCAGCGCCATGCCCTTCACGGGGCGCGGCTGAGGCCGGACCGCGCGGCGGGCGCCCACCGGCGCGCGCCGCGCACACACAGAGTTGACGAGAAGTTGACCACCCCTTAAGGAGACAAGCATGCACATCACCACGCTGGCCAGCGCCCTGGCCGTCACGGCGGCCCTGGCCGCCCCCGGCCTGGCCGCCGCCCAGGCCTACCCCGCCCGCCCCATCAGCATCATCGTGCCGGCGCCGCCCGGCGGCGGCATCGACATGATCGCCCGCGTCGTCGGCGAAAAGCTCTCGGCGTCGCTGGGCCAACCCGTGATCGTGGACAACCGTCCCGGCGCGTCCAACAACCTGGGCACCGCCCTGCTCGCCAACGCCAAGCCCGACGGCTACACCATCGGCATCGTGGGCGGCAGCCACAACATCAACAAATACCTGTTCAAGAACCTGGGCTGGGATCCGCAGAAGAGCTTCGAGCCCATCGTCTACACCCACGAAATCCCGCTGGTGTTCTCGGTCTACCCGAAGGTGCCCGCCAAGACGCTGCCCGAACTCGTGGACTGGATGAAGGCCCATCCGGACGAAGCCAAGGTCGCCACCTCGGGCCGCGGCAGCGCCCAGGAAATGGCGGCCGAGATGTTCCGCATGGTCAGCGGGGCGCCCATGCTGCTGATTCCCTACAAGGGTTCGTCGGCCGCCCATCCCGATCTGCTGGCCGGCCGCACGGTGCTCTACATCGACACCCTCAGCGCCATGCAGGAGCAGGTCAAGGCAGGCAACGTCCGCGCCGTGGCGATATCCACCGCCAAGCGCGCCCAGGCGCTGCCGGACGTGCCGACCGCGCAGGAACAAGGCTTCAAGAGCTACGACGCCAACACCAATGGCGGCTTCCTGGCGCCCGCCGGCACGCCCAAGGAGATCATCGACAAGCTCAATACCGAAATCAATGCCGCGTTGAAGATCCCCGCCGTGCGCGCCAAGCTGGAAGCGGCGGGTATCGAAGTCCAGGGTGGCACGCCGCAGGAGTACGCGGCGCTGATCCAGTCGGACCTGGGCAAGTGGGGCAAGGTGGTCAAGGAAGCGGGGATACAGCCGGAGTGAAGCGGTTGCGGGCAGGCGACGGCCGGGGCTGTTTTTCGGCCATCGCCCGCGCGCAACGGGTTCAGGGCCAGAATTTCCGTGTAACCTTCCGGTGCCTGTCCGCTGCACCCGAAGCAGATCTGGAAGACCTGTTCAGCAGCGTTATCTTGCCTGATCAACCCTGCCTGGACGTGCGGCGTTCCTATGAAGTGCTCCTCGGTTCTTGCCGGTGTGACGGCAGTCTTCTTCGCTGTGCGCCAGCGATCTGGATTTCTACGTGGACGCCGCGCGCGCCGGCGTGCCGCCATTCCCCCGCCCATCGTTCACTTGGCGCACCCCATCCCGCTGCACAAAAAAATACGACTGCCATGGATAGGATGGCTGGTCGGCATCGTGGCGTGTGGACTGAGCGCGCCGGGCCTGGCTCAGGAAGGCGTGCGGCTCACGAAGGACGATCTGCAGAAGCGCGCGAACGGCGTGCTCGCGCTGATGTCGTTCTCGATTGTTCCCGATATCACCACCAGCTCGCTGAACATAGGCAGCGGCGGCGGATCGACCTCCGGGTCCAGCGACTTCTTCATGACGCAGTTGGGCGGCGGAGACACGATTTCCGATTCGGTTCCCATCTATCTGGAAGGGGTGATCGCCGCGAGCCGTTACGACCCTACCTTCGTCGCGACCCAGGGCCTGGAATCGCGCCGCATTCCCACCAAGTGGAACAGCATCTCGGCCACGGGCGGCATAGGCTGGGATTTCAAGCTGACCGACGAGTTGAAGCTGCGTCCGATCTTCAACTTCGCGCTGGGCAACGTCACCAGCGATCTGCGCGCGGCCAGTTGGTACGTGGGGCAGCAAACCGGACGCGATATCGACTTCCTGGACAGGGGATCGCTCAACGCCTACGGCCTGGGCGGTTCGGTGATGCTGGACTACGAGCACTATCGCCCAGGCTATGAAGTCGATGTCGAATTGCGCTATTCGGATATGCGGCTGCAGAGCTTCGACAGCTCGGCCGCGGTGCGCGGGCAGGCGACCGCGCAATCCGTCAATTTATGGACCCGCTACCGCGCGCCCACCGGCGCGATATTGCTGGAGCGGCCCTTGCGCTACGTGCTTGAACTGACGCATTCCGAATTCCTGGGGGACCAGCGCGGGATTCTGGGCTTCGACAGGCTGACCTCGGTGGGCGTTGGGCTGGAATTGGACTCCAGCGCCCATGACATTTTCATAACCCGGACCCGGCTGGTGGGACGTTATGTGTTCGGCAACAATGTCTCGGGCTTTTCCGTCGGGCTGGCCGTGAGCTTCTAAGACCGCGCCGGGGGCTTGCCCGCCGCGCTTTCCTCCAGCAGCCAGTCCCGGAACGCGGCCACCGCCGGGATGGCCAGCTTGTCCGGGGCCGCCAGGAAAAAATAGCCCGCGCCCGTGCTGAATGTTTCGTCCAGCGCCGGCGCCAGCACGCCCTGCCTCAGCTCGTCTTCCACCAGAAAGGTCGGCAGCAGGCCGATGCCGATGCCGGACGCCACGGCCTGGATCAGGTGCGTGGTCAGCTCGAATTGTGCCCCCCATCGCATCGTGCGCACGGGCAGCCCATGCGCCTCGAACCAGCGTTGCCAGACGGCCGGGCGCGCGGCCACCTGCAGCAGCATGTGCTGGGCCAGGTCGGCGGGCGTGCGGGCCGGGTGCCGGGCCGCCAGTTCCGGACTGATCACGGGGATGACCTGCTCGTCCAGCAACCGGTGCGGAACCAGCCCCGGCCAGTCGCCATCGCCCACGGCGATCACGGCGTCGATGCCGGCCAGATCCAGATCGAAGCGTGTCACCCGCGAGTGCAGGTGGACCAGCACGCCGGGATGCCGCGCATAGAAGCGGTTCAGCCGGGGCATCAGCCACTTCGCGGTGAACGTGGGCAGCGCGGCCAGATGGAAGGCGCCGCGCCCGGTGCGATGCGAGATCGCCTGCAGGGACGCGCTGCGGATGCGGTGCAGGGCCGCAGCCAGTTCCTTCTGATAGCCCATGCCGGCTTCGGTCAGCAGGATGCGGCGCTTTTCCCGGCGGAACAGCGGCACTTCCAGCAGTTCCTCCAGCGCCTGCACCTGCCGGCTGACGGCGCTTTGGGTCAGCGCCAGTTCGGTCGCGGCCCGCGTGAAGCTCAGGTGGCGCGCGCTGGCCTCGAAGGCCAGCAGCAGGGACATGGATGGGGTCAGGCGGCGGGGGTTCATTCTGGAACAACATGAATTGAATGGGGCCACTATAACGTGCCACGATCGTCTTGATATGGGATTCGGCCGCGAATGCCCTACCCTGCAGCCCGAACATTCATTCATAAAATGAATGAACTATCTGAATATTTTCCGTTTTCCCAACGCGCGCGGCCGATGGAAAATAGCCCCGAAGGCCAGAGCGCCCAAGGGAGTCATGCATGACAGGCAGCAAAGCGAACACGTCGCTCCACCAGGCATTGGTGCGCGAACTGGGCTCGTCCGTCAGGTTCGATGACGGGCACCGCGCGGTGTACGCCTCGGATGCGTCCAACTACCGCCAGGTGCCGATCGGCGCGGTGGTGCCGGCATCGCTGGAAGAATTCGTGGCGGGCGTGCGCATCTGCGAGGCGCACGGCGCGCCGATCCTGCTGCGCGGCGCGGGCACGTCGATGAGCGGGCAAACGGTGAACCACGCCGTCGTGTTCGACCTGTCGGCGCACTGCAACCGCATCGTGGAACTGGACCCGCTGGCGCGCACCGCGCTGGTCGAACCGGGCGTGATCTGCGACGCGCTGCGGGACCGGGCGGAAGCATTCGGCCTGACCTTCGCGCCCGACCCGTCCACGCACAGCCGCTGCACGCTGGGCGGGATGATCGCCAACAACTCCTGCGGTCCGCATTCCGTGATGGCGGGCAAGACACTTGAGAACGTCGAAGCGCTGGAGGTCATGACCTGTGACGGCGAGCGGTTCTGGGTCGGCCCCACGCCCGAAGACGAGCTGGAGCGCATCATCGCGTCCGGCGGGCGGCGCGGCCAGATCTATCAGGACTTGCGGGACCTGCGGGACCGCTACGCCGCGCTGATCCGCGAGCGCTTTCCGGACATCAAGCGCCGCGTGTCCGGCTACAACCTGGATCAGCTTCTGCCCGAGAACGGCTTCAATGTGGCGCGCGCCCTGGTGGGCTCGGAAGGCACCTGCGCGCTGACCCTGCAGGCGCGCGTGCGCCTGGTCAAGAGCCCTGCCGTGCGCGTGGTGCTGGTGCTGGGCTTTCCGGATATCTATGTCGCGGCGGACGCGGTGCCCGAGTATCAGCGGTTTGGCCCCATCGCCATCGAGGGGCTGGACCGCGCCATCATTCGCGGCCTCGAGGCGCGCAACCTGGCGCGCGACGAGATCGCGCTGCTGCCCCACGGCGACGCCTGGGTGATGGTGGAGTTCGGCGGCGACACGCTGGACGACGCGCTGGCGCAGGCCGGGCGCGCCGAGGCGTATTTCCGCGAGCGCCCCGCCGGGCCGGTGCCCAGCTGCTGGGTGATTGCGGATCCGGCCATCCAGAAGCGGGTGTGGTCGATCCGCGAGAACGGCGCGTCGGCCACACAGTTGTCGATCGACCCCAGCATTCCCGACCCGCAGGTGGGCTGGGAGGACGCCGCTGTCGACCCCCTTCGGCTGGGGGATTACCTGCGCGGGTTTCAGGCGCTGGTGGACCGCTACGGTTACCGGACCTCTCTATTCGGCCACTTCGGCGACGGATGCGTGCATGCGCGCGTGACCTTCAACGTGCGCACCGTGGAAGGCGTGGCGACGTTCCGCGCCTTTCTGCGCGAGGCGGCGCAATTGGTCGTGGATTGCGGCGGCTCGCTCACGGGCGAACACGGCGACGGCCAGGCCCGCGCCGAGTTCCTGCCCATCATGTTCGGCGAGGAATTGATGGAAGCGATGCGCGCCTTCAAGCGCATCTGGGATCCCAAGGGGCTGATGAACCCGGGCAAGCTCGTCGATGCCTACCGCGTCGACGAGAACCTGCGCATGGGGCCTGCCTACAAGACCGTCAATATCCACACGCGGATGAACTTCCGCAGCGCCGAGGGCGACGGCTTCCAGCGCGCGATCGAACACTGCGTGGGGATGGGCCGTTGCCGCAGCGAACAAGGCGGCACCATGTGCCCCAGCTACCGCGCCACCAAGGACGAACGCTTTTCCACGCGCGGCCGCTCGCGGCTCTTCTGGGAGATGCTGCAAGGCGAGGTCATCCGGGACGGCTGGCGCAGCCAGCCGGTGAAGGAAGCGCTGGACACCTGTCTGGCCTGCAAGGGCTGCCGCAGCGACTGTCCGACGCATACCGACATGGCTTCCTACAAGGCCGAGTTCCTGTCGCATTACTACGAGCATGCGCGCCGTCCCCGGCAGGCGCTGACGATGGGGCGCATCGGCGACTGGGCGCCCTGGGCCGCCAGGCTGCCGTGGCTGGCCAATCTGATGACCCAGACCCGCTATCTAGCGCCCTTGGCCAAGAAGATCGGCGGCATCGCCGCGCAGCGCGACCTGCCCCGGTTCGCCCGCCGCCCTTACCGCCGCCAGCACCCGCCGGCGCTACCCGCGGGCAAGCGGGTCATCCTGTGGGTGGACACGTTCTGCGAACACTTCCATCCCGAGGTGGCCGCCGCCGCGGTCGGCGTGCTCAAGCATGCGGGCTACCAGGCCGTCCTGCCCGACAAGCCCCTGTGCTGTGGACGGCCGCTGTACGACTTCGGTTATCTGGATCTGGCGCGCGAGCGTCTGCGCAAAATCCTGGACGTGATCGGTCCGCAGTTAGGCGAAGCCGGCGCGGACCACCGCGAGCCGGTCGCCATCGTGGGACTGGAACCCGGCTGCATGTCCGTGTTCAAGGACGAATTGCTGAAGCTGTTCCCGGACGATCCGCGCGCGCGCCAGGTGTCCCGCATGACATTCCTGCTGGGCGACTTCCTGCATCAGGCGGGCTACCAGCCGCCCACGCTGGACCGCGATGTGCTGGTGCATGCGCACTGCCATCAGAAGTCCCTGTTCGGCAGCAAGGGCGACGTGGCCCTGCTGGCGGCGATGGGCGTGCGCGCCCGCCATCTGGACAGCGGCTGCTGCGGCATGGCCGGCTCGTTCGGCTTCAACCCCGAACACGCCGCGATGTCGCTGGCGGTGGGCGAACAGAGCCTGCTGCCCGCCGTGCGGGCGGCGACGCCGGACACCATCGTCCTCACCAACGGCTTTAGCTGCCGCGAACAGATCCGCCAATCGGCGGGCCGCGACGTCATGCACCTGGCCGAACTGCTGCATCTTGCGATCGATCAGCAAGCCGTGGCGGCGATGCAGGCAACATAGGGCCGGACGCAAGCGGGTTCGCGCCGGCCGCGCATTTTCTTTTACGGAGGTAAGTATGGATTTGGGTATCAAGAACAAGACCGCCCTGGTGCTGGGCGGTGGCGGCGGACTGGGCAGTGCCATTGCGTGGTCGCTGGCGCAGGAAGGCGTCAAGGTGGTCGTGGCCGACCTGAACGGCGACGCGGCGGCCGCCACCGCGGACAAGATCAAGGCCCAGGGCCTGGCCGCCCATGCGCTGCAATGGGATCTGCGGGCACTGGACGCCTTCGATGGCCAGGTGGGCTGGATCGAGGCCAATGTGGGTCCCGTCGACATCCTGGTCAACAACACCGGCGGCCCTCCCCCCACGCCCTCGTCGGGCCAGCCGGCGGATCTGTGGCGCGAGCAGTTCGAAGGCATGGTGCTGTCCGTCATCAAGCTGACCGACCGCGTGCTGCCCGGCATGCGCGAACGGCAGTGGGGACGAATCATCACCAGCACGTCATCGGGCGTGATCGCGCCGATCCCCAACCTGGGCATCTCGAACGCGCTGCGCATGTCGCTGGTGGGCTGGTCCAAGACGCTGGCGCGCGAGGTGGGCAGGGACGGCATCACGTCGAACATCGTGCTGCCCGGCCGCATCGCCACCGCCCGCATCGCCTTCCTGGACGAGGCCCGCGCAAAGCGCGAAGGCCGCAGCGTGGATGACGTCAGCCGCGAAAGCACGGACGCCATCCCCGTGGGCCGGTACGGCGATCCGAAGGAATACGGCGACGCCGTCGCCTTCCTGGCCAGCGCGCGCGCCAGCTACATTACCGGATCGACGATCCGGGTGGATGGCGGCCTGATCGCCAGCATTTAAGTGCGCCAAGGCGCTGCGCGGCAAGAGCCGCAACCATTTTTCAAGGATTTGGATGATGAAACTGACTGCTGACGCCAAAGGCGTGTTCCCCATTGCCCCCACCCCGTTCTTCGACGACGGCGCCGTGGACCACGCGTCGATCGACCGGATGATGGATTTCTACCAGGCTTGCGGCTCGACCGGCCTGACCGTGCTGGGCCAGCTCGGCGAGGCACCCAAGCTGGACTTCTCGGAGTCCCTGGAGATTGCTTCGCAGGTCATCGGCAAGGCGGGCGGCATGCCCATCGTGGTGGGTGTGTCGGCGCCCGGATTCGCATCCATGCGTTCGCTGACGCGAGAAGTGATGGACCGCGGCGCGGCCGGCGTGATGATCGCGCCGCCCAACACCTTGCGCACCGACGACCAGATCGTCAATTACTACCACCAGGCGGTCGAGGCCATCGGCGCCGACGTGCCCTTTGTGCTGCAGGATTACCCGCTGACGTTCTCGGTGCAGATGGCGCCGTCCGTCATCCGGCGCATCGTGACGGACCTGCCCTCTTGCGTGATGCTCAAGCACGAGGACTGGCCCGGGCTGGAGAAAATCTCGGCGCTGCGCCGCTTCGAAGCCGAAGGATCGATGCGCCATATCTCGATCCTGTGCGGCAACAACGGCCTGTTTCTGGACTATGAAATGGCGCGCGGCGCCGACGGCGCCAACACCGGCTACTGCTTCCCCGACATGTTGTGCGACTTCGTCAAATGGGTGGGCGAAGGCAAGACCGAAGCCGCGCATGACCTGTTCGACGCGCACCTGCCGCTGCTGCGCTACGAGCAGCAGCCCGGCGTGGGGCTGGCCGTGCGCAAATACGTGATGATGCGCCGGGGCATCCTGACCAGCGCGGCGCAACGCCGGCCGGGCAGCGTGCTGACTCCGCAGGCGAAGTCAGAGGTCGACCATCTGCTGACCCGCCTGGCCCGGCACGACGCGCGCGCGACGAACCTTAGCTGATCACGGCAGAGCGCGCCTGCGGGCGCCGCCCCGTCGAAGTAACCCGGAGTATTTCCAAGGTAACAACACGTTAACTCCGGGTTTCCGATTTCCTCCGTGCGTGGCTCAAGCGCGTTCCGCGCAAAGCCCGCCCATGGGCGCCCTTCTCGGACTTTTCCTAAGAGTTTTCAGGTTCACTCCGCACCTACACTCTCGCCTTTTGCCGCGAAGAGTCGTCTTGACAGCATCGGAACCCCGCAACTATGTTCGATGCCGCCGGCGATTTGACACCATTTGATTCCAATGCGGCACCACACACAGAGAGACGAGTTCATGGCTTTTTCGCGGGCGTATTACGGCAGGAATTCGTGGGCGCGCGGGGCGGCGGCCGGCTTGCTGGCCGCCACGCTTGCTGCCCTGCCCCCCGCCATCGCGACGGCTGCGCCGCAACAGAACGCCCCCGCCCAGGCCGCCGTCGCGCCGCCGGATGGCGGCACCGTCCTGTACTTCATCCACCAGATCGACGGCAAGGGCGCCACGTCCTATGAAGTGGCGAACGGCAGCATCGCCACCTATTGGTTCGGCCATGCTTTCGAGCTGGGCGGAACGCAGTATTTCACCGGCTTTGTCTGGGAGACCGCGGAACGCTACGGCAACCCCGGCGAGGACAACGTCGGCCCCGGCACCCTGGCCAATCTGGCCGAAGCCACCTTCATCCTGGCCAATCCGTCGTCCGATCGGCCCTGGAAATTCCGGGGCATGGAGCACACCATCGGCGAGTTCGGCGCATACGAAAGGGCTCCCGAAGTCGACACCGAGCGCAAGCCGCTCGAACACCGCACCGCCTCCGGCAAGCTGGTGCTGGCGGTGCCCACCGCAAGCTTCGACAACGGCATCACCACCAGCGGCTACGCCATGTTCGTGTTCACGCCGCCGGACAAGCGGCAGGACGACACCAACGACAAGGTCTGGGCCTATGTGGGCAGCGTCCTCACCGGCGAGGACAACAGCCTGGCCTGTGCCGACGGCGAAGTCATGCCTTGCACGAACAGCAGCGGTGAACTGAGTTTCAGCGCGAACGGCAGCAGCGACCTGCCCTTGCTGAACGTGAAGCTCAGCGGCACCACGATTGCCGGCCCGGACAAGACCCGTCAGCTCGGCCCCGCCGACGCCGTGGCCTACGCCTACGACCCCGCCAGCAAGGCGTACGCGCCGCGCTAAAAAGAATCAGGCCGTAGCCGTCGCGTCCGGCGCCAGTTCCAGACGGTTTCCACCCAGCGATTTGGCGCGGTACAGCGCCTGGTCGGCGATGGCCAGCCCGTCCATGATGGCGGGCACGTCCCGGTCGAAGCGCGCAAGGCCGATGCTGACCGTGGCCGGTATGCCGATGCCGTCGGTCCGGCCGGACATCGTTTCGGCGAAACGCTTCGCAACCGCCTCCCCCAGCGCCTGCGCGCGCTGGGCGTCATCACCCCAGAGCAGCGCGGCGAACTCCTCGCCGCCGATCCGCGCAAGTATTGCCTCGGGCCCCATCACGTCCCGGGCGATCTCGGCGAATGACTTGAGCACCTTGTCGCCCGCCTGATGGCCATGGCGGTCATTGATGGACTTGAACTGGTCCAGGTCGAAGGCAAGGATGGACACCCTGCCGCGCCCTTCCCGGCGGTCGATGATGCGCGAGCCCTGTTCGAAGAACCATCTGCGGTTGCCCAGGCGAGTCAGATAATCGGTCTGGGATTCCAGCCGAAGCTGCCCGTGGGTCTCGTCGCGGATGAGCTTGAGCAGCGTCATCGGCAGAATCACCGAATACAGCACGCCTTCGTAGATGGTGAGCTTGCCGGTGAACGACTGCACCGCCTGGGCGGACGGGATCGTCAGCCACGGCAGGATGAATGCCCGGGCGGCATAAAGCGCGGCATGGATGCCCGTCGCCGCCACCACGATGTAGCGGGCCTGCAGGGCCTTCATGGCCTTGCATCGCAGCATTTCCCAGGCCGTCAGGCCGCTGATGAGCGCAATCGGAACCGAACTGACATGCGTCCACATGACGTCCTGCCAGCGCGTGCCCCCGATCGCCCACGCCAGCGCCATGCAGACCAGAATGGCGGCCGGCGTGCGGCGGTACCGGCGGCCGTCCAGCGACGCGACGCCGTTGAGAATCAGGAGATAGCCGCAAAGAATGACCAGATTGCTGATGCCGGAGCCGAGCGCGCCGGGCAGATCGCGGCGGTACAGTGCCGCCGCGCAGCCGATCGCCAGCGTCGCGAATCCCGCAGCCAGAGTTCGTAGTTCCTTGCTGCGCTGGGGATTGGCCCGCTGCTCCCAAAACGTCAATCCGGCACTGGCCAGCAGCGTTCCGATTGCTAGGAAGTAAAGAGTAAGAAGATCGACGTACATCCTGAGCAGGAAAGGATTTCGCCGAAATATCGCGGCGTGACCGGGATTTTACGGTGAAACCGGGCAGCCGGAGAGGCTGGGGACGGCCGGGCGCGCCCGGGCGCCCCGGGCCCGCGCCCAGCCTCCGTCAGCCCCGCCGCGCCGCTTCAATCGTGGCGATATCGATCTTTCCCATGCCCATCATGGCGTCGAACGCGCGCTTGGCCGCGCCCTGGTCCAGATCGGAGATTGCCTCGATCAGCACCCGCGGCGTGATCTGCCATGACAACCCCCATTTGTCCCTGCACCACCCGCATTCACTTTCCTGGCCGCCGTTTCCGACAATCGCGTCCCACAGGCGGTCTGTTTCGGCCTGGTCTTCCGTCGAGACCTGGAACGAGAACGCCTCGCTGTGCTTGAACGCTGGCCCCCCATTCAAGCCCAGGCAGGGAACGCCCATTACCGTGAACTCCACCGTCAGGACATCGCCCTGCTTGCCGGAGGGATAGTCGCCAGGCGCGCGCAGGACCCTGCCGACGGCGCTGTCCGGGAAAGTCTTGGCGTAGAAGGTCGCGGCTTCCAACGCGTCGCAGTCGTACCAGAGGCAAATCGTGTTTTTGCTGGGCATCTTGGTTCTCCTGGAAAGAGAAAGGGACAGGGTTGCTGCGGTCAACCCATAGTATTTATCAAGCCTGGCGATCTTGGGGAAGGAATTTAAGAACCTTTCGATGGTTCGTTAAGCTTGCCGTCAGTAAATTTCGTTTTCTCGAAAAAAGCGCGTGTCCACAAGGAGTTACGAGGATTTTCGAGATCCCGGATTTTCAACACTGACCGCGCTGGGTGCCTTGGGCACCGGCTAGAACTGGATAATGAACCACCTCGATCTGCTCGTCTGGAAGGTAAACCCCAACACGTGGACCGCCGTGTCCGAACCGGCCCGCTCGCGCGGCAAACCGGGCCGGGCGCGCCGCGCCACATCCGCCGCGGCCATCGCGTTGACCGCAATGGCGTCCATCGGATTCGCGTCGCCTACGCATGCGGCCGGATCGGGGCTTCAGCTTTGCGACCCCACGACGGGCACGGGAGCCACCATGGGATCCGCCCCTGGACCCAGCGTCTCGCTAGGCTGCACCCTTCCAGAGATGGCCTTTTCCTTGAACAACGCCGGCGCCGATTCCGGAGGCGTCGGATTCATCGCGTCGACCGCGCGTATCACCGGATTCAGCAGCGGCACGCTCGAACTCAAGGGCACGAACGGTATTTCCATGCTGAATGCCGTGAATATGAACGGCAACAAGATTACGGGGGTCGCTGCGGGCGACCTGCTTTCGACCAGCACGGAAGCCGTCAACGGTTCGCAGTTGTACGCGACCAACCAGAATGTGCTGTCCAACACCGCAGCGCTCAACACCCTGGACGGGCTGGTGGCCCAGAACACGGCGAACTTCAACAGCCTGACGGCCACCATCAATGCCGGCGCCGTGGGCCTGGTCAAACAAGACGTGGACACGCGCGCGCTGACCGTCGGCCAGGAGCAGGACGGCAATCTGGTGGACTTCACCGGCACCGCTGGCGCCCGCCAACTGACCGGCGTTGCCAACGGCGTCGTCGCCGCCGATAGCCTGTACGCCGTGAACGGCGGGCAGCTTCATGCGGTCAGCACGTCCGTCGCCAACGCCTTGGCCGGTGGGGCGGTCGTGAACGCGGACGGTTCGATCTCGGCGCCCACTTACATCGTGGGCGGCACCACGTACCACTCCCTGGGCGGCGCCGTCGCGGGCCTGGACAGCCGCGTCACCACGATCCAGTCAACCGTGAACAACTTCCAGACACAGATGAACGCCGCAACAGAGGGCCTGGTCAAGCAAGACCCGACGACCCAAACCGTTGCGGTGGCCGGCAACACGGGCGGCAAGCGGGTGGACGTGGCGGGCACGGACGGCGCGCGCCAGGTCACGGGCGTGGCAAATGGCGAGATCTCGGCCGACAGCACCGACGCGGTCAACGGCAGCCAGCTCTACGCCATTTCGCAGCAGATGGGTGAAATCAGCACCACGGGCCACTACATCAAGGCCGACGGCGCGGGCGACGGGAGCGATTCGGCGGTGGTGGGCCTGGGCTCGAAGGGGCTGGCGGTGGGCCCGTCCGCCTCCGTCAGCGCAAGCCAAGGCGTGGCTATCGGAACGAACGCCGCCGCCTCCGCGGCCAACAGTGTCGCGGTGGGCGCGAACTCGACGGCGGACCGCGCCGACACCGTGTCCGTCGGGTCCAAGGGCGCCGAGCGCCAGGTCACCCACGTAGCCGCGGGCACCCAGCAGACCGATGCCGTGAACGTCGGCCAGTTGGCGCCGGCCGTCGCCGCCCTGGGCGGCGGCGCCGGCGTGGACACGGCGACGGGCGCCGTGACCGGCCCCTCGTATCACCTGGACGGCCAGGCCTACAACAATGTGGGCGACGCGCTGAACTCCCTGGACAGCAATGTGCAGAGCAACCGGCAGGGCCTGAACCGCCTGGACCAGCGCCTGGACCAGACCAACCAGGCGCTGGACGACCTGGCGCGCAACGCCTATTCCGGGATTGCCGCAACCACCGCGTTGACGATGGTGCCTGAAGTCGAACAGGGCAGGAACTTCGCCCTGGGCATGGGCGTGGCGTCGTATCGCGGCTATGAGGCGGTCGCGCTGGGCGCGTCCGCCCGTGTGAATGACCGCGTCAAGCTCAAGGCCGGCGTCGGGATGGGCTCGGGCAGCGCGACGGCCGGGGTGGGCGCATCGATGCAATGGTGATGGCGGAATCACGGCTGGGGCAGCTTCGCGATCACCTTGATCTCGAACTGGAAGCCATACAGCCAGGTCACGCCCACCGCCGTCACGGTCGGGTGCGGGGCCTTGCCCCAATAATCCGACACCGCCTGCCAGATCTTGTCGAACCGGGATTCGGGATCGACCATGAAGACCGTCACATCGACCACGTCGTCGAACGTGGCGCCCGCCTGCGCCAGGATGGCATTCAGGTTTTCAAACGCCAGCCGGGCCTGCGCCTCCAGGTCCGGTTCGGGCGAACCGTCCGCGCGGCTGCCGACCTGGCCGGACACGAACAGAAAACCGTTGGATCTGATCGCCGGGGAATAGCGGTTCTGCTCATAGAGCGCCTGGCGGCCGGGCGGGAAAACGACATCACGCGTGGTCATCGAATATCTCCTTGGGTGGGCTGAAGCCAGCCCGTGTTGACGATGAAGCCACTTTAAAGACGCGCGCGCCGGGGATAAACGGGCAAGTTCACCCATCACTATTTGTAGAATCCAAATAATCCCCGACCCTCCCGGAGCACCGATGGACCGTTTCGATGCAATGAACGCCTTTGCGCGCGTAGTGGAGACCGGCAGCTTCACCAAGGCGGCCGAAACCCTGCGCATGAGCAAGACCAGCGTGACGCAGCTGGTGCAGCAGCTGGAGGCGCGGCTGCGCGTCCGGCTGCTGAACCGGACCACCCGCAAGGTCAACGTCACCGCGGACGGCGCCGCCTACTACGAACGCGTCATACGGCTGCTGGCGGACATGGACGATGCCGAGACCAGCCTTTCCAGCGCATCGGAGGCCCCCCGGGGCCGCTTGCGGGTGGATGTGCCCAGTCCGCTGGCCAGCATGATTCTCGTGCCCGCGCTGCCGGCGTTCCACGCCCGCTACCCCGACATCCAGTTGGACATGGGCGTAAGCGACCGCATCGTGGACCTGATCGGCGAAAACGTGGACTGCGTGGTGCGCGGCGGCGAGATGGCCGATCAGTCGCTGATGGCGCGGCGCGTGGGCGACTTGCGGCTGGGCGTCTACGCCGCGCCCAGCTACCTGGAGCGCGCGGGCACGCCCGTCCACCCGCGCGAGCTCGAAGACACGCATCACCGCATCGTGGGCTTTCTGTGGTCGCGCACCGGCCGGGCCCTGCCCTATGCCATGCGCCGCGGCGGCGAAAGCGTGAACGTGCATGGCCGGTATGTCCTGGCGGTCGACGATGGCAACGCCTATCTGGCCGCCGGCCTGGCCGGCATGGGTGTGCTTTGGCTGCCCGACTATATGTCCAAGGCCCACCTGGAACGCGGCGAACTGACGCCGCTGTTCCAAGACTGGCGGCTGGATTCCATGCCGCTGTACGTGGCGTTTCCTCCCAACCGGCATGTCAGCGCCAAGTTGCGCGTGTTCATCGATTGGATCGTCGAACTGATGGGGCGGTACGCGCCCGCGGCCGGCCTGGGCAAGGACGGCCACGTTCCTATCCCCGCGCCAGTTCCCCCGCCAATTCCAGCGCCCTAGCCAGGAACGGCGATGCGTCGTCTTTCCGGCAACTGACGATCACCGGCGACACGAACGCATCGGCGTCTATCCGCACGTGCGCCACGTCCTGCCTCTGCAGACGCTGCACCGACGCCGGCACCAGGGTCACGCCCAGACCCGCGGCCACCAGGCCAATAGCCGTCTGCAGCTCGTTCGCCTCCTGCACCACCTGCAGCGAATGGCCGGCCGCGCGGAACAGCCCCAGCACGTGATCCGCGAAGTTGGGCCGGGGCCGCGCCGGATACAGGACGAAAGGCTCCTGCGCCAGCCGGTCCACCGAAACACTGCTCAACCCCGCAAGCGGGTGATGCAGGGGCACGGCGGCCATCAAGGGTTCGGTCATCAGCACCCGGCGCTCGATCGCCGGATCATCCAGCAGGATCCGGCCGATCCCCAGATCGATGCGTCCCGCCTTCAGGGCCTCCAATTGCGGCAACGTGGTCATCTCCAACAGGCCCACTTCGACCTGGGGATCGGCGCTGCGCAATTGGCGGATCAGTTCCGGCACGAATCCATATAGCGTGGACGGCACGAAACCGATGCCGAACCAGCGGCGCTGGGTCTGCCCCAGCCTGCGGGTGCCCTCCAGCACTTCTTCCAGCCGGGCGGTCAGCAGGCCGGACTGCTCCAGCAGAAACCGCCCCGCTTCGGTCAGGCGCAGCGCCCGCGTGGTCCGTTCGAACAGCACCACGCCCAGCTCTTCCTCCAGTTGGCGGATCTGGCGGCTGAGCGGCGGCTGCGCCATGTGCAGGCGGGCGGCCGCGCGCGTGAAACTGCCCTCTTCGGCCACGGCCTGAAAATAGCGCAGGTGTCTGAGCTCCATGCTCTATTCAGACTCCATAGGTATTAATTTGAACCCATATAGTCTTGGACTCCACCCGAAAGCGCAAGCGATACTGCAGGCATTGCTAAGAATCTGGCTATAAAAGTATGAATCCGGTAAGCATCGCTTCGGTCGAAGCCATTCTCGTGGACCTGCCCACCATCCGCGCCCATCAGTTGGCCATGGCGGTCATGCAGCGGCAGACGCTGGTGATCGTGCGGCTGCAATGCAGCGACGGCATCGAAGGCATCGGCGAGGCCACGACCATCGGCGGCCTGTCCTATGGCGAGGAAAGCCCCGAGGGCATCAAGCTGGCCATCGATACCTATCTGGCGCCCGCGCTGGCGGGCCTGGACGCGTCCAACATCCACGCCGCCATGCAGCGCCTGGAAAAGGTGGCGCGCGGCAACCGCTTCGCCAAGTCCGCGCTGGAGTCCGCGCTGCTGGACGCGCAGGGCAAGCGGCTGAACGTGTCCGTGTCCACGCTGCTGGGCGGCGCGGTACGCACGCGCCTGCCGGTGCTGTGGACGCTGGCCAGCGGCGACACCGCCCGCGACATCGAGGAAGCCGAAGCGCTGCTGCAAAGCCGCCGCCACAACACCTTCAAACTGAAAGTGGGCCGCCGCGCCGTGGCGGACGACGTCGCGCACGTATCCCGGATCAAGCAGGCGCTGGGCGACCGCGCCCGCGTGACGGTGGACGTGAACCAGGCCTGGAACGAGGCCGACGCGGCGGGCGCCATCGCCCGCCTGGAAGCCGCCGGCGTGGACCTGATCGAACAACCCATCCCCCGCGCCAACCTGGCCGGCATGGCCAGGCTGGCCGCCCGCTTCATCGTGCCCATCATGGCGGACGAAGCCCTGAACGGCCCCGAAGACGCGCTGGACATCGCGCGCCAGGGCGCGGCCGACGTGCTGGCGCTGAAGATCGCCAAGTCCGGCGGCATCCACGAGATGCTGCGCACCGCGGCGGTGGGCGATGCGGCCGGCATGTCGCTGTACGGCGGCACGATGCTGGAAGGCTCGGTGGGCTCGATTGCGTCGGCGCATGGCTTTGCCTGCCTGCCGCGCCTGTCCTGGGGCACGGAACTGTTTGGCCCCCTGCTGCTGAAGGACGACATCGTGGCCAACCCGCCGCGTTATGCGGACTTTGAAATGGAAATTCCCGATGGCCCCGGATTGGGCCTGACGTTGGACGAAGACAAGCTGGCGTTCTATCGCCGCCCCGCCTGACCCCTGAAACCCCGCGGGCCAGACCCGCGGCCGCGTCCGCCCCGGCGGACGCCACCCACAATAATTCAAGAACGACGGAGACAACCATGCGCATGCGCCGTGTATTCAATCCCATTGCCCGGGCCGCTGTGGCCCTTTCCCTGCTGGGCGGCGCGTTCGCCGCGCACGCGGACAGCTATCCCGACCGCCCGGTCAAATGGGTCGTGCCCTTCCCGCCTGGCGGCGCCATGGACAGCATCGCCCGCACCCTGGGCGAGTCCATGGGCAAGCAGCTCAACACGTCCTTCATCGTGGAGAACCGCGCGGGCGCGGGCGGCAATATCGGCGCGGCCGGCGTGGCGCGCGCCAAGCCGGACGGCTACACCATCCTGATCGTGGCCAATGGCATGGCGGTCAACCCCGCGCTGTACCAGGACCTGAACTACGACCCCATCAAGGACTTCGCCCCGATCTCGCTGCTGGCCGTGGTGCCCAACGTGCTGGTCACCAACCCCGCCCGCACCGGCGCGACCAGCGTGCAGGACGTGATCGCCAAGGCCAAGGCCCAGCCCAACCACTACACCTACGCCTCGGCGGGCGTGGGTACGTCCATCCATCTGGCGGGCGAACTCTTCGTGTCCATGACGGGTGTAGATATGCTGCACGTGCCCTACAAGGGCAGCGGCCCCGCCGTCGCCGACCTGCTGGGCGGCCAGGTGGACTACATGTTCGACAGCATCACATCGGCCAAGCCGCACATCGCCACGGGCAAGCTGCGCGCGCTGGGCGTCACCACCAGCAAACGTTCGGCCGCCCTGCCCGACGTGCCGACGATGCAGGAAGCCGGCGTGCCGGGCTATGAACTGATGCCCTGGTTTGCCGCCTTCGCACCCGCCGGCACGCCGCCGGAGGTGGTGGCCAAGTTGAACGACGCCATGCGCAATGCGCTGGCCGACCCCAAGGTCAAGGCAACCCTGGATTCCATCGGCGCGGAATCGATTGGCGGCACGCCGGACGCCCTGCGCGACCATCTGGCCAAGGAAACGGCCCAATGGAAGGACCTGGTCAAGGAACGGGGCATCAAGATCAATTGATTCCCCGGCCATGTCCGGCGCGGGGATGGGGTATCGTCTGAATCACCCCATCTACGCGCAGGAACCCACATCATGGCCCTCAAGCATGCGGATCCCGGGCAAGTCATCGACCTCGCTCCCTACGGCAACGGGCTTGCCCAGGCGCAGTCGATCGCCCTCTTCAAATCCGAAGACCTGGAAGTCATGCGGCTGGTGCTGCTGGCCGGCAAGACCATGCCCTCCCATCACGTCGCCGGGGAAATCACGATCCAGTGCCTGGAAGGCAGCGTGGAAGTCACCGCCGAAGGCGCCACGCATGCCTTGCGTCCGGGGCACCTGATGTACCTGCCGGGCCGGTCGCCGCATGCGCTTTACGCGGCGGAGGATGCGTCGGTGCTGGTCACCGTGGCGCTCAAGCGCATGTAGGAGCCGGCGTCCGCGGCGCCTGCCTTTTCAGCTTCGCCCGGCCTGCAGCGCTTTGATGAATGCACGGCTGAAAGCAGGAATATCGTCGGGCTTGCGGCTGGAAATCAGCGCGCCGTCAATGACGACCTCCTCATCGACCCATTCCGCGCCGGCGTTGCGCAGGTCGTCCTGCAAAGACGGCCAACTGGTCAGCTTGCGCCCGTCCACCACCCCCGACGAAATCAGCAGCCACGCGCCGTGGCATATGACAGCCACCGGCTTACCGGCGTCGAACATCGCGCGGACAATATCCTGCGCCTTGGGATGCATGCGGATCTCGTCGGCATTGACCACGCCGCCCGGCAGCAACAGCGCGTCGAAAACCTCCGGCTCGGACGCCGCTTGAAGAAATGTCAGGTCGACCGGAAAGCGGTCACCTGGTTTGTCGTGGTGCATCCCCAGAATCGGATCCGTGCGGGCGGAAATCAGCACCGTACGCGCGCCTTCGTCCTGAAGGCTTTGACGCGGACCGGTGAGCTCCACCTGCTCGAACCCGTCCACCGCCAGGATTGCTACGTTGATATCGGTAAGGGTTGGCATGGTTGCTCCTTGTGGTTTGTTGCTGCCGGGTTTGCTGCTTGTTATGCAGATCCCCGCGAATACTGCGCGCCGCAAGCGAAGCCTTTGGCGCAACGCTCCCGCAGCAAGCGCCATGCCGCATTGAATATCCGCCGGGCGCAGTAAGATGGCGGTCCGTTCATGGATCGACTGTTTATGCCGGTTAAGAGGGTTGTTCGATGAAAAGAAGTATCCCGTTCCTTCTGGGCTGCCCGCGCAGCGCGGCCACTAAACGCGGTCTGCACCCACGTTCCACGAAATGACGATGCGCCTGTTCCTGCTGTTGGCGGCAGTGCTCTTTTCGGCAGCCGCCCACTCGGCAAACTATCCCTGCTCCGGAAAGAAGGGCGGCGTCGAACGCTGTGTCGGCGAACAATTTCTATGCCGCGACGGCTCTATCAGCGCATCCAAACGCATCTGCTCAAGTTCGGAAACCGGGGCATCGCCCCTGGTGTCCAAATCGCCGCCCGCCAGTTCAAACAGCGCATGCAACTGCCGCGACGGCCAATACTGCACCGGTCCGCGCGGCGGCACCTACTGCTATTCCGATAGC
>RCUH01000215.1_pt1 | contig 77288 bp, 51 predicted proteins | sample 2166191 | NCBI WGS metagenome assembly RCUH01 (sample SAMN09932848, study PRJNA488358) | compost metagenome | feature: garden; material: soil; isolation source: compost soil in an enriched community after 214 h of incubation | place: Germany: Experimental Botanical Garden Goettingen | collected... | reverse complement strand
TCAAAATAAGAACCTATAAAAACAAATATCCCAGCAAACACGTGTTTGCTGGGATATGATTATTAGTTATTTTAGTCTAAAACCTGTATCGGTTATTTAGGACTAGTCAATACAAACTGAAATCCGGGTGAATTGCCAATCCGGCGCTGAATTCAGGAATCAACTTCGTTCACCAGTTTTTTTGCTACGATCTTGTCAATTGGAAAAGTAAGCAGTTCTTCTTTTAATTTGCTGATTTCCAGCCAGCGGAGTTCTTCTTCCCCTGTTTGATTCTTCATGAGTTGATCCAGTTGATCCAAATTAGCTGTGATCCGGTAATAAGCCGAAATCACCTGGTCATTAGCAGAGAATGCAGAGATCTGGAAAAAATCAGTCAGATAGAACAATTCACCCACCTCGATTTCCAGGTTAAACTCTTCCCGGAATTCGCGTTTCAGGCAATCAATCGTCCCTTCTCCGAATTCGAGCCCGCCGCCCGGGAATTTGGTAAAATGCAGATCCCGGTAGGATTCGTCCGAAAGTAATACTTCGTTTCGTTCATTGATGCAAATCCCGTAAACACGGATGTTGAACCGCTGCATTTATTTTTCCAAAACAGAAAGAATGTCCGGCTTGAAATACAATTCGGATTTCAATACTTTTCCGTCTTCACGGTAGATTGGATTTCCGTCTGCATCCAGCTTGCTCATATTCGAGCGCTGAATTTCTGCAAAAACCTCCGCTATTTTGTCCTGCAGCCCGTGTTTTAGGATTGTTCCGCACAAGATATACAACTGATCACCCAAGGCATCCGCAATTTCCACAATATCCCCGTTTTTAGCTGCTTCCAGGTACTCTTCGTTTTCTTCTTTCATCAGGTTGTAACGAAGGGTAATGTCTGCTTCGGATAAGTGAGCTGTTGGCTCGTAATTATTCGGGATTTTGAATGCATTGTGAAATGTTTCAACTGCCGAAAGCGTCTCTTTGAGTGTCATTGTTTTGTGTTTCTGCAAATATAAGAAAAAGCAAAGCTTTTGAAGACTGAGACACGACAAGCGTCAGTGCGAAAGTGACGAGGGAAAAGGAAGGATCAAAAAGTTCGAAAGTTGCTTTCGACTTCGCTCAGTCTCAATTCCCAACAAAAGTCATCACTGGCCGGAACCCCACAGTAGGGCTTGCTTCTGTGAACTTTTTGGTGCTCTGGTTCCGGATGTCATAACCCGGAGAATTCCAGTCGCCGCCAACGGCCACACTCCCTTCCGAAATCATTTCAGATACATTTCCGTTCAGGTTGTAAATCCCGAATTCGTTCGGCCAGAAGGAACGCACCGGGGCGGTCAGGTCCGCAAAATCACTGCCTGATAAATCGAGGTAATCCATCGGTCTGTCTGCCACAATGAGTTTACCTGTAACGGTGTCCCTGGAAATGGATCCGGCACCGATTGCAAGAAAATTACATTGGAATGTTCCGTCTGCTTTTCTTAAGTAAGGCGAATTCCAGGAATACGGACGGACAATACTACTTCCGTTTGCAGCACGGAGAAATTCGGTGCGGGTCGGAAGGCGAAATACAATGGATTCATTTCCGGTGTTTGTGCGCCATACCTGTGTCAGCCATTCGCAGTATTTTTCTGCTTGTTCTTTCGAAACGTTTACCATGGGGTAAGACCTGTATGCCGGGTGACTGAAATAATACTGTACATACTTTTGCAGGGAAAAAGCGTGCGAATTCCATTTGGTGGTATCCGGAAGAGCCAGTTGGTATGCTTCCATCCGGTTGTTCTTTTTGAGATCGGATAAATACTCGTGGTAGGAAATATTGCTCACTTCTTCTTTCATCATAAAGAATCCCTGGCAGCTCATGGTATCTCCGTCGACTAATGTTTTCCCGGAAGGAATGTAGGCGTAGCCAAGCTTCATTGCTTTTTTCATTCCGTCCAGGTCCCGGATCGGTTTTTTGGGTTTAGTAAATGCAAAAAGAGCAAGAACGATAATGGATGTGATGGATAGGAAAACTGTTTTCATACGGTAGATTTTGGTGGTGTTAACGCGAAATAAGTAAACAGGTTACAAGAATACTTCAATACTTTCGCCAAAAAAAACAGGGAACTTGGTAATAAAAAGAATTCGGGAATTACAGACTTAACTCAGGTCATATCTAAATATTTGTGCACTTCCACTTTGCGGTTAAAATTTCAGAATCCAGTTATAAACCACAGAGATGCAAAGAAAACAAAGGTTTGACCAAGAAAGACGATCACTTAATATTTAGTACTGTCCTAAGATAGAGGTGATGAATTATTGCTTCACTCAGATACCGCAGATTTACAAGAATATCCAAACGTAGGATCTGTGCTCCGATGTCGTCGGAGTCCATATAATCTGCGTGATCTAAAAAAAAATTACCTAAATTCTAGGACAAGGCATGAAATTTTGTAGGCTGTGGCTTTAAAAATATACCCTTTGGGCATAGCGAGACCGGTAGGCTCGCTTTTATCCGTGCATCTGCGGCAATGAAAAAAAAACAGGATTATTTTGTGAATCATAACAACATAAAAAAACTCCCACCCCGAAGGATGAGAGTTTTGCTCGTAAATTATGCTAAGATCTTAATGAAATAGCTTGGTTATATAGTAAATGATCGCCGCCAGCAAACCGGAAACAGGAATGGTTAAGATCCATGCCCAAAGCAGGTTAATGGTTACACCCCAGCGAACAGCACTTAAGCGTTTGGTTGCACCAACCCCGATAATGGAACCGGTAATTGTATGCGTAGTTGAAACCGGAATTCCCAGGTTGGATACAGTAAACAAAGTCAAAGCACCTGCTGTTTCAGCACAAACACCTTCCAGCGGAGTTACTTTGGTAATCTTTGTTCCCATTGTTTTGACAATTTTCCATCCTCCCATCATGGTTCCCAAACCAATCATCAGGTAACAGGAGAATGCAATCCATCCCGGCATCGTTTCGGAATTCACTTTGTCTTTGAGTTTATGTCCGCTCAACAGAGTTCCATTTTCGTCTACATAATCATTGAATATTGCAGCTTCCATGTATTCCGTGTTCAATTTTTTCCCTTTGAAAATGACGTCATGGGTTTTCGCATCGTAGAAATCATCACCCTTGGTATAGATCAGAATGTGATCTTCCTTTTCGATTTTCAAAGAATCGATGGTGTGTGTATATTCCGGTTTGAATTTCGCTTTTTTACCATCCACGTCTTCGTATTCGATTTGGAATACTTCAGAGATCTGGAACATTTTCGGAATATCTCCCGTAATCTGTCCCTGGTCGTTACGCTGTGAATTTGCAAATACCATCAATGCTGCACAGATAATCCCCATTACTTTCTGGGAATCCGCACCACCGTGACCTAAAGAGAAAGCAGCGGAAGAAAGCAATTGAAGCTTCTTGTACATGTTGGATTCTTTCAATGCAGTCTGGCGTTTTCCATGCACCAATTGATACCAGGTATAAGTGAGGATAAACAGGATGATCATTCCCATAACGATCCACATCATCACCGGTTTTACATCCAGGTACACCACCATGTAGTCCATGATGAAAAAAGTTGCCGTGGAAAGAATCAGAATGGCAGTCATTTTCTTTCCGAAACTTCGGCTCACAGTAATCAATGCAATTACAAAGGCAATAATTCCCCCGATGAAAGGTGCAAGGAAAATGAACAGGGTTACTTTAATGATCTCGGCAGAAGCTATCACATCAAAACCGGCGTGAGCTACTGCTGCTCCGGCAAAACCACCGATCAGGGTATGTGAAGAGGAGGAAGGGATTCCCAGCCACCAGGTCAATAAATTCCAGATCATAGCTGCGATCAGACCTGCAAGAATTACATACAGGTCAATAGCACTGTTATCTACTGTTTTTGCAACCGTATTTCCGACACTCATATCGAATACCCAGAAAGCAACAACGTTGAACACCGCTGCCCATACAACCGCCTGGAAAGGAGTTAGTACTTTCGTGGATACAACGGTAGCGATCGAGTTTGCAGCATCATGAAAACCATTCACCAAATCAAACAATAAGGCAAGAATGATGATGGCAATTAATAATGAGAACATATCTTATATTGGTTTACCAATGAATATTAAGCGTATTTTACAACGATTGATTCGATGACATTCCCTGCATCTTCACATTTATCCGTTGCAACCTCCATAATTTGGTAGATCTCACGTTTTTTGATCAGGCTTTTTGCATCAATATCCGAATCAAACAACTTTTCAATGCTTAGATCGAAAATGTCATCTGCCTGGTTTTCAACATAATTAATTTTGATCACACACTCCACAATTTTTTGGGTGTTTTTCAGGTTACGCAGTTCCTTTACAGCTGCATTTACTGCTAAAACCGCATCGTGAATAGCATCGGCCATTTTCAAAATTCCGGAATCGTTCGGATCAACCTTGTAGAAGTTGATCTTCTTTGCAGAAGCATAAATATAATCTGCGATATCATCCAATGATGTTGCTAATGCGTGAATATCTTCCCGGTCAAAAGGAGTGATGAAGTTTCTACCCAATTCAACAAATATTTTGTGTGTCAGGTCATCATTTTGGTGCTCCAGATCTTCCATTTCTTTAATAATGGTAGCTCTTTTATTGTAATCAGATTCGTTTACACATAATACCAATTTACCCGCAATCGCTTCCAGATTTTGAGAAGCCTCTTCAAATAAAGAGTAAAATACTTTGTCTTTTGGTAAGAAAAACTTTAAAATTCCTGATGCCATTTTCTAAATCTTAATATTTGATGGCGCAAATGTAATCCTACTTTATGGAGGATGTTTCCCGGAATGTAAATGTTAACGAAATGGTAAAGTTGACCTCTCCGGGCAGCTAAAAAGCCTTGTAAGATGCAAAGTATCAGTATTTGAGACGATTAAGATGAAGTCAATGTTAAATTAATGTTATGTGATATTGATTTTGAAGAAAGGAAATGCATTTTGAATGAGTTGAACACTTCCTGTGGCCTGTCAAAAAGTGACTCAATGTTAACTGAATATTAAAAATATTAACAAACGATTAAACTGTCATTTGTTAGATGTTAATTAAACATGAAGCCATTAGTTTTGTCTCGAATTATTTTGAGTAGTTCCGTAAATTAAAGTAACCGGAATATACAGAACGGAAGACATGAATGAATAAAGTTAACATGAAGCATTTTCTACTTGTAAGTATTCTATTAGTCAGTAACTGGGTTTTTTCCCAGAAAAAAGTGGATTTGTCCATTTTCACTAAACCTCAGCGGGGAATAGAGTTTGTTGCGAAAGACTCGCTGTTTTCGATGCGTTTTCAGTTCCGGATCCAGAACCGGGCAGCTATGCTCACCAAAAGTGAAACAGACCTTTCTGCCGGCTCTTATGAGTTTCGCGTACGAAGAGTCCGCCTGAAAATGGAAGGATTTGTTTACAGTCCGAAATTGACTTACAAGCTGCAGCTGGCCTTTTCCCGTGGCGACATGGATTGGGACATGACCCAGGAATCAACTGTGAATACGAGTGTGAACGTGATGCGTGATGCGGTCATTAATTACGAACCCTGGAAAGACGTGAAATTCAGTTTCGGACAAACAAAATTGCCTGGAAACCGGCAGCGTGTGATTTCTTCCGGAGATCAGCAATTTGCAGATCGTTCCATTGTCAATGCGACGTTTAACATGGACCGTGATTTTGGTTTTTTCGGTTCATTCAAGCGCAATTATTTCGCAGTTCTTGGAGCTTTGACTATCGGAGAGGGAAGGAATAGCAACGGTCCGAATACCGGGTTGAGTTATACGGGGCGAGTAGAAGCCTTGCCTTTTGGGGCATTTGCAGATAGAAACGATTACCAGGAAGGAGATTTGGCCAGAGAACCGAAACCCAAATTGTCAATCGGAGCTTCATACAATTTCAATGACGATGCAGTGCGTGCAGGAGGTCAGCTGGGACGCGATCTATTCCAGAAAACAGATATGTCTACCTTCTCACTCGACTTATTGTTTAAATACAAGGGGTTTGCATTTTACACTGAATTCATGCAGCGCAATTGCTCCACACCGATCACGTATACTTCCGATAGCTTGACCGTTCAGCCTGTTTTTGCAGGAAACGGATTCATGCAACAGGCAAGTTATTTGTTCAAATCCAATTGGGAAATTGCCTTAAGGTATGCAGAAGTAACACCGTTTTCCTCGGTTTACAACAATTTGGATTTCCCGGATGTAAACCTGAAAAAGAACCAGGAATTCCAATTGGGAGTAACGAAATACCTTTACGGACACCGCGTGAAGGTGCAGGGGAATATCCTCTATCAGCTCACCAATGACCTGCGTGAAAAAACAGATGCCGGGAAGTTCGGGGCCATTTTCCAGATTGAATTGGGAATTTAAAATTCGATTCCGCTCAGTTTCCCTTCTAACTATTGGTCTCTCCCTGTTGTTTTATCAAGAACAAGGTGATTGAGCGAGCCGAAATCACCCTTTGAATTTATACCCGATCCCCTTAACCGTTTGAATGTAATCGTCGCCGATTTTTTCCCGGAGTTTCCTCACGTGCACATCAATTGTCCGGTCTCCTACCACGATATCTGTTCCCCAAACGCGTTCCAGGATTATATCCCGTTCGAATACCACTTCCGGTCGCGAAGCCAGCAAAGCCAGTAATTCGAATTCTTTCTTGGGTAAGTGAAGTGTTTCTCCGTTCTTGATCACGAGGTATTTCTCGCGGTTAATGATCAGGTCGGGAGTTCCGGCCGGTTTTGCCTGGACATTTTCTTTTCGTCTCAGTAATGCATGAACACGGCTGATCAATACGCGCGGTTTGATAGGCTTGGAAATATAGTCGTCCGCACCTGCATCCAATCCTGCGATCTGGCTGTAATCCTCATTCCGGGCAGTTAAAAAGCAGATGAGTACGTTTTCCAGGCCGGGAGTATTCCGGATCTGTTCACAAACTTCAATACCGTCCATACCTGGCATCATGACATCCAGGATCACCAGGTCCGGTTTTTCTTCTTTGCACAAACTGATTCCCATCTGGCCGTTTTCTGCCAGGAATACTTTGAAGCCTTCTTTCTTCAGATTGTATCCAAGAATTTCACGGATATCTTCTTCATCGTCAACTATTAATATCTTATCCATTTACATTCAGTTCTGAGATACTTTCAAAGTTAAGAAAGTATTTGAAGTAGCTTCGGATTCTGGAAAAAAACTAAAACGGGATAGTAGGAAAGAGGCTTGAAATGAGCGATTTAACGTTTTTTCACAAATATTCCGTTCATCCCAAAAACCGTCCGTTCAACACTGAAATTGAATAATTTTTTATCAAAAAAAATGCACTTTCTTGGAATCTTAATTTACCACGGTATCCATTGACCTATTATTTGAACGGTAGTAAACACCGTTTAATCTGTTCAAAATAAGATGTAATTGACAAATCAGTGAATATTTTCACATATGCCTATGGTATTCGTTTAAACCATTCTTTAAATCCTTTATTTGTTCTTTTTTGTAAGTCTTGAAGAAAAATGAAAAACCTATCTGATTATGGCTTATCTTTGCTGTAGTAGTAGTAGGTTAGGTTGATTAGTGTGATAAGAGCTTGAGACGCCCGTCTTGAGCTCTTATCTGTTTTTAGGGGTTTCCCATTGCGAATCACCGGAAATAGGCTATCCGAAACGATTTCTTAGTATCTTCACGGAAACAATCATTTTTAGAATGAAACCAAAGGCTAAAATATTATTGGTTGAAGATGATGCCAACCTGGGATTTGTTATTTCAGATCAATTAAAATCGGAAGGCTACCAGGTCGTGCTTTGCACAAATGGAATGGACGGACACATGCGTTTCTCCGAAGATGAATTCCATATGTGCATTTTTGATGTCATGATGCCCAAGAAAGACGGATTTACATTGGCCCGCGAAATCCGCACCATGAATCAGGATATCCCGATTCTTTTCCTCACTGCAAAAGCAATGATGGAAGACAAAATTGCCGGGTTCAACGCCGGAGGAGATGATTACCTCACCAAACCTTTTTCCTTTGACGAACTTTCGGTGCGCGTAAAAGCACTTTTAAAACGGGTAAACATCCAGGATGAACCGGAGCAAAAGGTTGTTGAGATCGGAACTTATACCTTCGATACGGAAAATTTCACCCTGAAACACCCGGAATTTGAGAAAACCCTTACCAAAAAAGAGGCAATGGTGCTGAAGATTCTGTGCAAATTCAAAAATGCAGTAGTTCCGAGAGAAAATATCCTGACGGCAGTGTGGGGGCAGGACGATTACTTTGCAGGAAGAAGCATGGATGTATTTATCACCAAACTCCGAAAATACTTTGCCATGGATTCAAAAATCTCCATCTCCAACATCCATGGAATAGGTTTTAAATTGGAAATCCAGCCATAAATAAACAGATGACAACGATTTTACATATTGAAACTGCAACGAAAGTCTGTTCTGTTGCATTGTCGGTTGATGGAGAATTGGCCCGAATCGGGGAATTCAAAGACGAAGGATACTCACATGGCGAACAATTGACGCTCCTAATCCAAAAAGTACTCGATCAGCAGGGAATCAAAGCCGCAGATTTGTCGGCTGTTTCTGTTTCTGCAGGTCCGGGATCTTACACAGGGTTGCGAATCGGAGTTTCAACTGCAAAAGGATTGTGCTATGCTTTAAAGATTCCACTGATTTCTGTAGATACACTCCAGGCAATGGCAGAAGTGGCCCGCATCATTTATCCGGTGTACAATCTTTGCCCGATGATCGATGCGCGGCGAATGGAAGTTTTCTCGTTAATTACCAATTTCGATGAGGAAATCCTGAAACCGGTAAGTGCAGATGTTTTGGATGAGAATTCCTACTCGGATTTTGAACCGTTTGTTTGTTTTGGAGATGGTGCTCAAAAGATGGAAGAATTGTGGGCGGACCGCAATATTGACTTTGATTTGGAGTTGGAACCATCTGCAAAAGGACAGGTAGGAATCGCATACCGCAAGTTTGAAAATCGGGAATTTGAAGACGTAGCTTATTTTGAACCGGCTTATTTGAAGGAATTCTACCAGGCACCACCTAAAAAGTAAATGGGCGGTATTTAAGCGGGAACATTAGCCTGGTAGCTGATGAAACAGGCATTTTTGTCTTGATAGATTCAATTACCTCTTTTTCTCCCGGAAAGAAGGCAGGAACAATGCAGCAATACCTATCAGTGGTAGGAACGAGCAAATATGATACACTTCGATAATTCCGCGTTTATCAATTAAATCTCCCAGGAAAGCAGCGCCTATTCCACCCATTCCGAAAGCGAAACCGTAAAACATTCCCGAGATCATTCCGATTCTTCCGGGAAGTAATTCCTGCGCATATACCAGGATGGACGGAAAGGCAGAGGCGAGCGTGAAACCTGCCAGTGCCAGGCAAACAACCGTTCCGGTGAGGTCCATGTAAGGTAAAAGTAGCGTAAATGGGGCTGCTCCGAGGATCGAAAACCAAATGATGTTCCTGCGTCCGTATTTGTCACCGGCTACCCCTCCGATAATCGTTCCAAGAGTAATGGCGAACAGATAAACTGCCAGCAACAATTGCCCCTGGGTTCCCTGCAAATTAAAACGTTCCTCCGCATAGAAAATCAAATAACTCGAAATGCTGGCAGTATAAAAGTATTTGGAGAAAAGTAAGAGTAACAGGATTCCTACTGAAATGTAAATCCGTTGCTTGGAAAGCTGATGAGTGACGATCCGGGCTTTGGTGTTTTTAAGATGCTCTTCTAAATATCCTTTGTACCAACGGCTAACAAATAATAGAATAACAAACCCGATTACTCCGGCAATAACAAACAGCAGGGTGTATTTCTGTCCGAAAGGGATAACGCACAAAGCTACCAGAACAGGACCGAGAGCCGTTCCACCGTTTCCGCCTAATTGAAAAATGGCCTGAGCCAGACTTCGTCTTCCACCTGAAGCCGAATAGGCAACACGTGAAGCTTCCGGATGGAATACCGACGATGCGAGCCCGATACAGCAAGCTGCAGTGAGGGTCATGGTGAAATTCTCCGAATAAGACAAAATAACAATTCCCACAATGGCAAACAGCATCCCGAAACTAAAAGAATAAGGCTGGGGATATTTGTCTGTAATGGAACCTACAATCGGTTGAAAAAGCGAAGAGGTAATTTGAAATGCAAACATAATGAAACCGATCTGTCCATAATCCAGGTTTTGCGTTTCTTTAATCAATGGAAATAAAGGTTGCAATACTCCCTGGATCAAATCATTCAGTAAATGCCCGAAAGCAATTGCAAAAAGAATCGGATAGGAGGTTTTGGTGACATCGTATGATTTTGTTTCCGCTTTCATGGCTGCAAATTTAACGCTTCATTCGTTAAGGAGTTGTTAACTCTGAAGCAAACTTCAATAATTCGAAATTCTGCATTCGCAATTCGCAATTATTCGGTAATTTGGTTCTATCATGAGCAGCATCATTCAAAAAGGAGGAAAAAGACCCATCCTGATAGCAGGGCCTTGCAGTGCGGAAACCGAAGAACAAATGATGGAAACTGCATTGCAGATCAAGGAATATTGTAAAATTGATATGCTGCGTGCAGGAATCTGGAAACCCCGTACCCGACCTGATTCCTTTGAGGGAGTTGGTGAGCCCGGGTTGGAATGGCTGGTGAATGCAGGAAACGAATTGGGGGTTCCCACAGCTACGGAAGTTGCAAATACCCGGCACGTAGAACAAGCTTTGAAAGCTGGGGTAGATGTGCTGTGGATAGGTGCGCGGACAACCGTAAACCCGTTTGCAGTCCAGGAAATTGCCAATGCGCTGAAAGGAGTGAAAATCCCGGTTTTGGTTAAAAATCCGGTGAATCCCGACCTGGATTTATGGATCGGGGCTTTTGAACGGCTTGAAAAATCAGGAATCACCGAACTGGGAGCAATTCACCGCGGATTTTCCGTTTACAAACATGCCAAATACCGGAATGTGCCGAATTGGGAGATTCCGATAGCATTGCATGAACGGCTTCCGGATTTACCTATCATCAACGATCCGAGCCACATTACGGGAAACCGGGACCTGTTGCTGGAAGTTTCCCAGAAAGCAATGGATTTGAACTTTGACGGATTGATCATCGAAACACACCGCAATCCGGATGCAGCCTGGTCGGATGCAGCACAGCAGTTAACGCCACAAAATTTAGGAATCTTACTCGATTCGCTGGTTTTGCGTTCCCAACATTCGGAAAAACTGGATACGGAACACATTTCAGTGATCCGGGAAAAGATCGGGGACCTGGATGACCGCTTGTTCGATATCCTGACGGCACGCATGCAGCTGAGTGAAGATTTGGGACTTTTCAAAAAAGAACACAATATTACCATTCTGCAGCCGGAGCACTGGAAGAAAATTATTTCTGCCAGGCTGAACAGGGCAGATGAATACAAGCTGAGTGAGCATTTTGTGCGCCAGGTAATGGATGCCATCCACCAGGAATCGATCCGCCACCAAATCCGCGTGATGAATAATTCTGAAAAAGGGGAATGAAACAAGTAGTTCAACCGGGAGTACTTTCCGGGAATATCCGGATTCCGGCATCTAAAAGCGATTCGCAGCGGGCAATTCTTTGTGCAGCTTTGGCGGAAGGAACTTCAGTCCTGGCTAACATAGGGAACAGTGATGACGAACAGGCCATGCTCGAAGCGGTTCAGGTTTTGGGAGCGAATGTTACCCGCATTTCTGATTCGGAAATCCACATTTCAGGAATAAAGGAACTTAACGAAAGTTTGGAAGTTTCTGCCGGCGAATCAGGATTGGGCTTGCGTTTGCTGACCTGTGTTTGTGCCGGATTCGATCAAAAAGTAGTTCTGAACGGAAGAGGAAGCCTGCCTGCACGACCGATGCATTTCTTCGATGCCATCTTGCCCCGGTTCGGATGTGCCGTTAAGTCCCATAATGGATTTCTGCCCATTGAGGTGCATGGCCCGATGGAAGGAACAACAGTGGAAGTAGATGGTTCGTTGAGCTCGCAATTTATTTCCGGCTTGTTAATGGCGCTTCCACGAAGCAAAAATTCCAGCCAGTTGACGGTTTCAGAGATGAAATCCGGCCCTTATATTCAAATGACACTGAATACGCTGAAGCAATTCGGCATTCAAATTGAAAACGAAGCGAACCGTTTTAAAATAGCTGGAAACCAATCATACCGGGCTGCCAATTATACCGTGGAAGGAGATTGGAGTTCTGCAAGTTATTGGCTGGTTGCGGCTGCGATCGGTCACCCGGCCACTGTTTCCGGTTTGAACATGAGCAGTTCCCAGGCCGATAAAGCGTTATTGGATGCGTTGATGCGGTCGGGATGCAAAATTGCCTTCGGAGAAAAAATCCAGGTTGACGGCTCGGCTTTGGTACCTTTCGAATTTGATGCAACCGATTGTCCGGACTTGTTTCCTTCACTGGTAGTTTTGGCTGCAAAATGTAAGGGGATTTCGGTTTTGAAAGGAGTACATCGCCTGGCGCATAAAGAAAGCGATCGCGGATTGGCACTTCAAAGTGAATTCGGGAAAATGGGATTGAAAATTGAATTGAAAGGCGACGAAATGATCATTCACGGAACGGCTGAATTGCTTGGAGCGGAAGTAGATTCGCACCACGACCACCGGATTGCCATGTGTTTAGGGATTGCCGGAAGCGTTGCAAAAGGAGAGACAATCATCTCAAATGCAGAAGCAGTTTCTAAAAGTTATCCCGGGTTTTGGCAGGATTTCGGAAAATGACGAGTTAAAATTTACCGTTTGAATCAGGAAAACAACCATTTATCATATAATCCAGTGATTTAGTAGACCAGGCTTGAAAAATAGAAGTGAGTTTCATACATTCGTAGAGCTGAAACACTAATACACATCTACAGCTTACTACTAAGTTCCAAGGAGTATTATTTTTACAGCGATATTAAATATTGCCGCTATTACTGTTTCAATCATTGGTTGGTACAGTTTTGCGCAATAGTAATTTTTCTTCATAATCAGGTAAAGGCATCCGTCAGTGGCGGATGCCTTTGAAGTTTTATAAAGTTGTAATTATTCTTGCTTCACCGTATAATCAAACGCATGAGCTTCCAATTATTGAATCATTTTAAGCCAGGAACGGAAAGACCGCAAAGGATGTCCTCTTCGCGGTCTAACTCATCGAAAGTAAGGCTTTCTCTTCTTTGCGATTTAAAATCCGTCTTTACTCTAGATAAACCGGTTGATTTTTCCCATAATCCACCTGGTAATCAAATTTGAATTGTTTTGTTTCGCCTTTGTTTGTTGTAAATTTCCAGGTCAGGATTCCGGTTTTTTCGTCCAGTGTTGCACCTGTATAAGATCCCTGTTTCACTTTGATGTCTTCATTCACGGAAATAGGGAAGTGGTCTTTGATGATCATCGGGATGGCAGCGCCGCCGTTGTTACGGATAGTGAAATCCCAGGTTACTTCGTATTTGTAGCGATTTCCAAGTAGGCGGGTTTTACTCATTTCTTCACTGCGTTTTCGCTGCACCACGATTTTCTTGTCTTTTCCTAAAGAAAAACTCAGGGTGTCTTTTGAAGAATTCACATCAATGAAGCTCTTCCCGATATACGTTCCGTCGAAGTACAGGTTCGATTCTCCGTTCAACAAATTCAGTTTTTCCCAACCGGAAATTTGTGCGACTAAATAAACGGCTTCATCCAGTTTCGGGACAGCATGGTATTCGTAATCTGCTTTCATCTGGTAGATCGCAATTGCAACCCGGTGGTCCGCATCATCCGAAGGAACAGAGAACGGCGTTTCGATCTGGAATTCCATACGCAGGTCTTTTTCCACCTGGTTGGCAATCGATACAGTGTAGGCTGCGCTGACATCATCGTAATCTTTTGCATCGTATTTCCTGTTTTTTGCGCGGGATTTGCTCACTCCGGCTGTAATTTCGACTTCACTCAGGTTATCTTCATAAATGGCATATTCTTCTACCGGGCTGTCACTTACAGTAGGTGCATAGTAATTTTCGAGTTTTTCCATGGCGATGGCTTCCGGGTACAATTGCGTTTTGATGTACGGAGCATTGATATTGACATATTGGGATTGGTATCCCAGGTAAGAAACGGTATAACTGCGTTCACCTCTCGGAACGGAAAACGTAAAATGCCCGGTTGCATCGGTCGTAAAGCTGTTCAGCGGATTGTTGTTCATGGAAATTTTCGCAAAAGCTAATGGCTCGCCGGAAGAAGCATCGGTAATTTCTCCGTGAATGACTTCTCCGTCAAAATTGTATTGAGGAATGGAGCGTGCAACTACTTGTTTTCTCGGTGCGGGCGTATGGTAATTGACGTACCACGGTTCCAGGTTCGGTTCGATGGTATTATCATAAGGGTCATTCGTTGAAAGGATCAGTTTCACGTTTTTCCAGTCGATTCCGGTATTTTGGGTTACGAGACCTTTTGCTTCCAGTAAAACCGGAGCGCCAACTCCGTTGCTTCGCATGTCGTAATAAGGTTTCCAGGACGCTTTGTGCGTGATGTAAGTAAAGTCGAAATGAATCGATCCTGCGCGTTCCACGTTCAATTCGACTTCTACTTCGGTGTAGTTCACCACCGGAAGTCCTTTTCGCGTGTTGATTTCCTGTTCAATGGTGTTGATTTTACGAACAACGGCTTCAATTTCCGAATCCAATTGCGATTTGCGGGTGTTGATCTCGGACAATTTCGCGTGGAAGAAAGTAGAAGCTTCTTTCAGTTCGGCAATTTTCATGGCTTGCTGCTGGCTGCTCAGGCTGTTGTTCTTTAACAAAAGCTGTTCATCCAAAAGCAGGACTTTGTATTCGTCGCGCAGAACGCGTTCTTGTTTTTCCAGTACTTTTTTGCGGTCGTTCTTTTCTTTGAGCTCTGTTTCGGCAATGGTTTTGTCATCGAAGTTCTTACGGGTGCGGATACTCAGGATCGTTGCTGCGTTCGAGCATTTCAGCTGAATGGAACTCGGGTCGAGGAAATCAGTCAGTTTCTGAAAAACAACGATTTGTTTCCCGACAGTCAGGTTCAGTTCTTTGGAATGCTCCACCTGGGCACCTTCCTTGAAAACGGTTACCTTCTGAATGGCAGCTTCTGCTTTGGTTTCTTTCTGACTCAATCCGAAAAGAGGGAGAAGAAAGAAGATCAGGTTTAATTTATTCATGAATATTGTATAAAAAAAACGTACCCAAACAGGTACGTTTATGTTTTGAATTCGTTCAAACCGAACTTAAAATTTTACCGGTAAAACCAGTTTACTCAAATCAATTTCGTAGATGTCGATACTACTTTTCTTCTCGTTTACAGTCAATCCGCTTAAGTAGGCTTTCCCCAATTCTTTGTAGATCACAAAGTGTGTATCGTCATTAACAGAGTTTACCAATGGGCCTAAATTTTTTGCTTTTGTCCATCCGCTTCCGGTATTTTCGGAAACAAACACGTCCAATCCACCCATTCCGATGTGTCCTTCAGAGCTAAAGAACAGGAATCTTCCGTCGGGAGTAATGTATGGAGTTGTTTCACGCATCAACGTGTTCACGCTATCGTTTAAGATTTTCGCTTCGCCCCAAACTTTCCCGTTGCGTTGAACCACGTAAATATCCGTAGAACGCTTGTCTCCCTTTCTGTCGGAAACAAAGTACATCGTATTTCCATCTGCTGTAAGTGTCGCAGAACCTTCAAAGAAGCTGGTGTTGATGGATTTATTGCTGATCACTTTCGGGATATTCCATTTTCCTTTTTTGGTGAATTCTACTTCCGCAATATCCGATGAACCGGTTTGTTTTTTAATGGATTTTTCGGTTGCGTAATTGTTGATGGTCACCACTGCTTTTAATCCGTCTTTTGAAAGCCATGACATGGATTCAAATCCCGGACCGTTGATTCGCTCTACCTTATTGTTAACGCTGTCGTATTTCAGCATTTTTTCGTTCCAAACTCCGGTATAAACATCTTCGAAATATTCCTGGTCATCCGGGTTCATCATTCCTCCGGTTGTATTTGCTCTTCGTGAAGTGAAGTAAATGCGTTTTCCATCTGCGGTGAATACAGGAGCATAATCGTTGTACCCGGAATTAACATCGCCCATCAAAGCAACTCTCAGCCCCGGAGTGCCTGCATGCTGCTTTGCAAACTGAACGGAAGCCAATTTGTTTTGTGTATTCAGTTCTTTTGCGCGTGATTTTGAAAGGAATGTCAATGCCAGTTTGAGGTAATTTTCCGCCGAATCCAATTCGTTCAGGTTGTGGCAGGATACGCCTAAAATATCGTAAATTTCTGCATCCACATCATCCGGACCTTTTGCAATGGCATCCAGACCGTATTGTTTTGCGTACCCGAAGTTTTTTAGCCGGAAATGGCAAAAAGAAATCCAGTAAGAAGCTTTCCAGGTGTTCGGATCTTTAATTGCAGCTTCACGGAAAACCAATAAAGCTTCACGGATTTTATTCTCTCCGACTAATTGTTTTCCCTGATCAATTTTGATCAAGGCAGCCGATTTGTCAATGATTCCGGTGATACTGTCCTTCGATCCGGATTTGAAGGCAAAGGAATTAGCAGTACAAAGTAGGAGTAACAAAGTTCCAAAAAGGATTTTCATATGCAGTTGTTGTATAATTTCGAAGACAAAGTAATATAAAAAATTCATACTTCGGTTACGCTCAGTATCCTTTTAAATGCAAAATGCTTTAAAAATACTTCGGTGACTGATCGGAGTTGAAGACACGAATATTACTTCATAACATTTTCAGCAAATTCATCTTTAGATGCGCTGGTTTTTAAGTCCAGTAAGTCATGCATGGCGATTGTTGCTGCTACAATCGCCCAGATCGGGGCAAAGGAAGCGCAGAACCACAAGCCGAGATTGGTCAGGAAAGTAAGAATGAATTGTCCGGGATCGGCACTGAAACCGGACCAGTCGAAAAGCGTGTTCAGGTCAATGAAATTCCAGATCAAAATGGAATAGACCGAACCGATCGAAAGTGCGATTCCGCGATTTTCACGGGCAAGCTGGGTACTTTCCCTTACGTTCATTTGCAGCCGTTCGTGGATGTAATCCATAAAGGAAAAACCGTAATAGTAGAAGCTGATGAAGAACAACAAATGCCGGACCGGACTGATGTTGAAATCACCCCAGCCGATCATCCCGACCAGGAAAATGACGGTGAAAAAAAAGACTTCCCACATGATATTTCGCACGCCGATTTTCAGTCCGCGCTTAATGTCATCTACCAACTGTTTGAAATTGAACCGGTAGCGGTTTCCTGTCAGGATGAACTCTACTTTTTGGGAAATTTTTGAGAAGAGCGGCGACAAAATAATCACCACGAGGTATTTTGCAAAACGCATCAAAGTAGTGGCAACCAGTATCTCGAACATCAGCTTGATGAGGTACCAGATAATCCCGTTCATGCTGGAAGCAGAGGCTTTGGGTTCATGCAGGTGAATCATAAAACCAACCTGGTAGATTCCTAGCATCAGGATCGCAGGGAAAATGATGTAGAAATACAGTTTGTAATCAATAATTAAGCGAAATGCTTTGATATATGCTCTGTAACCGATAAAAAGGTTCTTGATGAATCGCATATTCCAAATTTAACTGAAAATTTAAAATGGATAATGGAAAAGAATTGGGATTCCGAATTAAAAAGAGACTTCGACTCCGCTCATTAGCCTTTTTGAATCTATGATTATGAGCACTTGCTAAATCGATAAATTTGGAATTCAGCATTCGTAATTAATTATGAACTATCTTTGCACCTTCAAAAAATGAACCCATGAGTAATTCAATGTCTCTTACATCATTAACTGCAATCAGTCCGGTAGATGGGCGTTACCGTTCAAAAGTCAGCGAACTGGCACCTTATTTTTCCGAATTCGGACTGATCAAATACAGAGTTCATGTAGAGGTTGAATACTTTATTGCACTGGTTGAAGCAGGAATCGGGCCTTTGAAAGACGTTTCTCCATCGGTTTTCCCGAAATTGAGAGAAATCGTGACTGCTTTTTCGGAAGAAGATGCACTGGCAATCAAAGCGATCGAGAAAACCACGAACCACGATGTAAAGGCGGTTGAGTATTTTCTGAAAGATAAAATGCAAAACCTGGGGCTGGATGCTTACCTGGAATTTATTCATTTCGGACTGACTTCCCAGGACATCAACAATACTTCTATTCCCTTGAGTTTGAAAGAAGCGGTGAGTGAAGTATACATTCCGGCATTGAATGAATTGATTGGGGTTTTGAAAGGATATACGAAAGACTGGTCGGGAATTGCTTTATTGGCAAGAACTCACGGACAGCCTGCTTCTCCAACTATTTTAGGAAAAGAGATCGGGGTTTTCGTTTACCGTTTGGAAACACAACTGGAGATCTTGAAAACGATTCCTTACGCAGCCAAATTTGGTGGAGCTACCGGGAATTTCAATGCACACCAGGTAGCATTCCCGGAAACGGATTGGGTGGCATTTTCAAATAAATTCGTGAACGAACAGCTGGGATTGACCAGAAGTCAGCTCACCACACAGATTGAGAATTACGATCAGCTGGCAAATTTATTTGACTGCCTGAAACGGATCAATACCATTATTCTGGACCTGGACCGCGACATGTGGACCTATATTTCCATGGAATATTTCAAGCAAAAACTGAAAGAGGGAGAAGTAGGTTCTTCTGCAATGCCTCACAAAGTGAACCCGATCGATTTTGAAAATTCAGAAGGAAATATCGGGATTGCAAATGCTTTGTACGAACACCTTTCAGCGAAACTTCCGGTTTCAAGGTTGCAGCGCGATTTGACGGATTCTACCGTTTTGAGAGCGATCGGAATGCCATTGGCACATTCATTGATTTCCTTCAAGGCAACTATCACGGGCTTGAATAAATTGCTTTTGAATGAAGAAGCAATCCGCATAGATCTGGAAAACAATTGGGCGGTTGTTGCCGAAGCTATTCAGACTATTTTGAGAAGTATCAACTTCCCGAAACCTTACGAAGCATTGAAAGGACTGACCCGTAAAAATGAAAAGGTGACACAGCAAACGGTACACGATTTCATTGATACATTGGAGGTTGATTCTGCAATGAAAGAACGTTTAAAGAAAATTAACCCTTCAAACTATACCGGAGTTCAATTGGTGTAAAATCTTTTAGTATATTACAGAAAAAAAGCCTTGCGATTTATTCAGCTCATTTTTTTTCTGTTCCTGGTTCAGAACTCCTGGACACAGGCGCCGCCGCAAATTGATTGGGGGCCTGCAAACCTTTCAAGGCCGAATACACTTGCTGTTTTGCCGAAAGACAACGGCAGTTTTTTTACCTTCCATTACACGAATGCATCGCTGATGCCCGCTGCGAAAATTTCGCGTTTCGAATACGGGAAAGAAATTCTATCCAAACGGATCGAACCGCGGATTGATCAGAAAATGGTGACGCTGGAAGACATGTTCCTGTTCTCCAATCGCCTGTTCGGACTTTTCTCAGATAAGATCGGCGCTTCGGTTACTTTATACCTCCAGGAATACGACGATGACGTGGACCCCTTTGGTCCGCCGCTGGTTGTGGCTTCTTATGTAGTTCCGAAAGGATGGAGCAGAAATGTGCTGGTGACGCTGAAAACCTCGCCCAAAAGCAATTTCCTGGTGGTCGATTACCTGATTCCGGCAAAGAAAGAATCGTATGACCGCTTCGGTTACAATATCCTGAACGAGCAATTGGTTTCCATCCGCGAAGGCGAGTACGAAATCCCATACGAATCAAAGCTTTCTGCTGTGGAAGCAAGGCACTTAACGGATAAAGGCGATTATTTCCTGGGAGTTTCCGTGTTCTCAAAAGCTTATTACAGTGTTTGGAAAGACTTCGGGTCGGTAGATAAATCCGTTCTGATCCATATGAGTGCGAAAGATTCACTGAGAATGTACGAATTGGATCTCGAACAGCGGAAAGTATACAATTTTGCCATTAACTCGAATGATTCCAATGCGATCATTACCGGAACCTGGGGCGATGAAGATTCGCGAGGTGCAAAAGGGATCTTTTTTTCCTCTTTTTCACTGACCACGAATACGATTAATTCTCCTTCGTTTTTGGAGTTTCCACCTGAAATCCTGGAACAGGAAAACCGCACATCGGATGATATTTACGAATACCGGAACGTGAATGGCGAACTGCTCAATTATGCATTCCGGAATATTGTTTACCTGCCCGACGGTTCAATCAATGTCCTGGCGGAACAATATTACATTTACGAGGTCAATTCAACGGATTCAAGGGGAATGAGCCAGGTGACGAATTATTACAATTACAACGACTGCATTGTGTATTCGATTTCAGCAGCGGGAAGTCTGAATTGGTTCAATAAAATCCATAAAAAACAGGAATCTATGAATGATTTCGGGCAGTATTCTTCTGTTGTGAGCTATGTCAGCAATGGTTCCCTGGTTTTGTTCTTTAACGATCACGTCCGGAATTACAACCCGATCGGAACATATACCGGTGGCCGTGTTCCTTTTACCAATTCGCTCAGGTATAAAGAATATTGTCTGGCAAGAGCAGTTGTTGACCTTTCAAACGGGCAGGTAGAGCGCCAGTTATTCTCGACTTATGATGCCATTGAGGCATTTGTTTGCCTGAAACTTTCCAGCGTGAACTACAAATCGCGGCAAGTGGTCTTTGCGGCATCAAACAAGCGGGATAAGTACGGATTCCTGCACTTCGAATAGCAGATTAGCGGTTTCTCTGGAAAATCCGGAAAAATCTCAGGAGCAGGAACATTCCGAAGCCAACCAGTGCAAAATACCCAATGAAATCACCTAAAACCTGGTAAAGCGTTTGTTTCGAATTCAGCTGAATGGTATAATTGAATTCTGTTTGTACCCACCAGGCGGTTTCTTTGAGGATTTCTCCGCGGTTTGAAATAATTCCCGATTTCCCGGTATTTGCCGATCGAACAACGTATTTGTTATTCTCGATGGCACGCAGGCGGGCAAACTGGAAATGCTGCCGGTAGCCTGGAGTATCGCCCCACCAGCCATCATTGGTGATAATTGCAATGAATTGTGAGCCCAGTTTTGCCTGTTTTGCCATAAAACCGCCGTAAATGGATTCGTAGCACACTACCGGGGAGAATTTCACGCGGTTCTTTTCAAATATTTTCGGTTCTTCTTCAATTCCCAAACTTCCTGATCCGCCTTCCATATCAATCGCCAATTCTTCCAGGAAAGGCATAGTACTCACGAAAGGAATTTTCTCAACACCTAATACCAGTTTGGATTTGTGAATGATCTTTGGCTCCGGAGTGTTATCAAACAGGATGGAAGAATTGTATTTTTCCAGGTAAGAATTGAATTGCGGTTCATATCTGCTTGCCGCAGAGGTTTTCGTTTCAAACAACTGGAAAGTAGATGCCCCGATTAGCAAACCTGCATTTGCCCAGCGTGCCCTGTGCTCGTTGATTACATGGAAAAACGTCTCTTTTCGCAAACCGTCTTCGTAGATGTACCCGATCGGGTATAGTGATGTTTCAGGCGAAACAACCAGTTGAGTTTCCTTGCTGACTGCTTTATCTGCCTGTTTTAATAAAAGCTGCAATTGTTCTTCATTCGACAAGACAAATTTTTCGCCATACGGGTCCAGGTTGGGTTGAAGCACAGCAACATTGTAGGGAATTCCCTTTGTGTCTTTTGAAACATAGAGAATCAATGAAAAAACAATCGGTAAAGCCAGGATTACTGCCATTACAATGAAGTAAGAACTTCTGAACCAGTTTTTTTTCGGCTGAATAAGCAGTTTGAAGGCAAAGAGGTTGATTACCAGGATCCAAAGCGAACCACCCAGCACGCCTGTAATCGAATACCATTGTATCCAGGTGATTTTTGTTGCAAAAACATTTCCTAAAGTGAGCCACGGCCAGGATAATTCCCAGTGAAAATGCAGGAATTCGAAACTCAGCCAGGTACAGATCAGGATCGGACCGTTCCATTTTGAACCCAATTTCCGCTTCAGTAAATGATAGAACAAAAATGCCAGAGCCATTAGCAGGCTGTTTGCAAAAAACGCCATGTAGGCCCCGCCTTCGCTTGCATTGTAGATCCACCAGGTTGTGCCAATATTGTAAATGAAAAAGCTCAGGTAAGCATGAAGAAAAAGACCGGATCCTTTTCGTTGTGTGTGAAAATAAGACTCCACAAGTAGCAAGGGAACCCATGCAACGAAAGTCAGGAGCGTTAAACCACCCGTTTCAGGAAAGGAAACCGTTAGAAGAATACCGGATAAAATACTTAGTAACCAGCGATTTATTCTTTTTTGAATGAATTTTTCTAGCATAGTGCGAAATTACAATTTGTTTGCTGATAGTCTTCCAATTTCGACAAAAGCCTTGAAAATACAGATGAAAATTCGAATTTTGTTGTGAATTATCACACGAATAATTTAAAATAAACTGTTAAAAAGTGGAATTTATTTGAAAAAGAGACAACTAGCATCAGTTTTTTTCGTCACATTTGCCGTGAACTAAAATACACTTTAATGAAAACAAATTTCATTAACTGTTTGTGCATTGCTGCTACGCTCTCCTTTTCCTCCGCGTTTCAGAGTTATGGACAACAGCTTGAACAACACGATGATAGTGAATTTGCGAATGCGCATGTTACAGGTGTCGGATCTTCAACCGTTGTTTACCATTTGGATACTCCTTTGGCAACTAATGTATTAGCTGAACTGGAAAATTACCTGGAATCCATGAATGCAATTACGCAGGTGGATATTAAAGGGTCGGATATTTCCATTCAGTTCAAAGAACCAACGAATCATAAAATGATCTATCCTTTCATTCAGAGGATGGAAATGCTTTACATCAACAAAAACACTAAATCCAGGTAATACTTATTACTACGCTCTCCGGTATGAAAAAACATGTTTTTTGGGGTTATTATCTATTTCCCCTATTCATCCTTTTAGGTTTCCAGTTATTCTCACAAGGAGCCGACACACAGGCAGGTGCTGCTTCCGCTCCCATTACTTTACCCTTTAGTTCCGCAGGATCAACGGTTGGAGCAACCAATAATTACGATATGGTCGGAACGACTGTAGATGATGGCCCGGACTGGTACTATTATTATTGCTCACCTTCCAATGCAACGATTTGGGTTACGATCACTTTTACTCCCAGTACAGCTAGCCCGGTTGGACCTTCCATCACTGTATTGAACAGCACTGGGGCAACTTTACTTGGTCAGACACAAATTGCAGGAGATTATTCCGGGACTTACGGAATTCCTTACACACCGGCTGCCGGACAATGTTATTATTTCGTAGTAGATAACGACGGGGCCTTGGGCAACGGTTTCAATTACAACATACAGATTTCTAATACAGTTCCTGCTCATCCGGCGAATCCTACACAACCGGCATGTACCAACATCGGTTTTGATGCGGGCGGAACAACGGGTTGGTTGGGTTCCTGGGGGCATTCAATGCAAACAGGTGTTGCTCCGCAACCAACGCCAACTTATACACCTTTATTCTATAATACAACAGGAGGTCATCATACCATTACGACTCCCGGAACCGACCTGATGGCACCGATTCAAACGGTTTGTCCGCAAATTCCGGGAAATACAAATTCCCTGATGCTGGGAGATGGGCCTAATTGGGCTTACGGAGGAGCAAGTATCGAACAGAAGTTCCAGGTCACCGCTTCCAATGCACTTTTCATCTATTATTATGCACTGGTTATCCAGGATGGAGGAGCTGCCGGCTCAACTGCCCACACCGACCAGGAACAGCCTTACTTTAAGATCGATGCGCTGGATTGTGTCGGGAACCCGATTGCTTGTGGAAACCTGTTGGTTACCGGAGGACCAGGAATCCCCGGATTCACGCAAATAGGCTCATCTGGAAATTATTACAAGGACTGGACTCCGGTGATGCTGGATTTGACACCTTATATCGGGTCGTGTGTGACGATGAGATTTACGGTCGGGGATTGTTCGATCGGGGCGCATTTTGCTTATGCTTACCTGGATGCAGTTTGTGCTCCGATGAGTATCGTTGCTCCGCCAACTATTTGCCAATTCCAGACTTCGTTACTGACTGCTCCTGCCGGAGCCGCAACTTATTCCTGGGTGGAAACTTCTGCTCCGGGAACAGTGATCGGTACGTCTAATACTTTGTCGGTTACGCCAACTGCAACCGGAACGTTCAATTATCAATGTACGATGACTTCACTGACAGGATGTAATTCGGTTTTGTCGACTTCCGTTACGGTTTTGCCAAGTCCGCAGATTACAGTAACCAATCCTGCTCCGGTTTGTTCTCCTGCTACGGTGAATCTTACAGCGGCAGGTGTTGTGACGATTAATTCGGGATCAGGAACCATCGGCTATTTTTCGGATGCTGCATGCACTGTTCCGATTGCTTCTCCGGCTGCCGTTGCTGTAAGCGGAACTTATTACATCCGGATCCTGAATGCAAACGGTTGTTATGAAATTGAACCTGTGATTGTTGTCGTAAATGCAAGTCCTGCAGCCAATGTGACTACTGCGGATCAATCCATTTGTATCGGTTCGAGTGTGAATTTGAATGCAACGCTCACACCTGCAGGATTCAATAACCCGGTAACATTTACCAATACGAACGATTTCCCGATTACGGATGCCAGTACAACACCAACCGTTTCTCCTATTACGGTAACGGGAATTACTCAGCAAACTCCGGGTGTACTTCCGATTGTTTCGGTGAATTTGAATATTCCGCATACTTATGTCAGTGATGTGACGGTTTGGCTTCAGTGTCCGAACGGAAATATCATTGAATTGACATCAGATAACGGCGGAGCAGGGCAGAATTATACCAATACTACTTTTGTTCCGACAGGTGCTCCTTCCATTACAACCGGAACAGCGCCATTTACCGGAAATTTCACCCCCGAAGAAGCTTTTTCATTACTGAATTCATGCGCAGTTAACGGAACATGGAACCTCATGGTTTACGATTTGGGATTCGGAGATGTGGGAACACTGACGGATTGGTCTATTACATTCAATAATTACGTTGCGCCTACATTTGTTTGGTCACCAACAACGAATATGACCAATTCCACGACATTAAATCCAACGGTTGCACCAACTGCTACAACAACTTATGCCTTGACTGCAACGAATTCGATCGGCGGTTGTACATCCACAGATCAGGTTACAATAACAGTGAATCCGCTTCCAACTGCCACCATTGCCGGAACAGCGGCAGTTTGCCAGAATGCAACTGCACCAACCATTACCTTTACGGGAGCAAACGGTACAGCGCCTTATACTTTTACCTACAATATCAACGGTGGTACAAACCAAACGGTGAGCAGCGGAGCAGGAATAACAGCAACTGTTACAGCACCAACCACTGCAACAGGAACTTTCACGTACAATTTGGTCAGTGTTACCAGTGCGGCGGGCTGTTCTCAAAATCAAACGGGTTCGGCAATTATTACTGTAAATCCGATTCCGACGGTGAATACGGTAGCTTCGCAAACAGTATGTGCAAATACATCCACCACAGCAGTTACTTTCACCGGGAACAATACAGCAAGCACCACTTTTAATTGGGTAAACAATACTCCGTCTATCGGTTTGGGAGCCACAGGTTCGGGTAATATCGGTGCATTTACGGCATTGAATACGACCGGTGCTCCGGTTACAGCCACCATTACGGTAACACCTACTTTGAACGGTTGTACGGGAAGTCCTCAGAATTTTACGATGACCGTGAACCCGATTCCAACGGTGAATGCGGTAGCTTCGCAAACAGTATGTGCAAATACATCCACCACAGCAGTTACTTTCACCGGGAACAATACAGCAAGCACCACTTTTAATTGGGTAAACAATACTCCGTCTATCGGTTTGGGAGCCACAGGTTCGGGTAATATCGGTGCATTTACGGCATTGAATACGACCGGTGCTCCGGTTACAGCCACCATTACGGTAACACCTACTTTGAACGGTTGTACGGGAAGTCCTCAGAATTTTACGATGACCGTGAACCCGATTCCAACGGTGAATGCGGTAGCTTCGCAAACGGTTTGTGCAAATGCATCTACCACAGCAATTACTTTCACCGGGAACAATACAGCAAGCACGACTTTTAATTGGGTAAATAATACTCCTTCTATTGGTTTGGGGGCCAACGGTTCGGGCAACATCGGTGCATTTACAGCGTTAAATGCTACCGGATCCTCGATAACAGCAACAATCACTGTAACGCCTGTATTAAACAGCTGTAATGGAAGTCCACAAAACTTCACAATTGTTGTTAGTCCTTCGCCTACGATTAGCGGAGTATTTACTGCCTGTGCCGGCTTAACAACACAATTAACCGGAAGCGGAACTCCTGCTACTGCAAATCCATGGGTTTCTTCTAATCCTGCGGTTGCAACTATTAATGCTACAGGTTTGGTAAACGGTATTTCTGCCGGATCAAGTACCATTACTTATACCAATTCGGCCGGATGTTCCATAACGCAGGCAGTTACGATTACTTCCGGAGCAACCATTTCTGGAACTGCAACGATTTGTGCCGGAGCAACTACCCAATTGACAGGAAGCGGAATTCCTGCTACTGCAAATCCATGGACTTCATCCAATACAGCTGTAGCAACGGTTTCCAATACCGGTTTGGTAACGGGAGTTTCCGGTGGAACAGTAACGATTACTTATACGAATTCAAGCGGATGTTTGGATAACGAAGTTGTAACAGTGAATGGGTTGCCAACCATTACAGGTTCGGATGTGTGTATCGGAGCTACTACCCAGCTAAACGGATCGGGAACTGCGAATGCAACAAATCCATGGGTTTCTTCTAACCCTGCGGTTGCAACTATTAATGCTACAGGTTTGGTAAACGGTATTTCTGCCGGAACAGTGACCATTACTTATACCAATTCAAACGGATGTTCCAATACGATGACTTTGAATGTGCTTGGAACTCCAACCATTTCGGGAACTTTGAATGCCTGTGTGGGAGCAACCACGCAGTTGAGCGCAACAGGAATTCCGGCTGCAACAAATCCGTGGACTTCCTCGAATCCTGCGGTAGCAACTGTTTCCAATACCGGGTTAGTAACGGGAATTTCTGCCGGAACAGCAACCATTACCTTTACCAATTCAGGTTCTTGCCAGAATACGGCGCTTGTTACGATCAATCCATTGCCTTCGATTACGGGAAGTTTGAATGTTTGTGTTGGGTTGACCACTCAATTAACCGGTTCACCAACAGCAGCAGCTTCAAATGCATGGACATCATCCAATAACGCAGTTGCAACGGTGTCAGGCACCGGATTGGTAACAGGCGTTTCCGCAGGAACTGCTGTGATCTCTTATACGAACAATAACGGATGTTCTCAAACGGCGACTATTACGGTGAATGCGTTGCCAACTGCAACCATATCAGGGACTTCATCCATTTGTGCAGGATCTTCTGCAACTTTTACGATTTCGGGAACACCGAATGCATCGGTTGTGTACTCCAATGGAACAACGAATTCGAGTGTCACTCTGAATGCGGCGGGAACAGCGACAGTTACTACCGGAGTTTTAAATACTTCAACAACATATAGCCTGGTGTCGGCTCAATCGGCAGCTCCTGCATCCTGTGGCAACCTGTTATCGGGATCGATCACCATTACGGTAAATTCGAATCCGGCAATGGATCCGGTTACAAACGTAGTAGTTTGTCCGGGAGACAATGTTGCAATTCCTTCTTTTACTTCAACTCCTGCGGGAGCAACTTATTCCTGGACAAATACCAATACTTCAATCGGATTGGGAGCAAGCGGAACGGGAGATCTTCCTGTTTTTACAGCTGTCAATCCGGGAGCCGCACCAATCAGCGGTTCAGTTACAGTCATCCCGACAATTGCTGGCTGTTCAGGTACAAGTGTAACGTTCACGATTGGGGTTAGCAGCAATCCACTTGCAAATGCAGGAACTGATCTCAATTTGTGTATCAATGCAACGACCGGAAATCAAATCGGATCGGCACCTGTTGCAGGAAATACCTATTCATGGAGTCCGGTAACGGGATTAAGTGACCCGGCAATAGCGAATCCAACAGTAAGTGCCGCTGTGGATGGGGCAACTTCGTACACTTTAACAGTGACAAATGGGGCGGGCTGTGAAGCTACAGATGTCGTTTCAGTGATCGTTCATCCACTGCCCACAGTTAACTTTAACAGCTCTGCAACTGACGGATGCGCTCCGGTGTCTATCACGTTTACGAATACGAGCCAGGTCAATTCTGTAAATTGCGTCTGGACCTTTGAAGGTGGAAACACGGTAAATACCTGCGGATCCGTTACAGAACAATTTGAAACAGCCGGAGTTTATGGTGTAACACTGACCATTACAGATGGAAACGGCTGCACGAATTCGTTGACAAAGGCAGACATGATCACCGTTTACCCGGAAGTGGATGCTTCATTTGATGTGAATGTCTATCAACAATCTGTTTTGTACCCGGTTTTCCAGTTCACGAATACTTCAACGAATGCTACGGAATATACCTGGGAATTCGGAGACGGAACAACATCCAGTCAGGTAAATCCTACACATACTTATGACGAAACTCCGGGAGTGTACCACATCATTTTGTATGCTTCCAATCCGGCGGGTTGTAACGACAGCGCAGTTGCAGTAGTTTCTGTTATTGACGAATTGATTTTCTATGTACCGAATGCGTTTACACCAGATGGCGACGAATTCAACAATGCTTTCCTTCCGGTGTTCAGTTCCGGGTTTGACGCACATAACTACACGCTCTTGATCTTTAATCGCTGGGGAGAAATCCTGTTCGAATCGCACGATGTGCACATCGGTTGGGACGGAACCTATATGGGGCAATTGTGCAAAGAAGGAGTTTATACCTGGAAGATCAATTTCAAGGAACGAAACAAGGACAAACACAGTGAACACGTAGGTCATGTGAATCTCCTGAAATAGATAAAATCTTTAAAACGCTCGTTCATTCCAAGACGAGCGTTTTTGTTAATTGGAAGCAATGGTCTTAAACCTTCCAAACGCAATGAAAGCAGCCAGCAATGCAAACACCACATTGAACCCGATTTGAGATGCTTCACCACGGCTGATATGGAAAATGATCGCGCAAACCATCAATAGAACAATTCCAAGCGCTGCAACTGGAGTAAGGATTGGCTTGAAGCGTAGTAACATGGGAAGAAGTAATCCCAAAGCTCCGAGCAGGTCAATGGCTCCGGTTAATCTGACGAAAGCCGGCGGGATCTCCCCGGTCCAGGGCCACATTTTTTCAAGTGCTTCGATCGGTTGAACTAATTTGACGAAAGCAGCCCAGAGTAAGGTTCCGGAAACGAGGATTTGTGCAGTCCAGAGGAGCACGTTCAGTGTCTTTTTCATTTTTAAACTGATTTTGAATGTGTGGGTAAAAGTATGTATGTTTGCTATCCGAATGAAAGCACTTTACCTCTGGATAGTACTATCCGAAAGGGAAGTATCGTAATAATTCAGGCTTATGTTATCGAACGGGGGATGTCCAAAGAATATTTTATCCATCAAAGATGCGCTGGAAGCGGTCGAGGGAAGATGGAAATTACTGATTTTATTTGCATTGTCGGAAAACCCGAAGAGATTCAGGGAACTCGGAAGAGAAGTTTCCGGGATTACCGACAAAACCTTGTCACGTGAACTGAAGCTCCTGGAATCAAATAAACTGATTACGAGGGAAGTGTTTGATACCTTTCCGCCCACGGTTCAATATACCATCACCGCTCATGGAAAATCACTGGAAAAAGTGATTGAAGAACTGCATTATTGGGGCTTGGCCCACCGGAAAGAAGTATTGGGGAAATAATAATCACGCCAGTGAATGCGATGCATCGGGATGTATTATTCAGATCCATCCCATTTTTGAAGTACGAAACTGGCTTTTACCACAGATGCGCAGATTTTTTTTTGCTTCGTCAGCTTACGGATACTCGCTTTTTTAAGAATACCAATGATTTAGAGATTTGTTTACTTTAAACAGATGATGACAAAAAGAAGGGGCGGAATATTTTCCGCCCCTTTTGGTTATTGTTTTGTGATCCTGTTATTCAAAGATCACATTCATTTCTACACGTCTGTTTTTCTGACGGCCTTCCGGCGTAGCATTGTTTGCAATCGGCTTCGTTTGACCGTACCACTCTGGTTTCAGTCGAGTTGCATCTACACCTTTTCCTGCTAAGTATTTCTTAACTGATTCAGCACGATTTTTAGAAAGTGTCATGTTTTTCTTCGCATCACCTTTGTTATCCGTGTGACCTGCAATCTGAAGTTTCCACTCCGGTTTTTTGATCAACAGGGCTGCAAGATCATCCAGTGATTTGAATGAAGTGGCCAGGATAACTGCCTTACCGGATTCGAATTCCAGGTTCTCGAACGCAGTGTTCAGGATTTCCTGTTCTTCTTTCGCGATCTTAGGACAACCACGGTTTTCAATCGGACCAGGAATAGTCGGACAGGCATCGTCTTTATCGTACAATCCGTCGCCGTCTGTATCCGGCCAAGGACAACCGTCATTTTCTTTCGAACCGTATTCATTCGGACATTTATCTACATTGTCAAACAATCCGTCGTTATCGGAATCAGGACATCCCTGGTTTGCCAACGGACCAGGAAGATCCGGACAAGCATCTTCGGAATCCTGGAGACCATCACCGTCTGTGTCAGGACATCCGTTGAATGCAGCTAAACCTTTTACTGTCGGACAGCTGTCATTCGGATCGATAATTCCGTCTTCATCCGTATCCGGACATCCTCTGTATGCTGCCAGACCAGGTAGATCCGGGCAAGCATCGTCTTTATCCGGTATTTTATCACCGTCGCGATCAGGACAGCCCTGGAATTCTGCTAATCCCGGGATATCCGGACATAAATCTTCTACGTCTTTAATTCCGTCACCATCCGTATCCGGACATCCTTTGAATGACCAAATTCCCGGAACATCGATACATTCGTCTTTTTTATCGGAAACCTTGTCACCGTCACGGTCATCCGGTTTCGTATAAAGGATTGGCAGGCGAAGTCCGACATAGAACTCCGTACCACGGACTTTCCCTCTTGCAAAAAGGGAATTGAAATCGACAACTCCAACGGTAATCGGACCTAACCTGGAAGCGATACCCGCTTTCCAGCCGGAATAATTATTGACAGATACCGGAACATACAATCCGAACCATGCGTAATCGAAACTAGGTGTAATTGCAACCTGGTTCGGTACTTTTACGCGGGAAGGGTTTTTCTTACCGATCAGGTTAATGTTCCCGGTTGCATTGATGTAAAACCATTTCCAAATGTGGTAATCCAACTGGATGTTCAACGCAGTAGGTGTGTTCATGTAGTATGATTGGCCCACTCCCTGGGTAGAATTCCATCCCGGATCGTTTGTGATCAAGCTATCCACAATGGAGTCAAAAGCAGCAAAGGAATTCGCTCCTTCAAAAATGCGTAGATCAAGTGTCGTGGTATTTACGGAGAAATCACGGCTGTGTCCGCCTTTTGTAAATTTCATTCCCCCGATATCCACAACGGAAACCCCTGCACGCAATTCGTATTTGTTTTCGTTACGCATCCAAAGATCCGTTTCGCCATCCATTTCGTACTTGAATTCTTTGTAACGAGGACGCCATTCGTATACCACCCCTAGATCCAACCCGAACCCGATTTTGGAAGCAGATTTGAAGAAACTCTTCGCATTGAAATTTTTCAATTCGTCATCCAGGTTATCTGAATAACCGTATTTGATACTTCCGATCAATGTAGTTGCCGTATCTTTATTCAGGAGTTCGTAACCCAATTCACCGGTATAAGCATAAGCCGAAGCCAATCCCTGGAGTAACTTCACACGTCCGCCGACCTTCAGGAAATGCTGTCCTTTATCCATCACAACCTGTCCGTAGTTTACACCGTATTCGTTCCAGGCCATCATGTTGGTGGTTACGATTTTATCGTTCAGTCTTAAATTCCAAAGGGAAGCAAAATCCAATCCTTCCTGGGCTAATTTTGCCAGTTTCGGATCGATATCATCCACATTGGTGATCATTCTGCTTTTAGCCGAGAAGCCAACAGCGATCTTCGGATTGATGTGAAAAGCAAAATTCAGGATGTCGATCTGGTAGTTCAGATACACGCCACGAGGTTTAACTCCCGTTTTGTTGTAATCGTAAAGATCAAAAATGGAACGTTCGTAAAGAGTACTGTCGGGTTGCATCCACATCGTATCTTTTTTGAATGATTTGAGCCACCATTTCGGCATCACATCGGTTTTAAAATACTTCGCATTTTGCCAGGCACCTACATTGGCACTTCCCAGGTTAATGTCAACAATGAATCTTCCATCGACGAAGCTTGCAGGCTGTGCATCTAATCCCATAACACCTGCATAATTACTGCTGTGAACTCCCAGGTAATTTTGAGAAAAAGCAGTAAGACCGGTAAGACATGAGAAAGCTAAGAACGTGAGTTTACGTAACTGTTTCTTCATAAGTAGCGTTATTAATAGTTCAATGGATAACGAATCAAATAACCATTTGCCTGCGAAACTAATAAAATCGTTCCGTCTGTTTGTCTTTGGAACGTAATTTTATTGGAGCCTTCGTAATTTTCTTTGTTTAATTCGTTTCCACTTATAGTATAAATATAACAATTATTGGCAATTCCGTCAATAATTCCTACAACAGTTTTTCCATTCGGTAATTTAATCAGTGAAGCGTCGTCAATATTCGAAACAGAGGACTTGAATTGCCCTAAAATAGTACCCGAACCGGTGATCACATAAATATTGTTTTGCTGGGTCAGGAAGAAAAGTTGTTCGTCTCCCAGGTTTTGACTGTTCAAAATGGAAGAAACATTTCCTACCAGCATGGTTTTTGTGCCGTTCTCTGTGATGCGTATGAATTGTTTTTTGGCTAATCCCAACAAGCTGATCGTGCCATTCACTTTGACCAGGTTCCATTCACCTTCCGAAAGATTTTGAGAACGGATTACCCGTTTGCGTTTCGTGGAGATGCTCGACCAATTGGAATCTGTGCAGACATGTACGATCAGATCTCCTTTTTTGCCCTGAACAACCAGTTGTGCATTCTTTTGTAAAGTGCCGTTTACACCAACTCTGAAACTTTGTTTTCCATTTGTTCCGTAAGCCTGGGCGTTTCCGTCAGCGACAAATGCAATGTAATCCTTTCCGTTCCAGTAATAAGAGAATAAATTACTGTTAACCTCATTGCAGGCGATCGGGAAGCCGGCCAGGTTGTTTCCTGCGCGGTCAAAGCCCTGGATTCCGTTTTTAGTACTCAGGAAAATTCCATTCCCGATCAGTACGGGTTTTCCAATCAGTTCTGATCCGAGTTGCTTGCTCCACAGGATTTGTTTGCTCCCGACGTAGTAAAGCGTATTCGATTGTGTTACCGCAAGGAGATTGTTAGATCCGGGAACAGGGTTCAGGCAACGCAGGTTGTCATCCAGGCGCAATGGATTCAGTTTCGGGATTTCGACTGGATTTGGGTCCGGATTCCCCTCTCTTTCATTCAAAAACTGCACGGTGCTGTGCTTAGCATCCGTCAGGCGACTCATGGTTTTTTGCAGATCGCGGTTGAAATAACGATAGGAAACCTTTTGCGGACTGTTGCTGAATAACTTGAATTTCAATGTCGTGGATTGCTCCAGTGTTCCTCCGGTCTCATACGCCCCGATAATCCGGTTGATGGATTGCTGCGAATTGGAAATAAGTACGCTATTGTTGAAGATCTCCAGGTAAATTTTCTTATCTGCATGAAGGAACGGGAAATGGTGTCCTTTCAATGTGGCTTGTTTTTGCTTTTCTGACAATTCTACATTTTTGAGATCGCTCAGAATTGCCAGCGGGTCTTGTCCCGGTTTGTAATCCGTGATCAGGCAACTGTCTTTCTGATTTACAACCAATGCCAGCCCGAAATTCATCCAATCGTATAAAATCGACTTTTCCGGGTAAACCGAAAGCAGGTAATTTTTTTCGAAAAAAGTATAGGAATTGAAATCCGCGGGAACCAATTCCTGGAACAATTCCTGGTCGTTGATCAGCGGGAGTGCTTTTCCGCCGCTGTGTGTAATGTATTTGGCATTGTGGCTGGAGATGAAATACGAATCTTCTATTTCGTACGTGTTGTCAGTTGTTTTGTATACCAATGACAAGCTGCTTTTCCGGTCTACGTATTTCCAGGAAACAATGCTCTTTTCCGAAGGTTGCCAGTCACCCAGGTAAAGGAGTAGGAATTGTCCGTGAAATTCACCTTTCCAGTTGTTGGATAATGAAAGGTGTTTTTGGGTGGAAATGGTGGAAGACAGCGACAGTTTTTCAATGTAGTTTTTTACGATATCGCTGGTCCACGGTTTGCTTCGTTCCAGCAATACCAAGTCTCTGTTCGTTGAAAAATAGAAATGCTGGATGCGTTCCGGTTCGTTCAGTAGCAGGGTGTAAAAGCTGTTTTTTTGCAGCGAAGCAATGGTGTGGTCGGTATAATCAACCTCTATGGGCTTGTGCACCACAATAACCGTATCATCCGTTTGGGAAAATGCATTTGCCGGAGTAGGGGGAGCGCTGGAGCCTTCAACAAGTGTAAAGCCGACATAACTAATCCATGCCAGGGAAGAAATTATCAGGAAAATAATTACTGAACGATTGAACATACCATCTGTCTATTTCCCAAAAATACTGCTTCGCTGAGTGCAGTACGCATCTTTTTTGCGAAGTAGTTAACAGTGGAGTGTTTACTCCATGAACAGGGATAACTGACCTTTGCCGAGAAGATTAAATCCGGCTCTGTGGTGCACGCATGCACCGTGTATCCCGATTGCATCGCGATGGGCTTTTGTGGGATAACCCTTATTGATTTCCCAGCCGTAATGCGGAAATTCCCGGTGAAGTGTTTCCATGTATTCATCCCGGTAGGTTTTGGCCAAAATAGAAGCCGCTGCAATGTTCTTGTACTTTCCGTCTCCTTTGATGATCGGGACCGATGGAATTTCAGTTGATAAAAGCGCTTTGTTCCCGTCGATGAGCAGTAATTCAGGCCTGGTTTTTAAATCCATTGCTGCGCGGTACATTCCCGTAAGTGAAGCTTTTAAAATATTGAGTTCGGCAATCTCATCGGGGTGCAAAAACTGAACGGAATAGGCGATGGCTTCCCGTTCAATGATCGGGCGTAATAAATTCCTGTTTTTCTCAGAAATTTGTTTAGAATCATTCAGTAAGTGATGCGAAAACCCTTTAGGCAGAATCACAGCAGCACATACCACAGGCCCGGCCAGGCAACCTCTCCCGGCTTCATCACATCCTGCCTCCAGTTTCGTTTCGTCAAAATGGTCTAATAATTGCATAATGCAAATGTTATGAAAATAGTTGTATATTTATCACAAACAACCTTAAGGTATTTTTTATCGTCTACTTATTTAAACTGTTATTGAAATTATGAAAAAATTACTAATGATATTCGTTTTGTCTTTGGCAAGTTCTTTTGCTTTCAGTCAAAACTCAGCTTCCATTACTGAATCTCAGCTGAAGTCCGGAAAATCAAGCGGGGTATACGAATTTACCGTTCCGGAATCAATAACAGCGGAAAAAGTAGATGCAGTAAAAGGATACTACAAAGACTATTTCACGGTTGCTTTTAACGAGACAACGGATCAGTTGAAAGTGACTTTGTTGAAAAAAGAAGAGATGAACGTAAACGTCATGAACCGTTTGCTGGTAGCTCTGGATTTACGGATGATTTCTGTAGGAGGTCAGGAAATGACATTTCAGGATATGAAAGACAAGTATTTGAAGTAGGAATTTTCTTACAAATAGATGGAATCCCGATTTGCTAAGCAAGTCGGGATTTTTTTGTTTCAAAAGCCCGCCCTTGTTCCGGCTCTTTCTGATCGCAGTGTTTCTATAGTCAACCTTTGTCCGGGAATTTAGATGATGAGGAAAAAGATATCACTGATGCACCGATTTCCCGGGAGTCTAGCGGTTGAGTTGCTTTGTTGTAACTGAGTCCGTCAATGAAATCAAATCGGCATGATGTATCTCTGGTACTTCAAAAACAAGAGTTAGTAACCCTTTATAGATGTAAAGCAAAAAGCCCCATGAGTTTTCACGGGGCTTTTTAATATGTGTTCTATTGGATTTACTTAACCACCTGAACTTTGAAAATTTGCTCGCCGGTTCTTATTACCAACTGGTAATTACCTTTTGCTAATTTGCTCGTTTCAAGTTGACCAACTTTATTGTCAAGAACAGTTTCCATAACCAAACGACCGGAGTTGTCAATTAACTCAACGCGTTCGATCGTATTTTTTGTGGATTCTATCCGGATGAAATCAGTCATTGGATTCGGGTAAACCGAAACGCCGAATTGGCTCAATTCGTTTATTCCAAGAGAGAAACTCACGGTAACAGATTCGGTTGCTTCACAGCCGTTTGCATCTGTAATAGTAACAGTATAAGTTCCTGGTACCAATCCGGTAGCGGATGCCGTAGTTGTTCCATTGTTCCAAAGGTATGTATAAGAACCGGTTCCACCTGTTGGAGCAACACTTGCGGTTCCATCCGGACACGTAGAACAGCTGCTGCTGGTATTCGTTGAATTTGCACTAATCGGAGCCGGATCTGTCAAAGTCGCTGAAAAAGTTGTTGTACAACCATCTGCATCTGTAATAGTAGCAGTGTATGTTCCGGCAGGAGCAGATAAGATCGTAGAATCACCTGCAATATTCCAGCTGATAGTATACGGTGCTTGTCCGTTTTGGATATCAATTTCGATTTCTCCCGAATCACCTACGCAAAGTGGATTTGTTGCCGAAAGCAAGGTTGCGTCAGGAGCAGATGTGGTTGTGATTTCAACCGAATCAATAAATGAGCAATCTGCATTTGAAAGTGTATAGGTATGGTACCCGGCAGCTAAACCTGTAATAGTTGGATCAGTAGATGCATCTTCCCACGTTACTGAATAGCCAGGTTCTAGTGTTAAGGTTGCATCACCGTTTGCAAGTTCACAGGTTGCATTCGTGGTATTCGAGATCACGCCGCCAACTTCGTTGAAACAAACGTTGAATTGCGGGCGGATAACGAGTGATCTTGCAAATTGTGGGGCGATACTTTCTACCGTGATAAAATTAGGACCGTTTGTAGCCCACTGAGCGAATACAGTGTTGTTCTGGAAAACAGCAGCAGTCTGGCCCAAAGCTAAAGTAGAGTCAAATTCAATTTGCATGAATCCGTATTTCCCCGGAGCGAGTGTTAACGGCCCGTTGTGCATTGGCAGCATATAGGTTCTTGCGCTGTCATCCAAATAAAGAAGTGTATCCGTTGAAGCCAATAAGGTTGTCGGAACCCCGCTTGCATTGGTGTTGAAAATAGCAGTTGCCAATCTTCTGCCGGAATAACCCTGCGTGAAATAAGCTTTTACACCGGATATGGAAGCTGTATTTTCAATAGTGAAAACCTGACCGACATATCCTCCGGTGCCTGATCCGATTCCAATGTTTCCGGTAACTACTCCGTTATCTCGTGTCATTTCCAGGTCTGTCACCGTAATAGGAATGGATGATTGGATGGTGTCGTTTGCCGTATTCCCCTCTATTTCTGTAGCGATCGGGAAATACTTGAAGGTGTAAACGCCATTTGCAGTTGGGGCATAACTTGCAGTCAGAAGAGTTGAAGTAGCTCCGGAAGCTAGTGAAGCAATACTGCTACTCGTTACAGTTGTTTCCAAAATACCATCTTTGTATACGCGGCAGCCCAACTGAATGTTTGTCATCGCCTGGGCACCGCTATTTTTGATAGCAGCTTCCAATTTGAAGTTCTCAGCAGTAGTCAGCTGGTTGGAAGGTGCAGATGTGTACGGGTTCTGGGTAGGTGTAATTGCCTCCAGATCAAAATTGTTGATCATACGCAATTCGATGTCGTCAATGACAAGAATAAACTTGTCATTGGAGTTGTTTCTAAAACCAATGTATACATCTTGTCCCGTATAGGTCGTTAAAGGAACGGAGCGGGTTGTCCAGCTTGAGTTTTCTGCTGCAGTAGTAAAAAGAATAGTGGAGTTAGTTAGTTGGTTTCCAATTGCTCCCGGACCTCCTGTAGGTGCATTCGGAGCAACCATGATCCGAACCTCATAGCCATCCGGGAATTCCGGATCATAAGCTTTTGCATTCCAAAAAAGCGTCGTGTTCGGTTGGATGGTCAGCATGGGAGTCCACATGAAGTCGTTTGCTTCTCCAGCTGGAGTATACCAGGAAGTGCTGAATGCAACAGAATCTAACACGTTGCTTTGGAAGTCTTCTCTTCGCTCCCAGGCTTCGTTTACATAGCTTACATTGGCGGCTGGTGTTCTGTTATCCACATTTCTTAAAAGGAAACCGGGAGCAAAATTGTAAGTTCCTGGACCACCTGCTGTTGGGCCTGGGATGCCATCAAAATCTTCTAGGTAATAGGTTTGAGAAAAGCTGTGAAAGCTTAAAAGAGTAAGAATGAATAGGATGTGTTTTTTCATAAATAATAAGTAATTGAGGGGGCAAAGGTACTCAAATTCCCCTACTGAAAATCAAAAAAAGCCATTAGTCAGCTGACCAATGGCTTTTTTATTTTTTATTTCATCCCGATAGTTATCGGAAAGAATTACAATGTATAGGCATTTTTATCAATCAAATATTGCGCAATTGCCTGTCGTTCGTTTTTCGGGTTGATCGGGTCCAGTTTTGTGAAACGTCTCACACCGGTTACCATCATGCGTGACTCATCTCCTTCAGCAAAACTGTAGATTGCATCTTTCGCTGCTTTGCCGATCAATTCTGCCACATCGTAGAAATACGTTTTCACGATTGAGATTGGAATGGCAGCTGCTGCTTCTCCCTGTGTTTCGATCAGTTTCTCCACGCGAAGCAATACCGATTCAGCCTGGTAAACCCAAATAGCGATATCTGCAATGTTCATCAACACTTCCTGTTCTTTCGACATCGTCTGCATCAGTTTTTGTACGGCAGATCCGGCAACCATCAAAATGGTTTTCTTAAATCCTGCAAGTGCTTGTCTTTGGGCATCCAACGGATGAGAACCTGGTTCGGTCATTTCCGGGATACTCATCAATTCGGAAGCAACTTTCATTGCTGGCCCCATCAAATCCAATTCACCTTTCATCGCACGACGTAAAACCATGTCTACGATCAGTAAGCGGTTGATTTCGTTTGTTCCTTCGAAAATACGGTTGATACGGGAATCACGGTAAGCTCTTTCAACAGAAGATTCCGCAGAATATCCCATTCCCCCGAAGATCTGAACACCTTCGTCAGCAACGTAGTCCAGACATTCGGAACCCGCCACTTTTAAGATAGCACATTCCGGAGCGAATTGTTCGATTCCTTTTAATGTTGCCTGTGCTTTTTCCATTCCGCCGGCTACATAAGCCTGGATTGCATCATCAATATTCTGTCCGGCACGGTAAATTGCGGATTCTGCAACATACGCACGAATAGCCTGCTCAGCAATTTTGAAGCGGATAGCTCCGTATTTTGAAATATGTCTTCCAAACTGCTCGCGTTCGTTTGCATAGCGGATCGAATCTGTAATGGTTTGCTTTGCACCACCCAATACACCTGCTGCCAGTTTAATCCGCCCGATGTTCAGGATGTTCAAAGCGATCTTAAAGCCATTTTCCCGTTCCGAAAGCATGTTTTCCACAGGTACTTTCACGTTATTAAAGAATACTTGACGGGTTGATGAGCCTTTGATCCCCATTTTCTTTTCCTCCGGGTTCAGGCTGATTCCTTCCGAATCTGCTTCTACCAGGAATGCCGAAAGATTTTTGTCTTCATCGATCTTTGCAAAAACAGTGAACAAATTTGCAAAACCACCATTGGTGATCCACATTTTCTGACCGTTCAGGATGTAGTGTTTTCCATCTTCAGTAAGAACGGCTTTCGTTTTTCCCGAGTTCGCATCCGATCCGGCACTTGGTTCAGTCAAACAATAAGCTGCTTTCCATTCTCCGCTTGCCAGTTTCGGGATGTATTTTGATTTTTGTTCGGCATTTCCGTAATACAGCAAAGGCAAAGTCCCGATTCCTGTGTGTGCACCGTATGCAACCGAAAAAGAATGCCCTTTTCCTAAGCGCTCCGTTGCCAAAAGAGATGTTTTGAAATCAACACCCATTCCGCCCAGGTCTTCCGGAACCGATAAGCCAAGCATTCCTAATTCTCCGGCTTTTTCAATCAAAGAAGGCATTAATCCTTCTTCCATCTTATCAATACGGTCTAAAAGCGGGGTAATTTCCTGTTCAATAAAATCATCACAAGTTTGCGCAATCATGCGCTGTTCTTCCGACCATTCTTCCGGTGTGAATATTTCTTGATGGGTTACATCGCGGATAATAAACTCTCCGCCTTTGATAGCTTGTGACATAATTCTATAGTGTTTATAATTTCGTTTCTGGTTACAAGATAAACAATAATTTATTACTATGCAAGCATAGTAATATTTAATTTTAGATGTTCTGGAGTTTCCATGTTCAAGGTGTCCAAAAAGTTAAAGGAGGGATGAGTTTAAACTTTTGAACCTCCGGAGCTGTTGAACTTGTTCAATATACAAGAATTTCTTGTAAAACAGCAATTTACTCATTGGATTACAGTCTACGATAAATTTACTGAAAACATCGGGTCAATTGTCATCCGAGTAATAAAAAATCGACTACATTTGACCACTGCAAGCTGCTATGGCACAACAAGATATTCTTTCTACGCTTCGAAAACTAATCTCCGGAATGGATGAGAGCCTGGTTATCTTTGACCAGACCGGACGGATCCTGCATGCGTCTTTTGACCTGGAAAAATTGCTGGGAAAAGAAGAGCTTGTCGGGACCACTATTTTCGATCATCTTACATACGAATACGAACGGATCGACCATTTTTTGAAAGACCTGAACACATCGAAATACATCGATTTGGAGGTGATGTTAAAGCGGTCTGCCGGAACGTTTACTGCGCGCATGCGTTTGGCTTCCTGGAAAGTGGGAGAAGCCGAATTCCTGGTATTGGGGAGTTTGGTGGATGCAACGCAGATCGAACGCAAAAGAAGGGATTTGCTTCGTAAGACTTTGACGATCGAATTGCTTTCCAAATCAAAGAAAATCCGGAACGGAAAATTACACGATGCGATTTACGAAATCCTGGAAATGTCTTCGAAAGCAGTGGGGGTGACGCGTGTGAACGCATGGATCTTTGACGAAGCGCACGAATACATTGAATCGATAGGGAATTACGATACCCGAACCGGGAAGATGATTCCGCAGGAGTCTTTGCCGGTAATTGAAATGCCGACTTATTTCATGTTGTTTGAAACCGAGAAGATCATCCTGGCCGCCAATGCACAAAAATCACCCTTTACTTCCGAATTGAATGATTCGTACCTGGTTCCGAACGGGATTGTTTCCGTGATGGATATCCCGATCCGTTCAGAAGGAGCTATTATCGGGGTGATTTGTTTTGAGCAGATCAAAAAACCGCGAAATTGGACGTTGAATGATCAGAAGTTCGGATTGATCGCAGCACAGATGGTTTCCTTAGCTGTTGAGACGCATAAACGGAAATTGGCACAACAGGAACTGGAAGCAGCATTGCGCCAGCAAAAACGCCTGCTGATCGAAACCAATCACCGGATCGTAAATAATTTAATGATTACTTCTGGCCTGTTGAATATCCAGGTGGGCAAGGCTCGGGATGCGTATCACAAAAACCTGATGCTGGATTCTGTTAACCGGGTTCAAAGTATTTTAAGCTTACATGAATTGTTGAGTGATAATTCCAGGAACCTGCGCGTTTCTCTGAATCAGTACGTCAATCGCCTGGTTCAAAGCCTGCGTGAGAGCCTTTCTTTTCCTCAGAAACAATTGCAGTTGCTCACGAGTGTTGACAGCTGTGAAGTAAAGAGTTCGCTTGCTATTTCGATCGGTATTATTATCAACGAAGCAGTCATGAATGCCTACAAACATGCATTTGCAGAAAATGAGATCGGTGTGATCCGCATTGATTTTCAAATGCAGGGACCGAAAGGAGTGCTGGAAATTTCGGATAACGGAAAAGGAGTTAAAGAAAATAGGGAACTAGCAGGGGGCGGAGTGGATATTATCCGGGGAATGGTAGAACACCTGAACGGCAACCTCGATATTGATGGCACGAACGGAATGAAAATTTGTGTTTCGTTCTCAATGCGCTAGTACTTTGAACATCTCAAAGTGCTGTAGTACATCAAATAATTTATAGGAAGGCCCAATCAGCGAATATCCCAGTTTTTCATAAAATGGAAGCGCGTAATCACGTGCATGGAGGATCAATTTCGAGTAATTTAGTTTGATCGCTTCATTTTCCAATGCGTGCATGATCTTTTTGCCATAACCTTTGCCCTGTAAATGTGACTCTACAGCAACAAAACGTGCCTGGCAGGTACTTTCATTCACTTTGTCCAAACGTGCTACTGCAAGGAGTTCCTGGTTTTCATACAGTGCGAAATGCATGCCTGTTTCATCACCTTCATTCCGTTCGGAACCGCGCTCTTTTCCTAGAGGTTCTCTTAAAATCCGGTAACGGAGATCGTAGTAAACATCCCATTCGGCTTGGGTTTTTGGAATCTTGATTTCTATCATGGTTTCAATTGGAATGCAATTTGAGTGACACGTTTTGTTTCGGTATTTTCTATTTTTTCCGTCCGCACCAGGTGTCGGGCAGCCGGGTTTTCGAAAACCTGTTCCAAATCCTGGATCATTCCTGCGGGAACAAACTGTTTGTGCATGAAATCCAGGATCTCATCCGCCTGGAATCGGAAAATGATCTCCTGTATAATTTCCTGAAGGATTTGGCGGTTTTTCACTCGATCCGTGTTTTCGGCAAAACGCATGTCGGAAATCAATCCGGAGAGACCTAAAAATCCGCAAAGGATTTGGAAGTGTTTGTTACTTCCGATTGCAAAAGTGATCAGTTTCCCGTCGTTGGTACTGAAAATTTCTCCGTAAGGTGCGATATTCGGGTGCAGGCTGCCAATCCGGCGTGGGATGTGTCCTTCCATCAGGTAATTCGATGCCTGGTTTGCCAGTGAAGTGATCGCAGCATCATACAGGGAAACCGAGACCGTTTGTCCTTTGTTCGTTTTAGTGCGATGGAGCAGTGCAGTTAAAAGACCTGCTTTTAGCTGGTGTGCCGCCAATACGTCGATCAGTGCAACCGGCATTTTTACCGGGCCGGATTCCGGGGTTCCGTTCATGGACATAAAACCGGTCTCTGCCTGTAGGATCAGATCGTAAGCTACACGGTCACTTTCAGCTCCGAAACCGGAAATTTTCCCGATGATCAATCGCGGATTGAGGGACTGTAAATAAGCATCTGTCAGACCGAATTTTTCCGCATCTCCCTTTTTAAAATTACTTAAGAGAATATCTGCTTTTTCAATCAGGGCGGTTAGATGCAGTATATCGGAAGATTCTCTGAAATTGAGTTTCAGGTATTGTTTGTGGTAATTCACGGATGAAAAATAGGCAGAAACAGAAGAGTTTCGGTCCTCTGAAGCCAATTTCCAGCTCCGGGTTACGTCCGGAATTGCCGGATTTTCGATTTTTGTTACAGATGCCCCCAGTTCGGCAAAAAAGGTGCCAACAGATGGGCCGGCCAAAACCGTGGAGCAATCGATGACAATTAAATCTTCAAACATGCAGTAAAATTAGCAAGAAAAAGGATTTGTCAGCAGAGACAATAATTCTATTGCGGCAAGCTTTTAATCGACTTTTGCTACGGGAGATGCAATAATTTGCTCCACTTTTACCTTGGTAATTCCGTTTCGGACAAAATTCAATTTCTGAGCGCCTGCCATACTTAAATCAATGATGTGCGGGGAAGATTTTCCCATGCGGTCTACGACCTTGACAATGATGATGGAATCATTTTTCAAATTAGTGACTCTCAGTACCGTTCCGTACTTCAAAGATTTATGCGCGCAATACATACTGTCTTTGTGGTAAGTGGCACCGGATGCAGTTCTTCTTCCCTGGAACTTGTTTGAGTAATAACTTGCATTACCTGTTTGAGTGAAAGAGGTTTGGAGCTGAAAACTCACTAAAAAACCACATACCATTATTCCAAAAATCCAATATTTCAAACCGTTTAAATTAAAAGTTGGGAAGCTAAGATAGGGAAACTGGAAAGTTCTAACGGCATATTTTACAATTCGTTAACACAAAAAAGTCCGGTTTTCAGGATAAAACCGGACCTTAAAAGGAGTGAAAACGGCTTATTTCCGGATCACTAATTTTTGAGTTGAAATGGTGTTTTCTGTTTTCAAAACTACCTGGTAAATACCTGTTTGAATGTGATTCAGGGAAACTTCGTTATCTAGGATATTTGAAGTTTCCAGAACCGTTTTTCCGGCTAGGTCGTAAATAATTGCTTCTTTCACTTCTGCTCCGCTAAAACGGATCTTATCTTGTGCCGGATTCGGGTACAAACTGATCGATTCGATCTTGCTTCCGGATAATCCAAGCGGCAGTTCATTGATATTGTAGGTTGTATTCGTAACAATCGGAGGATTGAAATCAAAGTAGATGTATGCCGTGTTTTCAATAGTGGAGCCTAAAGGTAGATTTGCTGTTTCGGAAATCGTATAGACTACATATCCTTGTGAAGAAGCCAGGTTTACAGCACTTTGTCCCAGGTTGATGTCCTTGAAAGAAAAGGTTACCACCCGTGTACTTGCATTGATTGAAACGGCTACTCCGTGCTTGGAGCCTACATATCTGAATGTGGATAGATCGAGATTCGGAGAAATGGTATCCTGCACAACAACGTCTATTGCGTTGAAATTTCCGTCATTTTGGAAATGGATTATGTATTCCAGCTCTTCTACTGCATCCGGGTTGATATTCATCGGCAAATCGACTAGTTTTTCATTCGGATCGTAAGAATTGAGTACAACTCCGCAAATCGTGTCATGATTGTTTGGCAAATGAGAGTCATCCGGGTTGTACAGTGAAACTAGAAAACAGAAAGAAGTTCCTCCAGGGGTGTTTCCCGGGAAAGTGAAAGGAATCTCAATCGCTGCACATTCTGAAAGATCTGTGATGTCAAACGTCAGCATATTTCCGGTCACCACCGCGTTTGTTAATCCGGTAGTATTCGGAAGGTAATTTGCCGGCATTTGAATGGAAACAGAAACGTCTGATGTGTCTGAACAAGCATAGTTACAAATGTTTAGGTAGAGATTTCCACTCTGAAGCGGTGCAACAAAGTTGGAAGCCCATCCGTAACCCACGCCAAAATCCGGGTTCGGGCTTGGGATGTTACAGCTTACGGTTACGGTATGCTGTGGGTTGGTTGCCATTCCGTTCGGATTGAAAGCCGTAATCGTGAAATTCGCACTTGTCTGAGTCAAACTGTTTGAAGCCAGCCAGCTTGGGTCGATTTGAACAGTATACGGCGCATTGGCAGGATTCAGGCCGGTGTAACCGGTTCCCCCTGAGTTTGCTGAAGGAGTCAGAATAGTGACATTATTATTGACATCCGTAAACAAATAAGGAACATTGGGATAATTGACAAGTGGAACGTTTTGCACGGTATTGATCCACAGGTATCCGCAATTGGCAGCTCCCGGGGTAGGGATTACTACGGATTGGCCTGCGTCTACATTTCCTCCTGTAGTACCACTGTAAACGTTGAATAAAGCAGTATGATTTCCGGGAAGGGTATAACCATGTGTAACCTGGATATAGTGCGAAGTGTTTCCGGTGGCAGTTGTGTAATTATAGGTGTCGTTATTTCCGTCGCCCCAGTCCACAGATACAACGCCGCCGGTTTCTGGATTGGCACCGATGTTCAAATGTACACCTATGGTGCTTTGACAGCCTGACAGGGTATCCAGGGAGAAATTATAAGCTGTTGTTTGAGCAAATCCGTTCTGATTCACCATTCCCATGAGGAATAACAGATAAGTGAGTTTCCTTTTCATAAAGTTTAATTTAAAAGTGAGTGAATAAAGCTTTAATCATAGGAACGTAAGCAGGTTGTTTGAAGGGGGGGCTAAATGAAAAAATAAGCGATTGGCTGCAGGGAGCTATTTTTTTTAGGGAGCTAAAACCTGAATTATGGACTTCTTTTTCGAAAATGTATTCCCAGGTTTTTCTGAACTTTTATATTTGCGTCTATGCAAAAAAATGAATTTGTTATCAATGCCTCCGGATTGAAAGAGAAGGCAATTCAAAATACGATCGGGTTACTGGAAGGCGGTGCAACTGTGCCGTTTATTTCGCGCTACCGGAAAGAAATGACAGGTGGTTTGGATGAGGTTCAAATTACCCAGATCCGTGATCTGGCAAAAAAATACGATGAAATTATTTCCCGTCAGCAGACGATTGTGGCTTCGATCGAAGAACAGGGAAAACTGACCGATGAATTGAAATCCAAAGTGCTGACTTGTTTTGATTCGGTAATACTGGAAGATATTTACCTGCCATACAAGCAAAAACGCCAAACGAAAGGTGATAAAGCAAAGAAATTAGGTTTGGAACCTTTGGCACGAATGATTATGTCGCAACGCGGTGGAGATCCCGAGCAAATGGCAGATCGTTTTGTGAAGGGCGATGTAATCGACGAAGAAATGGCAATCCAGGGCGCTGTGGATATCATGGCGGAATGGATCAATGAAAATGCGGTTGCAAGAGGTCGCGTAAGAACTTTGTTTCAGCGAAAAGCAATCCTGGCTTCCAAACTGGTTAAGGGAAAAGAGGAGGAAGGAGCGAAATACCGCGATTACTTTGAGTTTTCGGAACCGTTATACAAAACCGCATCACACCGCTTTTTGGCCATTATCCGTGCAGAAAGAGAAGGGATTTTATCTTTGAAAGCACAGCCTGAAAAAGAAGATGCGCTGGAGTCATTGGAACGCTTTTTTGTGAAATCGGATGATGGATGTGGTGAGTTGGTGGCAAGAGCCTGCAAAGAATCCTATTCCCGTTTGATGTGCTCTTCCCTGGAAAATGAATTATTGGCCCAGGCAAAAGAAAAAGCAGATAAAGAAGCCATTTCCGTATTCTCCACCAACCTGAAACAATTATTGTTGGCACCGCCGGTTGGAAACAAACGCACATTGGCTTTGGACCCGGGATTCAGAACCGGGTGTAAGGTGGTTTGCCTGGATGAGCACGGAACTTTGCTGACAAACGTAACGATCTATCCACATCCGCCGCAAAACGAGCGCGACAAAGCGGCTTCTAAAATCTTTCAATTGGTGCAGGCTTATAAAATTGAAGCCATTGCAATCGGTGATGGAACTGCCGGACGCGAAACAGAACATTTTATCAAGCATATCCGATTCGACCGTGACCTGGAAGTGTATGTTGTTCGCGAAGACGGTGCTTCGATCTATTCTGCAAGCCCTATTGCGCGGAAAGAATTCCCGGATTACGACGTAACGGTTCGTGGCGCGGTTTCTATCGGTCGTAGGTTGATGGATCCTTTGGCAGAATTGGTTAAAATCGACCCGAAATCGGTTGGAGTGGGACAATACCAGCACGAAGTGAACCAGACTTCTTTGAAAGATGCTCTGGATGACGTGGTTGTTTCCGCGGTAAATGCGGTTGGTGTTGATTTGAACACGGCTTCTCCTTATTTATTGAGTTACGTTTCCGGTTTGGGAATTGGTTTGGCAGAGAATATAGTGGCTTACCGTACCGAAAACGGCGGGATCAAATCGCGTGCAGAACTCAAAAAAGTAAAGCGTTTAGGAGACAAAGCTTACGAGCAGGCGGCAGGCTTTTTACGCGTTCGTGACGGTGAAAATCCCTTGGATAACTCTTCCGTTCACCCGGAAAGCTACAAGTTTGTCAATCAAATGGCTAAGAAACTGGGGGTCGACCTGAAGGACCTGATCGGGAATGAAGCGAAACTGAACGAGATCAAACAGGCTGACTTTTCGGAAATTGATTCTTATACTTTTACCGATATCGTAAAAGAATTGAAGAAGCCGGGACGTGACCCTCGAAAGAAAGCAACCGTTCTGGAATTTGACAGCCGCATCAAGACCATCTCCGACCTGAAAGAAGGAATGGTACTGAATGGAATAGTGACCAACGTAACCAATTTCGGAGCGTTTGTGAATATCGGCATTAAGGAAAACGGGCTGATCCATAAATCCCAGTTGGCAGATCATTATGTGGAAGATCCAACGCAGGTTATCGCATTGCATGAGCATGTGGAAGTGCGGGTGGTGGAAATTGATGAAGCTCGAAAACGGATAGGGTTACAGCGTTTGAATTGATCCGGAAAAGTGGTATCATTGGACTTTAAACTACGAAATAGATGAAGAAGGTTGTTTTTTTAGCTGTCCTGTTGATTTCAGGAATCAGTTTTGGTCAGAACTATAATTCCGGCGATACGGAATTGGACGCGAGTCTGAAAATCGTTAATACAGATGCTAACAAAGATTTGGCAGCATTTAAATTAAATCTCACCAAAACATTTAGTGTGGGACTTCCGGAAGTGGAGTCATGCTTCAAAGTGGGTATGAATGCCGGAGATGCGTACATGGCTTTCCAAATTTCAAATATTGTTCGCCGACCGATCGTAGATGTCATCACGGTTTACTCTAAAAGTAAATCGAAAGGTTGGGGGGCAATGGCAAAAGAATTGGGAATTAAGCCTGGATCTGCTGAGTTTCATGCGTTGAAAGGCAAGGCAAAAGAGAAATCCAAAGGAAATGGGAAGTCGAAAAGTACCGGTGGCGGAAATGGAAAAGAGAAATCCAAAGGAAATTCCGGTAAATCCAACGGCAAAGGAAACGGGAAGAAATAAAAGAAGAAAACCTGGCAGAAACGCCGGGTTTTTCTTTTTTTGTCTGAGCCAGATAAGTTAACTGAGTTATCCCGGAATTCGAATGAACTTCACAATGCAAATTAGAAAATTGGTCAAGTGGCAAATTTGCCAGTTTGCCAAATGGCGAGCCGCTGGTTTTTATTGGCTTGTAGAAGATTGATCCGGGTACTTCGAGAAAATAGCTCCCTTAAACGGGGTCCACACACAAGCTTTCTGTCCTGCGCGTTTCAATGCATTATTCGTCCAGGTATTGCAGGTATAAGTCATATTGTACTCAATACTGGAATCATAGAAGAAATCGTAAGTTCCATAAGGATGATCTACTATCACTTTCGCTTTTCCGTCTTCAAATTGAAAGCTGCGGTGAATGAAAGCACATAATTTCCGATACTGACGTTTACTTAGCCGGAGTTCAACCAAATTCGTTTTATTCAAATCCTTCGGAGTACACAAAATCAAATGCATGGCTCCGGGACCTCTGCCAAAGACCGTGTTCAAAACTGTTCCCACTTCCATGTCGCTCCATTCCTTGGTGCGTAGAAAGAAGTTCTTGTCTCCCCAGCCGAATTTCAGGTGCGTTTGAAAGGTGTCCACTGCCAGCGCTTTTTCCATGTCCAGGGTTTCTTCCCAATCCTTTAAGGGGTGATGGATCGGCAGAATGACATCCGAATGAATTCCATTGGTTGAAAGGTAAATGATCTCTGTTTTTGGTTCTGTAGTTTCTTCTGCCGGAAGTGTAAAGGGGGAAATTACCAGGAAAACGAGCACGTAGAGCGAAATGAAAGCAAAGAGCAATTCGAAGAATACCCGGAGGGTGGAAGTAAGGATCGTCAGCGCTTTTCTCATAGATATGTTTAAGCAAAAGTATGAAAAAAAGCATACGGCGATTCATTCAAAATTAGTGGAAATGACCCCATTCCATTCTTGATAAATCATCGGCTTTTTAGTAACTTTGCACATTGAATTTATAAACAACCCCGGCAATAAATGCCAGGATTTAAAGAAAACAACATGGAAATTCCAAAAACGTACGAACCCCGTTCAGCAGAAGAACGATGGTACAGCCATTGGATGGCTAAGGGTTACTTTCATTCAGAACCAGATGATCGTGAGCCGTTTACCGTCGTCATTCCTCCGCCAAATGTAACGGGTGTCTTGCACATGGGACACATGTTGAACAATACCATCCAGGACGTATTGGTTCGAAAAGCACGAATGGAGGGTAAGAATGCCTGCTGGGTTCCGGGAACGGACCATGCTTCGATTGCTACGGAAGCAAAAGTTGTTCAGAGATTGCGCGAACAGGGAATTAAGAAATCAGACCTTAGCAGAGATGAGTTCCTGAAGCATGCTTTTGAATGGAAAGAGCAGTACGGAGGAATTATCCTGCAACAATTGCGCAAGTTAGGAGCTTCCTGTGATTGGGAAAGAACGGCATTTACAATGGATCCGGAGTATTCCGATTCCGTAATTGACGTATTCATGGATTTGTACAAAAAAGGAAAGATTTACCGTGGTGTCCGCATGATCAACTGGGATCCGGAAGCACGCACGGCGCTTTCCGATGAAGAAGTAATTCATAAAGAAGTAAATTCGAAATTGTTCCATGTTCGCTACAAAGTGGCAGGAACAGATGACGAGTGGCTGACGATTGCAACGACCCGTCCGGAAACAATTTTGGGCGACTCTGCGATCTGTATTCACCCGGATGACGAGCGTTACAAGCATTTGCACGGAAAACATGCGATTGTTCCGATTGCGAACAGAACCATTCCGATCATTTGCGACGAATACGTAGAAATGGATTTCGGGACAGGATGTTTGAAAGTAACTCCGGCGCACGATGTGAATGACTACGAATTAGGAAAAAAATACGATTTAGAGACGATAGATATTTTCCACGATAATGGGATCGTAAACGACAACGGCTTGCATTATGCAGGAATGGACCGTTTCGATGTGCGTAGGGAAATTGCCAAAGAACTGGATGATAAAGGATATTTGGTGAAAGTAGAAGACCATATCAACAAGATTGGTTATTCGGAAAGAACGAATTGTGTGATTGAGCCGCGTTTGTCGTTGCAGTGGTTCGTGTCGATGAAAGAATTGGCACAGCCGGCTTTGGAAAACGTATTGAACGGAAATATTTCGTTTCACCCGGATAAATTCAAGAACACATACCGTCACTGGATGGAAAACGTGAAGGATTGGTGTATTTCCCGTCAGTTGTGGTGGGGACATCGCATTCCTGCGTGGTATTTTGGTGAAGGTTCGGAAGACTATGTAATTGCAAAAACTGCAGACGAAGCAGCGAAACTGGCAACCGAGAAAGCAGGAAGAACAATTGCTGCGACTGATTTGAAACAAGACGAAGACGTATTGGATACGTGGTTCTCTTCCTGGTTGTGGCCGATTTCCGTATTCAAAGGGTTAACGGATCCGGGAAATAAAGAGATCAAGTATTATTACCCGACCAATGATTTGGTTACGGCTCCGGAGATCATGTTCTTCTGGGTAGCACGTATGATCATTGCAGGTTACGAATACATGGGCGAATTGCCGTTCAGGAATGTTTATTATACCGGGATTGTTCGCGATAAACTGGGACGTAAAATGTCCAAATCATTGGGGAATTCACCTGATCCGATTGAATTGATCGAGAAGTACGGAGCGGACGGAGTTCGTTTGGGAATTTTGATCTCTTCGCCGGCAGGAAACGATTTGCCTTTCGATTCAAGCCAGTGTGAGCAGGGAAGAAACTTTACCAATAAGATCTGGAATGCGGCACGTTTGGTTAAAGGTTGGGAAGTAAAACCGATCGAACAACCCAAAGCGTCACAAAAAGCGATCGAATGGTTCCATGCGCGTTTCAACCAGGAATTGCAAAATATCAACGATTTGATGGCGAAATTCAAGATTTCTGAAGCGTTGATGGCGATTTACAAACTGGTTTGGGATGATTTCTGTGCCTGGTATTTGGAAATGATCAAACCGGGTTACGAACAGCCGATCGATCAGGCAACGATGGATCAAACCATTGTTTTCTTCGAGAAATTGTTGTGTTTACTTCAACCGTTCACACCGTTTGTTGCCGAAGAATTGTGGCACTTGCTAAGAGACCGCAAAGAAGGCGAAGACATCATTATTGCAGAATGGCCGAAAGTTGAAGCGTTTAACCATGCCGTTTTAAAGCAGTTTGTGCTGGCGGAAGAGGTAGTTACCAACATTCGTAACATTCGCAAGAAGAACAACATCGCCAACAAGGTGCGCATTGAGTTATTCGTGAAGAAGAACAGTGAGATCGATCCGGGGTTTGATCCGGTGATCCTGAAAATGGGAAATCTTTCCTTAATGGAATACACAACCGATAAAGTGGTGAATGCGAATTCGTTCCTGGTTCAGTCCAACGAATATTTTATCCCGTTCGGTGAAGCGATTGATGTATCTGCTGAAAAGGAAAAAATGGAAGAAGAACTGAACTACACGAAAGGCTTCCTGAAAAGTGTACAGGGCAAACTGGGCAACGAAAAATTCGTGAGCGGAGCTCCTGAAACCGTTTTGGCAAATGAACGCAAAAAAGAAGCGGATGCTTTACAAAAAATTGCCGTTCTGGAAGAAAAACTGGCAAGTTTGAATTAATGTAAACGAATAGTAAAAAAGGTACTTCAATCGAAGTGCCTTTTTTTGTGGTGTGTACTTTCGGACTATCATTTGCAGCCAAAATAATAATCATTTCTATGAATACACTTAAATTACTGGTAATCCCGGTTTGTATCTTTTTTAGCATTTCATTACAGGCACAAACCATCGATTTTGGGATTTCCAACAAAGGCTCCGAATTTGCTGAACTGGTAGCGGATGAAGGAGGCAATTTTTACACAACTTCCCTGATAAAAACAACCCTTTACATGAGCTTGGTGGATTATAAACTGAGTCGCTTTGAAAACATGACAAAAGTAGCTGAGGGAAAAATTCAGCGGGATTTGCATAAAGGAAAAGGGGAGTTTTTCGGTACAATTTGCTTAGATGGAAAGTTAATTGTGATTTTATCAAATACTGAAAAAACAACTACGAGTATGTATTACCAGGTTTATGATAAACAATGTAAACCGGTATCGGAACCAACATTAATTGCAGAGTTTGCAGTAGAAGAGAAGAAAAGTAAGCGTGGATCCTTCCGATATATGACTTCTCAGAACAAACAATTCCTTCTTTTTCAATATCTGAAGAAAGGAAAGAAAGCTGATGAAGACCGACTAGTGTATAAAATATTAAGTTCTGATTTCACAGTGGTACAGGAAGGGGAATATGGAACAGGTGAGAATATTTCAGGATCTACGCTCACGAATAATGGAGATTACCTGATTGCATCGAGTGTTAGTACATCCGGAACAGGTAAAATAGAATCATACAAGATCAAATACTTCAAAGATGGAATAGAAACGGATCTGAAAGTGGATGTAGAGAATAAAATGCAATACAGTTTCAATATGTCGGTAACAGATGATAACCAGTTAATCCTGTTAGGCGCTTTTTCAGAAGCTCAGCAGAAAGGGTTTGCTTATATCAATATAAATTTGGAAACCGGTAAAGAGACGAAAAGAGCGTATTGCATTCCGAATACGGGACTTAAGATTGAGTATGTGAGGGATTATTTCATGGATCAGGATGGTGGATTGGTTGTATTGGTGGAGGAATACTCCGAAAAAACTACGACTACGAACTATTCGAATGGGAGCATGACAGTCAAAACTACCTACAATTATGGTGCTGCCAGTGCATTTAAAATTAAGGATCATGGCGATGCGGAATGGGTTGTGAAAATGCCGAAACACCAGAATTCAGTTAATGATGGAGGAATGGCTTCTTCCTTGGCTAGCTATCATAACGATGGGAAATACTATTTGTTTTTCAATGACAATTTGAAAAATTATGAGGCTGATGGAAGCTTTTTGGATCCGGAAACGGTTGAAACATGTTTTTACAAAAGTAAGAAGTGTGGATTCATTAAAGTGGAGATTGACCTGAAATCCGGAGAGAATCAGCGGCAAATGATGTTGAAACCTAGTGTTCAGCCACTTTTTGCTATTCCTGATTATTTCGTCAAAATGGAAGATAGAAATGAAATGCTCGTTTACTTTACGAATAAGAAAACGGAACAGTTTGGATTAATGAAATTCTGATTCATAAAAAAGGTTGAAATGAAAATTTCAACCTTTTGTTTTTAACTACGGACCAATTGCTAACAATTGGGTTCAAATAAACGGAAGAAGCCAGATTCTATTTTTCAAATAAACGCTACAAAAATATGAATAATAGAACCGGTTAGCTTCTCCGAATTTTATTGTATAACTGGTATAATTCACTGTTCTTTTGATTCAGGTAATCAAAGTACCGGTCGAAATGAGTATTTAAAATCTGTTCGATCTCTTTGATTAAATGATCCAGGCTTTCCGTGAGCGCAGCACCCGAATTCTCAAATAAAAGATCCAGTTGAGCCACTTTCAATGAAAAGCGAGAAAAAGGTCCACGGAATTCTTTCACGTTCGTCCAGGTAGCATAATTTTTAACGCACACCGCTTCGATAGCTTTGTAAGTTTTCAATTGATTGATGGTGCTGTTCATGAGTGACAAATTTTTCGTGTTGTTCCTTACTTCCTTAGACGCAACCTTAAGAGGAAAGTTGTAATTGAAAATGGTAAAAAATCTTAACTGTAGTTTTCATAGATTAAACAGTTGTTTTTGGATGGTGAATATCACAGAACTTCGAACGATTCGCTCAATAATACGCCTGTTTCGTCTACCACGGTCACTTTGTGTACTCCTTTTTCAGGCTGTACCGAAATCTGGTGAATGTCTGAAGTTGTTCCCACAAATTCATCGTCGATGTGCCAGTAAAGCGTACTGTTATGCCGTGTATGTGCGACTTCAAAAATGGCTTTTCCCCTTAAACCGTTCAGTTCACGCGGAATGTAGATCCTGGTTTGTCGTTTTGGGTAAATGAAACTTAGGATGTTTTCCGGTTTGTTGGAAGTGCATTTCGGATCAAAGGGCGGAACGGAATGATAATTCGGGTTTTGCTGTATGTAATATTTTTCCATGCTTGGCGGAAGAATGAACCAGGATTTGTGTTTCATGCTGCTGTTACTTTCACAATCGGCATTGACCCGGAAACTTTCCGTTTGATTTAAATGAACCAGCTGGTGGTAACTACAATTCTTACTGATCAGGCAGCTCGTTGGGATGTATTCGATGTGCGTATGTTCGCAATAGCGGTTGGAAATTTGTCCGCTTTCATTACAGATTTCGGTCCGGGTTAATTCATTGAGTGGTTTCTGAAACCATTTTTGAGGAGATTCCAGGTTCCGGAAAATTGCGAAAAGTAACGGCGCGGCTGCCTTCACACCTGTCAGTCCGGGTCTTCCTTCTCCGTCCGCATTCCCAACCCAAACGGAAACAACGTATTTTGGAGTGACTCCAACTGCCCAGCCATCCCGGAATCCGAAGCTGGTGCCTGTTTTCCAGGAAATCTTTTGGGAAGACTCAAAAGCGCGCCAGTTATTCTCTTCATCCGGGCGGTTTACATCGACCAATGCATCGAAAGTGGAATAAATACAGGCTTTGTTCAGGTTTAGTTTCGGAGCTTTTTCACTTGTTCCGGTATAATGAATTTTGGTCGGAGTGCTGTTTTGGAGCTGTTGAGCCATGGAATTATAACAGGCATTGATTTCCCAAACAGATGCTTCGGCACCACCCAGGATCAGGGACAAACCGTAATGGCTGGAACGGTTGTTCATATTCCGGAAACCAAACTGTTTCAGATCGTTGTGGAATTTGGCCTGACCGTATTCGCGCAAAAGGAAAACCATCGGGATATTCAAACTTTTCGATAAGGCTTTGTTTGCTGGAGTTGCCCCGGAAAACTGGCGGTTGAAATTGTTCGGGGCAAAAGTTCCGAAGCGGGAAGGGAAATCACACAAAAGCTGTTTCGGAGTAATCAAACCCGATTCCATTGATTTGGCGTAAAGCAGCGGCTTTAAGATACTTCCGGTACTGCGTGGCGATTGAATGCAATCCACATCAAATGCATGTTCTTCGTCTGTGTGATTCAGATTTCCTTTGTACGCAAGTACTTCTCCGGTTTCTACGGATGTGATCAGGACAGCTGCGTTGAAAATACCGTATTCGTTCATGCGCAAAGCATACTGCTCGGTTTCATTGTTTACCATCGTTTGGATCTCCTCATCGAGTGTGGAACGGATCAGTTGTCCTTTTTGACCGCGTAAAATAGACCGTTGCAACAAATGCGGGGCTTCCTGCGGAAGTGGAAGCGGTTTGTCGGGAAGCGGTTCTTCCAGTGCCAAGAAATAATTCAGTTTGTCTATTTCGCCCTGGTCGTAAAGCATTTTCAGGAGACGGTTTCGTTTTTTTAGCAGGCTTTGATGGTTTTTCCCTGGGTAGATTAATCCCGGAGCATTAGGTAAAACAGCCAAAGTAGCGCTTTCCGCCCAACTCAAATTTTCCGGTGCTCTCCCGAAATAGCGCCACGAAGCAGCGTCAATTCCAACCACATTGTTTCCGAATGGGGCATTTGCAGTGTATAAATTGAGAATTTCTTCTTTCGAATAACGGAATTCCAGGCGTGTGGCAAGGATAATCTCAACTATTTTTTCGGAATACGTCCGCGATGGGTTCTTGCGCATCAGCCGGATAACCTGTTGGGTAATGGTGCTGCCGCCGCTGACAATTTTCCCGCGGGTGATGTTTTGGTAAAATGCCCGGCAAATCCCTTTGACACTTGCCCCGGGGTGATAGTAGAAGTTTTTGTCTTCAAACGTCACCAGGCAGACCGCGATTTTGTGCGGAGTTTTATTGCCTGGAGGAAAACGCCATTGACCGTCTTTTGCAATGTGTGCTCCCAGTAATTTTCCATTCTTTCCGACGAGAACAGTGGAATAAGGATCATTGAACAAAGTGGAAGGCAGTGCCTGGATGTACCAAAGCAGGAATAAATAGAAAAAAGTACGTTTGAGGAATCGTTTTTTCCAGCGGTATTGTTCTCTCAGCCAAAATAGTTTTTCTCTCATCGTTTTTTTACTGAAAGTAAGAGGTCGGAATCAACACCGAACGGTCACTTTATTATTCGCAGCATCTGCCTGGGAAAGTGCGTGTGTTTTTTGATTATTTAAAAAGAGAAAGTTCCCGGACTTTTACTAATTTCAACAACAGATGATCCCCGTTGAATTTATGCGAAAAACCGGCTTATTACTTTTCTTTTTAGTGCTTGTTTCACTGAACCATGGAATTGGTCAATTGGCCAGTTTCCGGAACTATTCGGTGGAAAACGGTTTGGGGCAATCGCAGGTGTATGCGGTTTTGCAGGATCACAAGGGCTATTTGTGGTTTGGAACACGTGGTGGTGGCTTGTCGCGGTTCGACGGTCAGAATTTCGAGTCTTTTACCGATAAGAAAGGATTGGTGAACAATTACATCTATGCTTTAAAAGAAGACAAAAAGCACCGTTTGTGGATCGGAACGAATGACGGGCTTTCTTCTTACGACGGAAAGAAAATCAAAACCTATAAACATCCGAGTTACGGCAATCATTTCGCGGTGTTCAGTTTGGCTTTGGATGCGGGTGATAACCTGTGGATTGCTACCAATCATGGCGTTTTTACCGTAAAAGGCGATTCGATGGTTTCCATGAACAATGAATTGGGAATCGGTGACGGAACGATCAATGCCCTGTTTGTAGATTCAAAAGGGATCATTTGGATGGGAACCGGGACCGGGTTACTTTCATCAGAGAAAAAAGGAGCGAAACGCATCCTGACAAATCATGGAAAAATTACCCGGGTGATGCGGAATGCCATTACCTGTTTGAGTGAAGACAAAAGCGGCAAGATCTGGATCGGGACTTATGGTGACGGAGCGTATGTTTACAATCGCAGGGATTACTATCGTGTGGACCTGGATCACGAATTGTATAAGCAAACGGTATTCGATCTATTCTTCGACGAATCGGATGTGTGCTGGATTGCAACGCTGAATGCCGGGTTGGTCCAATACGACCAGAAAACCAAAGAATTTACTTCGTATACGGAGAAAAACGGTTTGGGGAATAACCATGTTCGTGCGATTATCAAAGACAATTGGGGCGATTTATGGATCGGGACTTCCGGTGGCGGAGTGTCTCAATTTGCCGGGAAATTATTTTCACATTACTCGGTTTCAGCTGGTTTGGGCGGAAACTTCATTTATTCGATTTACAGGGATTCCGGCAATAAATTGTGGTTCGGAACTTCCCAAAACGGGGTAAGCGTTTATGAAAACGGTGTTTTTAGCCAGTTGAATGTCCAAAACGGATTTGAAGCGATCAAAGTCAAAGCGATCATCGAAGACGGTGACAGTTTGATGTATTTCGGTACGGAAGGCCAGGGAATCGGGATGCTTTCTGCCGGTGGGTTTTCCTGGCTCGACAGAACCCGGAAATACTACGTACGGCAAATGGCCAGAGACAAACAGGGTGCGATTTGGGTCGCTACATCCGGTTCCGGTTTGCTGCGAATTACAGAGCAGGGAAAGAAAGTGGAAAGTATTTCGCTGGATGAAGGACTATTGCATTTACGCCTGACCTGTGTTTTTGTGGATTCAAGGGGTTTGGTCTGGTACGGAGCAGAATCCGCCGGTTTGGCCTGTTACAATCCGCAAACGAGAACGACTAAAATCCTGAACAGGGATTCGGGACTCAGTGCCGATGCAGTGCGGACGATTGTTGAAGATTCGAAAGGCAGGATTTGGGTTGGTACTGCCGGTGCGGGGATCAACTGCATTGAATACGGAGTAAAACTGAAGGTACAGAAGAAAATCAGTATCGAATCGGGGATGCATTCTTCCAATGTTTATTTGATGGTTTTTGATTCGAATCACAACCTGATCGTTGGGTCTGAATCTGGGTTGGATATTTTGGACCTGAATGAAACGAACCAGATTAAAAGCATCAAACATTATGGGAAAAGCGATGGCTTCCTGGGGGTAGAAACCTGTCAGAACAGTGTGTGGAAAGATCCGGACGGGAAGATCTGGTTCGGAACGATCAATGGGGCGAGTTGTTATAATTTATCCAACCTGCAGGTGAACCGTACAGCTCCGATCCTGAGTATTCTCGACGTGCAGCTATTTTACGAATCGCTTGCAAAAACTTCTTACCAGGATGTCATTCTTCCGTGGAGTAATTACAAAACACTTCATTTGCCATCTAATCAGAACCATTTGAGTTTCCTGTTCAAGGGAATCAACCTGAAAAACCCGGAGGGCGTGGAATATTCCTGGAAAATGAGTGGTTTCGAAAACAAATGGTCGCCCTGGACGAAGGAGCAGCGGATCGTTTATTCCAACATGTCGCCCGGGAAATACACATTTTTATTGCGTTCGCGCAACGAAGACGGTTTCATTAATACCGATCCGGAGCGTTTTTCTTTCACTATTGCTAGGCCTTTTTGGCTCACAACCTGGTTCATTTTGCTGGAAATAGTGGTTTGCGGACTAGTGATTTGGTTCATTATTCGCGTCCAGACTTCTCGGATCAGAACGAAGGCGAAGGCAGCACAGAAAGAAGCAGAGTTTGCACGAAATCTCCTGGAATTGGAACAGAAAGCCCTGCGTTTACAAATGAATCCGCACTTTATTTTCAATGCATTGAATTCCATCCAGGGGTTGATAGGAACTGAAAATGAAACGAAAGCGCGGTATTACCTGGCGAAATTCTCCCGTTTGATGCGCCAGATCCTCGATAATTCCAGGAATACGACTATTTCTTTGGAAGAAGAAATCTCTACGCTTGAGAATTACCTGCTGATTGAACAGTTTTGTAGCGGGAACCGGTTTGAATATGAAATTATGGTGGATTTGGAGACCGATCTGAGTTTTATCCAGATTCCCCCGATGCTGATTCAGCCCTTTGTGGAAAATGCAATCAAACACGGCTTCAAATACGATCCGAATGACTCACGGACCGGGAAGATTACCTGTAGTTTCCGGGAAGAAAACGATGGAATTACCTGTGTGATCCGCGACAATGGGATCGGGCGGGAAGCTGCACGGAAGAATCAGCAGGTAAGTAATGAACCACAGCATGTTTCGCGGGGTTTCTCCGTTACAAAAGAAAGATTAGATTTGTTGAGTACCAATTCGACCGGACATCAGGTAAGAATGGTAGATTTGTATGCGGAAGACGGAAGTGTCATTGGTACGGAGGTCCAACTTTTTATACCCTTGTAAATGATTAGAGCTGTAATAATTGACGATATTGAGCAGGCGCGGATTACTTTCCGGAAAGACCTCGAAGTTTACGCACCGGATATTGAAGTTGTTGGAGAAGCATCCGGTGTGGTGGAAGGTGCAAAATTGCTGAAAACTGCCAAAATCGATATTCTGTTCCTTGATATCCAGATGCAGGACGGTTCGGGCTTCGACTTACTGGATATTTTGCCTGAAATTCCGTTCAAGATCATTTTTATTACGGCCAGTGATGCCCATGCAATTAAAGCTTTTCGCTATGCAGCGATTGATTACCTGCTAAAACCGGTCGATCCGGATGAATTGGTCGAAGCATTGAAAAAATTCCGCAACCACAATCACAACGAACAGGATAATTACCGGTTACTGAACGAATCTCTGAAACAAAGCCATAAAGTACAGGAGCGCCTGGCACTGCATGCACAGGATAAAATCCACATTGTACAGATCGCTGATATCATCCGTTGTGAGAGCAATGTCAATTACACCGAATTCTTTTTTACCAATTCGAAACGCATTGTGGTTTCGAGAACTTTGAAGGATTTCGAAGATATTTTAGGTGACCTGGGATTTTTCCGGGTACATCAGTCCCATTTGGTGAATACGAAAATGATCCAGGAATTTGTCAAGGTAGAGGGCGGGCATTTGATTATGTCGGATGGGAAGATGATCCCGGTTTCAACACGCAAACGCGCCGATGTGGTGAAAATGCTGGAGCAGCTTTGACGCTTCGACTCCGCTTAGTGTCCTCGAATTTACTCAGTACCCTTATCCTAATCTCCATTGTTTTGTTAAAGGTGATTGATTGGAAGTTGGGTGATTGAGCGAATCGAAATCACTTAGGCGTCCCAAACCACTTCTGCAAAATCCATGCGGGCCCGATCAGTAAAAATTGGATATCCTTCAAAAACGAAGGTTTTTTCCCCTCGATTTGATGTCCGATGAATTGCCCGATCCATGCCACTGCGAAAATTAGGAGCGAGCTGAGCCATAACGGACCGATTTTCGCCAGGTAGTAATTCCCGATCACGCACAAGGCAGAGAATATGAGAATGTAAAAAGCTATGCGATAAGACAAGCGAATGTAAAAAAACAACACCAGGATCAGCGCTGCAACCGCCCAGTTAACGAAGAGAAAATTGTCCGAATGCACCAAACTGATGAGTCCCCGGTTAGGAATACTCATCAAAAGCCCGACAATGGAAAAGAATATGGCGGGGACACAGATATAATGAATCTTTTTATTGGTCGCGTTTTGGTGACTCACTGAGTAATCCGCAAACCATTCTTCCAGTGTTTTCATGTTTTTCTATTCAATTTACGAAAAAGTAAATTCATTTGCAACGAACGCCCGGTCGGAGTGACCAATTTCTTTCTGAATCAGCGAATTCGAAAATTCAAGAATTCGAGAATTCGCTTGTTCGCTAATTAGCGAACAGTTTTGTTTTTAAATAATTGATTTTTAGTAGATTGATTGTTTTTTTAATGAATTTTTTGATGTTGAAAATATCTGAAATATACCATTCCGAAAGGAAAAGGCTCCCGGTTTACTGAGAGCCTTTTGTTATTAATTATCAGGATGATTTAGGTTGTTTTGTGATTTTAGTGACCTCTACCCAGCGACCTTTTTCCTGTGCATTGACGGTATGGTCATACATGGCTTCGGAGAAAACAGCCGGCAAATAGAATCGTCCCAGGTACGAAGCATTGAGCTGAATCTTGAATACTTTGGTTTCGTTCGGAGCAAGTTTGAAGTAACTGTAAACCCGGTCATCCCTGTAATCCTGGTAATCGACATTCGGAGTACTTTCTTCATCGAACAAACGCGCATTGTGGATTTCCCAACCGCTCGGCATGATCTGGTTCAGCGTCATCTCGCGGTAGAACTGGTCCTTCGTCGGGTTTTTCAGTTTTACTTTCATGATGAAATCCGTTCCCTGCATGATTTTGGAAGGATCGATGGACACGCCGTTCAGGTTGGTGTATTCAATCGTCATTTCCAGGTTACTGCGAACTTTTTTCTCTTTCCCGATCTGCGGAACTTTCTTCGTGCAGAAGGTTACATACAATTTCTTCGATGAGGTGTTTTTAACTGCAAGCCGTTTCAGTTTCGTGCCGTCGGATTCCGTGTAATTCTTAGTCATCAGGCATTTTGGTGCCGTTATTTTCTCTGAATTCACTTCAAATTGAAGCGTTCCATTGCTTTTGATCTTCCCGCTTGTTAAGGCCAGGATACAATATCCGGCTTCCTGGGTGCTCAGCCACTGACTGGATTTCAAAACATCGGCAATTTCTTTTTCTACCTGGTCGGTTGGTTTGGAGTCGATCATCAGCCCGGCTTCCAGGTTCATTGCTTTATCACGCAAAGTGGAACCGTATGAATAAGCGTACTCGCGGTAGGAATTACCGGTAAAATTTAAATTCCGGGTCATTTGTTTTGCCATATCTTTCTGGCCTGCCAGGTAATATGCTGCTGCCAAACGCCATTTAGCTGTGATTCCCAATTTGCTGTTCTCTTTCAAACGGTTCATGGCTCCCAATTCGGGTTTTCCGGCTAAAGCCAAAGTGTACAAACGGTAAGCCTGGATCAGCTGGTTTGATTCTTCCGCATGTGCGTAGTAGTTAGAATAGGAATCGGGAGACCAATTGTTTGCCTGGTTCTTCTGGTAATCGATCCAGCGCGCTTTGAGATTAGCCGGTAAGGTAAATCCGTGCTGTTCCGCTTCGATCATGAAGTGTCCTGCATAATTGGTTCCCCAATCACTTGCTTCCCTGTTTCCGGGCCAGTAGGCAAAACCACCTTCGTATTGCTGGAAACTTTGGTACCGGATCAATGCTGCTTTGATGTTGGCAACCATTTGGTTCTTCTCCTTTTCATTGAATTGCATGATATCCATGGCGAAAAGCTGCGGGAAAACGGCAGAAGTGCTTTGTTCGATACATCCGTGAGGATAATGGATCAATTCGCTCATGCGTCCGCTCAAATTAATGGAAGGAAACTGGCTTGTTTCAAGTGAATAGGAATGCGAACCGCTGATTCCGTCCTGTTCCATGGCAAAACTGGCTGAAGCTCCGGGCTCAATGACCTTCGTTTCGCTTTCGAGTACTTCCGGGTTCGGACTGCGTACATCTACTTCGAATTCCTGCAAAGCTGTTTCGGAACCGGATTTCGCAAAGATCTTGATTTTAGCAATTCCCAGTTTATTGGCAACTTTCAGTTCAAAATTCACGATCTGGTCTCCTTCCGAAGCAAATTTCAGTCCTTGGTTTTTAGCTCCGTTTATTGCCAGCAGGTCATTGCAGGTCACCTGTACATCTACATTCTTAATGTTGTCCTTCATGGCGAAAACGTCTACCGGCAATTGAATGGTTTCTCCCGGTCCGATAACGCGAGGCAAAGTTCCCAATACCATCAGCGGCTTTTTGATCGTCACGGTTTCCTCTGCATTCCCGAAAGCCGTTGCGGCATGTGCCACCACCATTACACGGACAGAGCCAATGTAAGTAGGTAATTCCACCTGGTGTGTTTTCGAAGAACCTGCCGGTAGAACAAATGGTCCGAGGAAATAAACCATCGGTTTGAAGCGGTTTGCTTTCGGACCTGCGCCATCATCGGCAGAACCGTCACCACCGATACTCAATAAGCGGTTCAGTTTCCCGGAGTATGCCCCGATAACGGAATTGTACATATCCCAGGTTTTGATCCCCAATGCTTCTTTTGCATAGAATGTATTCCAGGGATTAGGTGTGCTGAAACGCGTCAGGTCTAATAATCCGTCGTCGACAATTGCCAGGGTATAGGTCATTCCTTTCCCGCTTTTTTCCGAAACGGTTACTTTTTGAGTGGATTCAGGTCTCCATTCCTTCGCTAAATCGATCTGAGGATGCAGGTGTGTTGCCGGATCATCCACCACAATCGGAACGATTCCGTACATGCGGATCGGCAAATCGTTAGTTGTAGCGCTGTGAGGTTGGATCAGACTCACGTGAACATAAGCATTCGGAGCCATGTCTTCGGTTGTTTCGAAAGAGCAGGTTGTTTCGCCTTTGGTAGTATTGACCCAGAATTTTTTGACAATTTTTGTCCTTGTTTCAATGGAGATCAACGCTTTTCCGGAAGCCGGGGAAGGAATGCTCAATTTCACGGTTTCGCCTTTGGTATAGCTTTTCTTATCGGTAGAGAAGTTCAGCATGGATGCATATTCGTTGTTTTTCTGGTTGCCACGGCTCCAGTAAGGAACGTCAATTGAAATGATTTTCCCTGACTGGTGAAATCCTTCTTCGTCTGTTACTGTAACCAAAAAGCGGCCGTAGTCTGTTGCGCTCAAACCGAATTTGAATGCGCTTTTTCCATCCGGGCAATTCAGCAGGGAATCGTAAACCAGCATGTTTCCGTTACGTGCCATGAAGTTCCCTAAATCATCGTCACCGCTTTCATACCACCATCTCCATTCCATACGGTAGATCTTCACACGGATCTTGGCAGGTTTTTTCAATAATGTTCCGGAAGCATTTACCATGACTACATCAAACGTGTGCTTTTTCCCGGAAATCAATGAATTGTCAGCTTCTGGGTCAGGCGTCCTAAATCCTACGTATTGCTTGTATGGCGAATATAATTGGGAGAACCGATCGATGGAAAAGTTTCCGCCCTGCTCAAACACACGCATCGAGTAAATCGCGTTCAGCATCCCGGATGCCTGGGAAAGGGAAGAGATTTCCTGCTTGAATGAAGCTTTCCCGTCTTCATTCAAATCTCCGTCAAACAGCGTGTTTTTATCCGAGTGAACTTTCCGGATCGGGGAATCGAACTCAAAGCGCGGGAAGCCCGGGATCACCGTTCTGGTAGATTGGTATTCCACATCTACTGTTGCGCGAAGATTCTTTGCAGGAGCACCGTGAAGCCAGTAGGATTCCAGCTGTAATAAACTGTCGGCACTTTTAGGAACTGTCAACTTAAGCTTCAACCGATTCGGTTTTACCGTTTCCACTTTCAGGTATTTGGTAAACTCGCGAGAACCGACCAGAACACGGGCAGTGTAAATTCCTGTTTTTGCGTCGGAATGTGTTGCAGAACGGAAATCGTAATGCCCGTTAATTCCTTTTGAGCGGGTTATTTTACTGGTTTCAAACCCGGAAGGATCGGTCAGCGTGAATGTCACCGGGTGATTCAGGGGAAGTTTGTTTTCGTAATCGCGGAGCACAAAGTTGACATAAATAGAATCTCCGGGTCTCCAAACTCCGCGTTCGGCATAAATGTAGCCTTTCAGACCGTTTTGGACTTCTTCGCCCTCCACATCAAATTCCGAAAGCATGTTCGAATGCCTGTCACCAACTTTCAAATACCCGCGTTGCTTTCCGTATTTCGCGATCAGTAAGAATGGTTTTTCCGAAAGGGTTTTGGTGTACATTCCTTCCGCGTTGGTGGCTCCGGAAGCGATGGTCTGTTTGGAATAATCGTAGAACGTGACGGAAGCATTCGGGATTGGCTGAGCGGTAATCATATCTGTCAGGAACACATGTGCTTCTTTCTTTGCGTCCAGTTTGTAGATTACACCGATATTGGAAGCAAGAATGTTGCGGGAAACGGCTTTTCCGTAGTAATAATCAGCGCTGCATGGCGATTCGGAACTGTATCCCCCCCAATCTTCGTAACCGTCATCCCAGGCATCCAGGTGCCACGGACGTTCCGACCATTCTTCTTTGCGCGTTTCCGCTTCTGTTGTTTCTGAGTTTTCACCGGAAGCTACTTCATCGCAATCGCAATACGCGTCTTTTTTTCCGAATTTAATGGAGATGCGGTAAATTGCTCCGGGTTCCGGACGGACCCATTTCTCCAAATCCAGGACGTGTGAAGCCCAATCACTTTTGTCTGTTTCTTTGACTCCCAGGGAAATATTCTTTTCTGCAATTTTCTTCCCGAAACGGAAAATGGACTCCGAATCGTTCAATTCGTTTACCTGTAAAAAATGATGCACGTTTTCCTCGTAGATCTTGATGATCCGGATCGTGACGGATTTCAAGCCGATTGTTTCGAACGGGAAGATCAGTCCTTTGGAATCGGGTAGGATGGAACCGTTACCAACAATCCGTACTTTCGGTTTGGAAGCGGTGAATGATAGTGTACGCTCCGCACCTTTCAGCATCGGGTGGTCTTTGATATTCTTAATTCCCGGGTTGACTTTCAGCTTGTAATTTCCTTCGATCCGTTTGGGAATAAACACGGTTACTTCGTTGTAATAGATCGAAAAGGTTTCTCCGCTCAGGCCTTCCAGATCAATGAGCCCGTTCAAATCTTGGTTGGATGAAAGCGGTTCTGAAAAGGTCAAACGGATGCTTTGATCGTCGTCGTCATTAACCTGGTAAGAACTCAGGTTGAAATCGCCCAACGCCGGAATTTTGATGTCGGTTGAACCGCTGGAGAAGGAAGCAATGGCTTCGCCGTCCCAATTGACGGTTAATTTATTTTCCTTGGGTGAGCGTTTGATGCTGTCAATAATGTAAACGTATTCGTTATCGCCGTAACTTTCTTCGAAATGAACGAGTTGTTTTTCGTTTCCAAGCTTAACACTGATGAGGTCTTTGAGTTTGGTGGTATCGAACTGATCGGTCATGGAAATGGTTCCACGCGCGGAATACCATTCCAGGTTGTAGGAATCGTATTCGATCAAACTTGGTGTCGATACATCGATTTTTTGTGGTTTGGTGGCGAACTGGAAGTTGAATTCCTCGTATCCCTTTTCGACCTCCATGATCTCATCCAGGTCGAGACTCACGGTGTACATTTGATTGGAATTCAAAGGTTTTTTAGGGATAATGCGGATCGTGCGGAAATCGTCCCACTCAATATCTGCTTCAATTGCCGGACTGATCTCGATAATTTTCTGCAGGATCGTTTTGTCCTTCCGGGATTTCATGCCCAATTCTGCAATTTTGGAGGAATCCAGCTGGTTTCTCAATTCAATTTCAATGTGGTCCGAATTGGAAATAACTCCGGAAGTATATCCTGAAACCCATTTCCGGAACTTGGGGTCCACAGAGATGATCTTATTGCCGGAGCAAGCGAAAAGCGTGGCTAAAACACTTGCTGCAATTGTAAATAGAATAATGAAGCGTGACATAATTGTTGTATTTGTTCAATCAAAGATGAACGCTTCTGAAAAAAGAATGGAGGCCATTTTAGGAGGTGAGAGGAGGTTTTGATTATTCGTGGTTGAAACGGGATTATTTGATTTAGCAGTAAAAAAGAAGGGGACGCAATGCTTTGCGTCCCCTTCAAATTCTGTATGAATTTTTATAATCTTAAGGTTTGTATCCCTGTAAATCATCTATTGTCATAATTGAAACCGGGTGATAGTTGTTTCTGTATCGTTTGTAAACTTCCATTCCCCATGCTTTGCTTTCCGGGTTTTTGTGTGCGGCTGTGTAGATCGGCAATAAGAACTTTCTGCGGCCTACTTTTGAAATAAAGCGCTCGATATCCGGCCGGATTGCCGTGTAATTCGAATTGATCGCAAGTACGTACCATTCTGTTGCAACTTCCGCATTTCCCCAATCGTGGAAATGTAATTTCTCATCAATTACAGCCAGACGTTCCGGGTCCATCTTTTTAGGTAAAGCGCGGATAAATGCCTGCCATTCCTGTGGAACATACTGATCGCGGCTCAAAGCAGGAAGTTGTTTCTTTCCTTTTTTCTTAACCGGTTTCTTGAAAATGTCTTTTCCTTTTGCGAACTGACGTGCCAGGTCCTGGATCTTTTCAAATCTCGGAGAGCTCACGGCGTAACAGTTTTTAGGAAGCCCTGGTTTGTATAGCCATTCGTCAATGTTGAATTGAATGTCCGTTTTATCAAACAGGTTCTTTTGCAGGTATGCTTTGAATTGTTCGGTAGTCAATGTTTGGAAAGCATGGTCCTTGAAATACATTTTCAGGAATTTATCAAAACGCTGTCTTCCGAAATCACGCTCCAGTGTTTTCAATAGGAACGCACCTTTCACGTATGCAATAGAAGTCATTCCGTCGTCCGGGTTGCGTTTAGACAACTTCAGTTTCAGGTGTGTGTCTTCTTCGTCCAATTCGGACATTTCTGTCTGAAGTTCCTGGAATTCGATCAGGGCAAGCATATCGGCCACTTCTTTTCCGTATAGTTCCTCCATGATGCGGTTCTCGAAATAAACCGTGAAACCTTCATTCAGCCAGAAATCATTCCAGCTTGCGTTGGTTACCAGGTTCCCGGACCAGGAATGTGCCAATTCATGAGCCAAAACAGATACAGCGCTACGGTCTCCGGCAATCAGTGTCGGATTGGCAAAAGTCAAACGCGGGTTTTCCATTCCTCCGAACGGGAAAGAATAAGGCAGAACGATCACGTCGTATTGTTCCCACTGGTATGGACCATAGAGGTTTTCTGCTGCATGGATCATTTTCGGAAGGTCTTCGAATTCCCAAATGGCTTTGTCGATCATTTCCGGTTCGGTATAGACGCCACAATTAGCCCCTAAAGGTTTGTATTCCAGGTTTCCAACTGCCAACGCGATCAAATAAACCGGGATCGGTTGCTTCATCTCAAAATGGTATTTTCCTTCCGGGTTTTTCTCTTTCGGGTTGGAAGCGCTCATCAACGCAAGTAAGTTGGAAGGAACGGTTACATCCGCACTGTAAGTAATGCGGTTTGCAGGTGTTCCCTGGATGGGGATCCACGTACGTGTTAAGATTGCCTGGCCTTGAGTATATAAATAAGGATGTTCTTTTCCTTCTGTCAATTCCGGGTCCATCCAATCCAATGCACCGGCATTTTCAGTGGTTTTGTAGTAAATATTGATGTATTCTGTATTCTTGTCGATTTTGATACTCAAAGGCTGGCCCAAATATTCCTGTTCCGCCCCGATAATGAAATCCGTTTCTTTTTCCTGGCCTTTTTTCCCCAAAGTTACTTTCTGGATTTCCGGTCCGTTGATGTCAAAAATTGCTGTGTCCGTATCTTTCAAACGCTCCATGTGGTGACGCGCAACCCCATAAATTGTTTTCTTTTCAAAATCTACATCCAATTCCAGGTCCAGGTGTTTGGTATGGATTTCATCGGTGTTGGAGAAAGAATGGGCATCGTGACTGATGACAGCGCCGTTGTTGGATTTGTCCTTATCCAAAGGTTCTGCATCGTTGTCGCAACTGGATATAAAAAGGGTGAGTGCAGCAATGCTGAACAAGTACTTTAATTTCATTTTTTCAGTTTGAGGTACGCGAATATACTTTTTTCTGTGAATTATCATATTAGTTTGAATGGGCATCTTTTTTAGTCAGATAACGAATTACTTCCGCTGCTCCCATCAGTCCGAACAGTGCTGGCATATAGCTGACAGTTCCGTAGAAGGAGCGTTTGTAATTGGATCCGTCGGTCATTTTCAACGAGCCTTTTTGCTGCAATTCAGATGAATAAACGCATTTGATCTTTTCGTAACCTACATTCTTCTTACGAAGTCTTTTTTTGATGTGGGCTCCCAGCTGGCAGTTGTGGCTATCGGGAAGTTTGGAAACCTTTACGCGGGAAGGATCTGTTTTTCCACCTGCTCCCAAATGGGTTATCACTTTGATCTTCCTGCTTTTGCAGGCGATAATCCATTCCAGTTTAGGCGTCACACTGTCAATGCAGTCCATCACATAATCAGGCTTGTACGTGTCCAACAACTCCCATGCACGTTCCGGAAGTACAAATTCTTCCACAATGTTTAGCTGAATATCTGGATTGATATCCTTGATCCGTTCGCCTAAAACCACTGCTTTGTTCCTGCCGATGGTGGAATCAAGTGCCGTTAATTGCCTGTTTTTGTTGGTGATATCAAAAGAGTCGCCGTCCACGATAGTCATGGTTCCAACTCCTGCACGGGCGATAAACTCGCCGGCAAAAGATCCGATTCCTCCAAGTCCCACAATGAGTACATGAGCAGATTTCAAACGTTCCATTTCTTTTGGCCCGAGAATTAGCTCTGTACGCTCCAACCATTTACTCATAGTTAAAAATTCGTTTTGCGTTTTGGTTCAGTTGTTCGGTTAGGGCTTGCAAAGATACGTTTTTTATCTCAGCGGTAATCCGGTAATTATCAATCAATTCGCCGGAACCCGTATCTGTTTCGAGTAATAAACGGCCGACCGGTATTTGAGGAACCACACCTTGAAGCGCCGGATTTGATATCACCGATTCACCGATACTGATGATACTTTTCGGATAGTCCAAAACGTGATTGATGAGTGAAGCTTTATTAAATCCATGGTAGATCAGGGTGGTTTCGGGAGCGTATTTTTCGTGCAGGAACCGGCATCGGTCCCAGGTGTTCACGCAGTGCAGAATGACCGGTTTTTGGAACCTGGAAGCCAGTTTCAATTGAAAAATGTAGCCTTTTTCCTGTTCTTCCATCGCTGGGTACCGGTTGTCGAGACCAATTTCACCGATTGCAAGGAAACCCGTTTTTTGGTTCAGCTGCTCCACAATCTGTTCGATTTCAGCCCAATTTGCTCCGTCTTGTTTCGGGTGAATCCCAAACGAGAAGTAAGCCGGCAAATTTTCAACCGGAAGTTGGGACAATTGCACGATACTTCGATTTTTGGAGTCGAAATGGTGTGTATGTGCATCGAAAAGGTTCTCTAAATCAGACATGAAGCATTGAACGAATAGTTAAAATTAAAACAATCTGAACCAATCAACCAATTTTTATCTATTTTCACCGACGCTAAAAAATTAAACGAAATATGGAAAGTACACTAGATACTACTAACCAACCATCATCTCAAAAAGGACATCCGAAAGGTTTGTGGGTATTGTTTGGAACTGAAATGTGGGAACGTTTCAACTTCTACGGAATGCGCGCGATCCTTACATTGTTCATGATCAACGCATTGAGGATGAACGAAGGAGACGCCGCTTTGATTTACGGTGGTTTCCTTGGATTATGTTACTTAACTCCGATGTTGGGAGGATTTATTTCTGACCGTTTCTTCGGTAACAGGAACTGTATCATGTTGGGTGGAGGAATGATGGCAGTCGGACAGTTGTTATTGTTTGCCAGTGCCAGCGTATTTTCTACAAACTTGGGATTGGCAAATACCCTGATGTGGTCAGCTTTGGGAATTATCATTTTTGGAAATGGATTCTTCAAGCCGAACATTTCTTCCATGGTAGGAAGTTTGTACCCGAAACATGAGAAAAGCAAATTGGATTCTGCGTTCACGATTTTCTACATGGGAATTAACATCGGAGCTTTATTGAGCCAGTTTTTATGCCCGATGATCGGTGATGTTAAAATTGGAGGTGTTCAGGATGTCTATGCTTTCAAATGGGGATTCCTTGCTGCGGGTATTGCGATGATTTTAGGAACCGTATTGTTTGCCGTTCTGAAAAACAAATACGTAGTTACTCCAGACGGAAAGCCACTAGGTGGAGTTCCTTCAAAATCAGATTTGCTTGATTCAGAGGGAGAAGAAATTCAGAAACCGAAATTTACGGCTGCTTCCCTGATTGGGGCTGTCGTTGCATTTGTAGGGTTATTCTTTGTTTTCCAGTATTTCCTTGCAGGAGATAATTTCATTACTACGATCATTTACCCGATCATTTATGCGAGTGGTTTAACACTTGCCGGATTGATCATTTCGGACAAAACATTAACTAAAGTTGAGCGTCAGCGTATTTACGTAATTTACATTATTTCGTTTTTCGTGATCTTCTTCTGGGCTGCATTTGAGCAGGCTGGATCTTCTTTAACGTTCATTGCAAGTAATCAAACGGACCGACACATTTTCGGCTGGGAAATGCCGGCATCGATGGTGCAGATCTTCAATGGTTTGTTTGTCGTAATCCTTGCTATTCCGTTCAGTAAACTTTGGGATAAACTGAGATCAAAAGACAAAGAGCCGATCTCTCCTGCAAAACAAGCAATCGGTTTGTCATTGATCGCATTGAGTTACTTCATCATTGCTCAAAACGTAAACGGTTTGGGTGATGAATTGCTGGCAGTGAAATGGTTGGTTTTATTGTACTTCATTCAAACAGTAGGAGAGTTGTGTTTGTCGCCGATCGGTTTGTCATTGGTTGGTAAATTATCGCCAAAGCGTTTCGCATCTTTGTTGTACGGGGTATTCTTCCTTTCAAATGCAGCCGGATATGCATTGTCCGGTTCATTGGGATCTATTTTACCTCCGACAGGAGACAAGTACCAGGCAGCTCAGGAAGTGAACATTGATTTGAAAGCGATCCTGGAGAATGAGAAAAAAGCAACCGGTGAAGAATTATATGTGCTTGCCAAATTGAACATTGCAAGTGTTAATAATGAAAAGTCAAAAGCAAACAAACTGGATGTAAATAAAAAGCTGAAGGCAACTGCCGAGCTGAAAACAGAAAGAGAAGTTGCTGAGAAAAAGAATAAGCCATTTGTGAATAAGTACCAGGCTGCAGATACCACATTTACCGCACAGGAATTCAAAGCGATTGCGGAAAACGAGGTCATCACCGTGAAGTACCCGTCATTTGTAGGATTTACCATTAAAGGATTATTTGATTTCTTCATGGTATTCGTAGTGTTGTGTGGAATTGCATCTGCAATTTTGTTCGCGATCACTCCGTTCTTAAAGAAAATGATGCACGGCGTTCGCTAATTAACTAGTTAGAATACTTGAAAATCCCTCGCAAATTGCTGTGAGGGATTTTTTTGTGCTCGTTATTTTACCGCACATCCGATTAAAATTCACATTTTTACAATTCGTTAACAAGTAGATTTATGAGTTTGGAAGAAAAAGACCTGAATCCATCAGATGCGGCGGCATTAGAGAATATCAGAAACTTCAAAGGAAAATACCCGAAACAGCTGTGGTACCTGTTCCTGGTAGAAATGTGGGAACGTTTTACATTCTACGGAATGCGTGCACTTTTGGCTTTATATATTTCTCACTTGATCCTAACGAACGACTACAACCCGGTTTCGAAAGACCAACTGGAAGAAAAGAAAACCGAATTCTTTGAGCAGAATAAAGAAGAGCTGAGTGTTGATCATCCGAGGTATTACATTGAAACTTCGGAGCAAAAGTACCGCGATGCAGCTGAAAGTTCATCGAATAAGCAATACGGATTGATCCAGGCATTCATCTATGCCATGGCATTTGTGGGCGGAATGTTTGCCGACAAGATCTTCGGGTTCCGGAAATCCGTTTTCTGGGGTGGTATCTTGATGGCTTTGGGAACATTCCTGATGGCAGTGCCCGGAGCATTTACCTTTTACCTCGGAGTCAGTATCCTGATCGTTGGGAACGGATTCTTCAAGCCGAATATTTCGACGATGGTCGGAGATCTATATCACGACAATGATCCGAGAAGGGATTCCGGGTTTTCCCTGTTCTATTCCGGAATTAATATCGGTGCACTTTTGAGCGGGTTGACCATTGCATACATCGGAACTTCTATCAGCTGGTCGCTTGGATTCGGTTTGGCAGGAGTCTGTATGCTGATGGGATTGGCACTCTTTCTGAAAACGCAAAAATCATTGGGTCCGATCGGTTTGCCTCCATTCCCGGAAAAACTGGTGGAAAAGAACGCGCTTGGATTGTCGAAGAACTTAACGGTTTACCTGTCATCCCTGGCAATGATCCCGTTCTTCTTCCTGATGGTTTACTATCCGTTTGATGTGGACCTGACATTTTTATTCGGAGAAGTGAAACTGGCTAGTGGAAAAATGGTTCCATACACCGTTCAGTTCAGCGATTTGTTCATGATCGTCCTGGCATTCGTCATTTTAGGATACCTCGGCTATGTACTGACCAAAGTGAAAAGAGAAGAATTCGGTAAAATGCTGGTTGCTGTTCTGCTGATCATTTTTTCTGCCTTATTCTGGTCGTTTTTTGAGCAGGGAGGTGGATCATTGAACTATTTTGCAAACGGAAATGTTACCAGTCACGGATTGAATATGACTTCGGTGAATAATTCCCTGAATTCCCTGTGGGTGGTGTTGCTTGCTCCGCTGGTAGGATTTCTTTGGGTTTGGTTAAGCAAACGAAAATCAGAACCGAACACCATTGTGAAGTTCGGATTGGGATTCTTCATTTTAGGATTGGGATTTGTGGTTTTTGCATCCAGCCGTTTTTCAGCGGATGCGAACGGACTCACTCCGTTATGGATTTTCGTCTTCGCTTACTTGGTACTCAGCGTGGGGGAATTGTGCTTGTCACCGATCGGTTTATCGATGATTACAAAACTTTCCCCGAAGAGATTAACCGGAATGATGATGGGAACCTGGTTCCTGGCAAGTGCTTACGGTCAGTACGGTGCCGGTTTGATCGGTGCGGCATTGGCTTCAAGTGGAGATGCGGATAAAAACCTGACGAATACAGAAAAACTAATACAATACACCGAAGGATATCAGACAATCGGGATCATTTCACTGATTTCCGGGGTTGTATTGATCCTGATCTCTCCGATCCTGCGTAAAAAGATGGGCGGAGTAAAATAAAAACAGCATAAGAAAACACTCGATGAAACAACGCAAACACCCAAAAGCTCTTCCTTATTTGTTCCTTTCAGAAATGTGGGAACGCTTCGGTTATTATTTAATGATCGGAATTTTTACCCTTTATCTGAAAGATGCGAACCAGGGATTCGAAATGTCAGAAGCAGAATCGGCAAGTTTATATGGAACATTCATTGCTTTGGTATTCTTTACACCTTTTATCGGCGGTTTGCTCGCCGACCGCGTTTTGGGTTATCGCCTACCAATTGTCATCGGGGGAATCCTGATGGGAATAGGATACTGCATGATGGGAGTTCACTCGTTTGCTATGCTGTATTCCGGAATGATTTTGGTCATTGCCGGAAACGGGTTGTTCAAACCGAACATTTCCACATTGTTGGGGAACCTGTATAATAATGACGACTACCGGGACCAAAAAGACGAAGGGTATAATATCTTTTACATGGGGATCAACGTGGGTGCGTTTGTCTGTAATATTGTTTCGGCCTTCCTGATTAATAAATATGGGTATTCCGTAGCTTTCGTAGGAGCAGGTATCGGAATGTTTATCGGTGTAATCGTTTTCCTTTCTGGAAATAAATACTATACAGAAGGTGATGTGAAAAAGATTACCGTTCCGGGAGAAAAACCGTGGTGGGTCGATTTGATGATCGTGGTGGTGCCGGCAGTTTTGTTTGCAGTGATCGGATACTTTATTAATGGAGTGCCTTCACCTACGAATGAACATTCTTACCTGGTAAAAGACGACGTGACGGATGCCTTCCTGTTTGCCTGTATCCCGGTAATCTTCTTTTTCGGATATGTATTGTTTACATCACCTAAAAATGAACGCCGGGTAGTGAGTGCTATTTTGGTAGTGTGTTTGGCGGTGATCCCGTTTTGGGCAATCTTCAAACAGAATGGAACCGTTTTGAATACCTGGGCGAATAATTATACGGACAGAGGTGTGCCTGCCGGAATCAGTTCCGGGTTAAAAGACATGTACCTGGCGGATGCGGTGAAATATGAAAAGTCAGCCGAACCGCAGCAGGTTACGGATAAACATTTTCGTAAAATCGAAGGTCAAAAGGAAATCCAGTATCCGGCTTACTTTAAAAACTATGGAAAAGTTGATAAATTAGAGGAAGGTGACGAAGTAGTGGTATTCAATACAAATATCTTCCAATCCGTAAACCCGTTCTGGGTAATTATTCTTACACCTTTAATAGTAGGAATCTTCCGCTTCCTCCGTCTCAGAAAAATGGAACCTTCCATTCCGATCAAAATGACTTTGGGATTATTGATTACAGGTTTGTCCTGTTTGGTAATGGTAGCTGCAGCCAATGCATCTATGAACGGAGAGATCAAATCGAGTTACTGGTGGTTCTTCGGAGCGTATGGAGTGATTACCATCGGAGAGTTGTGTTTGTCACCGATTGGGTTGTCGATGGTTTCCAAATTATCGCCGGCAAGATTAACAGCGTTATTGATGGGGGCGTGGTTCATATCGACTTCGATCGGGAATAAACTGAGTGGGGTTCTTGCGTCCTTGTGGGATGAGTACGATGATAAATCATCCTTCTTCATGCTGAACTTTTACCTGATGATGGGAGCAACCCTGATCCTGATCGTTCTTTTGCCCTGGTTATTGAAAGTGTTTAGAGAACAGAAAAAGTAAAAATCAGATTAAGCGCTTGTCAGATGAGAAAGTTCATTCCCTGGATTATCCTGTTCTTACTATTATTAGTTGCAGTTCCTGTATTGTTGAATTATCAGCAACTACTTCCTGCTAAAATTATCGGAGTTGTTTTGATTCTACTCACAACCATTGCACTTCGGGTGTGGTTGAGAAGAGCGATCAGGAAAAAAATGTCACAGGATGCGGTTAAGTTCAATGTCAATCACCGGTATTATCTGGCAGAAATCAGTCCTATATATAAAGGTATGCAGGGAGCAGAAAAGAAAATGCTCGAAAAAAGAATGGGTAAACTGCTTTCAGATCTTCAGTTTGATGACACAACCCGCCAGGAATTGAATGTGGATGACCTGTTGTCTTATGCATTAATTCAGGTATTGGCGGTTTACAAAGAACCATATAGATCATTAAAGGGGAAGATGATTGTCTTTGATCAGACAAACAATTCGGGAGGATTGAAAATTTCCCAGGGGAAATATGTCTTGGTAAACCCGGTTTTATTGGAGGAAACCTTAAAGAGCACACAAACTTCTGAATCTTTCGCTACCTCAGAAGTGCCAATTATAGCGCAGTTAAGGGAGTTTTACCTGGAAGCTTAAAAAAGTTTATCGGTTTTTTGACCCTGTAACAATTGTGTTATCAATATGTTAAGCCGGGACATCAAAAAAACATTGAAAATAATCTTCAAAAAGTATTGCAAAAGTAAAATAAGTGGGTACCTTTGCCACCGCTTAGAACGATAGGCGCTTCGGAAACGAAGAGATTGAAAAAGAAAAAAAAGGATCGTCAAAAAAAAGTTTTAAAAAGCTTTGTAGAATAAAAAAGATGATTACCTTTGCACCCCGCAAACGAGCGATTATTGAGATTGACAGGTTAGAAGGTTTGAAA
>RCUH01000214.1_pt1 | contig 77308 bp, 63 predicted proteins | sample 2166191 | NCBI WGS metagenome assembly RCUH01 (sample SAMN09932848, study PRJNA488358) | compost metagenome | feature: garden; material: soil; isolation source: compost soil in an enriched community after 214 h of incubation | place: Germany: Experimental Botanical Garden Goettingen | collected... | reverse complement strand
AAGGGAAATTAGCTCAGCTGGTTCAGAGCACCTCGTTTACACCGAGGGGGTCGGGGGTTCGAACCCCTCATTTCCCACGAAAGCCGGATGAACATCCGGCTTTTTTTATGCCCTTTTTTTAAAGAATCTATATAAAAAAAGCAATGTGCATATTTTACACATTGCTTTTTCGGACCAAGGCCCAGGAATTATCTATTTCGGTATAGCCGGCAATTAGCCGCGTTCTACAATACTTTTTGGATTATGTTTAATCGGGAAATTACAAGAGTTGGCAATAAAGCACATCTTATGTGCCTGATCGTGCAGTGCATTTGCTTTTTCAATTTGGCTTTCATCTGTGATCACTACTACCGGGTTCAACACAACTTCATTGAAATGGCCGCTTCCATCTGGATCTTCAGTCATCTTGCCTATGGGCGTATCTTTGTAATCCATCACAATGATTTCATTTTGCGAGCATAAGTGCAAGTACCATAACATATGGCAAGACGATAAAGAAGCTAATAAAAGATCCTCAGGATTATGTTTTGTTTTATCACCAAGAAATGCGGAGTCTGATGATCCCATTATATCAGGCTTATTCTCGATCGAAATAATATAACTTCTGTCGTAAGACCTGTAGTCCATTGTCCCCGAGCCTTTGTTGCCCGCCCATGTAAGTGTCGCTTGATATTGATGTTCTTTAGCCATAACTGATCGCTCTTATTGTTTCTACCAATTTAAACAAACTTATTTATCATTGGCAAATAATCTAAACAATTCCACCCATCACAGGATCACTAAAGCTAGCAAGCCCATTTTCTACCCTACCTGCATATCTTTGCTCAAAATGGTCTGCTCCGGCAACCAAAACATTAAAATCATACCAACCATGACTCTGTTTTAAATCCAGCACAAGCTCAGTACTTCCACCTGCTGCTATCTTCCTTTTAAGATCAGCCTTGTGGTAGCCTAAATCTTTAACGGAGACTTCATAATCCTTCGATGTATGCATGTTTACCAGTTTCAATGACACATTGCCTGTCAGCTTACCATTTGTCTCATTACGCTCATACATGCAAAGAACTCCTAGCCCCGGATTGTTATTCGTCCCTTTAAATTCACGATAATAACCATTCGGCCCGTTTACTCTAAGGTGATACTTACCTCCCTCAAAAGCATCCAGAGGCCAGCTATAAGTTAAAGTATCTCCCGCTTTTACCCCAAATGACCAGTTTCTACAAACTTGTGTACCTATCTCGGCCGACGGATCTGTAAACTTCACCGGTGCATAAACAGTAAATGGAGCCCCAGAAGCATTTTTACCAAAAACAGCATCTCCTGCTTTTAGTTTTATTTCAAACTGCTGTTTATTATCCTGCAATTTGCCATCCGCGTACAATTCATATGGCAAAGCACAGGAAGGACGAATACCTTTTTCCTGACTCGACATTAACCCACTAGCTTGTGGATTTGCTGCGAACTTAGTCAAGTCAGCATCCGTTATTTTCTTAAATCCCGATGGATCAGCTTTAAACTTGGCGTTATAAATGGTCTCAACCATATTATTGCGGTCAAGAAACTTAATCTTATCTATCTTTTCCCCATTAAAAGGAGTAAATACCGAGGTCAAATCACCACATATGGTCCTACGCCATTCACTAATGTTATCTATTCTGATATTTTTATTGAGTTTCTTACTAAAAAAAGTTTCTAAAAATTGCAGGGTCGAGGTATGATCAAAAACTTCTGAACAAACTCTACCACCTCTACTCCATGGCGAAGCTATCAGCATAGGAACCCGAAAACCCAATCCAATAGGTGCTTCTCTTGCTGCCTTTTCCGGGATCCCCTGTTTCAATTCATTAGCCAGCCTTACATGCTCCACTTCTGTGTCAATTCCTTTCGAAACTAAACCAGTCCCAGGAACCTTAGCATCTGGAATAGAAAATGGTGGTACATGGTCATAATAACCATCATTCTCATCGTAGGTAGTAATAAAGATTGTTTTCTTCCATACTTCAGGGTTCTTGGTTAGGATATCCAGCACTTCCGAAACATACCATGCTCCATACCATGGCGCACTTGGGTGATCAGAAAAATTTTGAGGGCCTGCCAACCAGGAAACAGCAGGAAGCTTACCAGTATTAACATCTTTTCTGAACTGATACAACACATCACCTTTAGGTACCGTTACCTCTCTTTTCGTATTCCCCTCCTGATAGGTCAGCTTAGTGATATCTCTGTAATCCGGATCACCAGAATTAATCACGAAAGCACTTTTAAACAAGGTCTTTTGTCGATCAGATAATTTATTATACTCCTCCTGACTCCATTTCTTTAATTCCGAAGTAGCATTATCCAGCGCCTCCAGTTTCTTTTTCAGATCCGTATTTATCTTCTTAGCTGCGGCATCACTCGAAGGACTTGCCTCTTGCAGTTTATTAATTTCTTCAGGAAGGGTTTCTACTAATTTTTGGAGATTTGTAACATACCTCGATGAGAACTTCACATTATAAGCAGCAAAAAACTCCAATAAATTGCAACCAAAATTACCTAACCAGGCACGTTCCTCACCTTTATATCCACCGCCACAACTCAAATCATTCTGATAAAAGCCCCATGGGACATTGTTCTCTTCCAGCACCTCAGGAAAAGCCTTCCAAGGGAGCTTTCCATAACTGAAATCGTCATTTCTGATGTTTACTTTTTGCAGGCCATCCAGATCATAACTTATCTTACCCGTCCAAAAGAACGATCGGTTAGGCGTAGTACTGGTCATGCCCGAACAAAAGTTCTGATCACATACCGTAAAGGCATCAGCCATTGCATAATTAAAAGGCAAGTCCTCACGAGTGTAATGACCTAAAGTAAGTGGCATTCCCGAATAGGCTTTATTTCCAGATTTTTTGGAAGTTAACCATTTATCATATTTCCCACCGTTATAAGCATCAACCTGACTGGCCCTTGAATGGGGTAATGAACCAATCCAGGTAACTTTAGAATCTTTAATGTTTAAACGAAAAGGAGCGTAAGTATCTCCAAGCGCATCGGTTTGCATCCATACCGGTTTTTGGTTTGGAAGTGTTATGGCTCGGGGGTCATTAAACCCCCTCACACCTTGCAGTGTACCAAAACAATGGTCAAATGACCTGTTTTCCTGCATTAGAATTACAATATGCTCAGCATCGAGAAAGCTACTCCCTAATTTTGGGTCAATAGCCAGCGCCCGCTGTATCGATGCTGGGAACACGGTGGAAAGCCCTGCAGCACCGGATAATAACAATGATTTTTTAATAAATGCTCTTCTTGATTCCATAATTTAAAATGTGTGTATTGCTAACCTAATTTATTTAACCAGGTATCTAATTTCAAGTTTTTAAATTACGAATGCGAGCTTTTAGTATAAAATATTTGTTAACTATTTAAGCTGATAAGCCATCACAGTTTTCTTATAAAAAGTAGGAATATATAGGATCTTTTTAACGGGATCATAGCCAAGATCGGCTGTGTTTTTTTTCTCTAAATGCGTATCCAGCATCATATCATACTTACCATCAGCGTACACATAATATACATACCCGCCCCAACTAGTGAACAAAAAATCACCATTACCAACAGGCTCTAAACCATCACCACCAAAAGGCAATTCCGCAAACTTGGTCATTTTCTTTTGCGCATCCCCTTTCCATATGGTCTTTCCCCCTGCAATGAATAAATCATTCCCAATAGCCTTTAAGCCGTTTACACCACTTATGTTTTCCATATACACAGAAGGCTTGTTGTTTTCTATCTTATGAATGCGTTTGGTTCTCGAGTCGGAAACATACACTATACCCTTATCACTAACCGTAATGTCATTCAAAAACTTCGCACTATCTATTGATATCTTTAAGGTCACTTTTCCTTTTGCAATATCGATCAGCACCACATCAGTTAAATCTGCAGCATACATTACATTCCCAATCCGCGCCAATCCTTTTGGCGAGTTCAATCCCGTTATCCAGTTCAGATCAATCACCTTGCCATCCATTCCAATTTTCGCCACCCCGCCTATGCCATCCTTATCATTTGGATTATTACCCATTACCGATGTGTACAGTATTTTATTTTTTATATCGGGCAATACAGATTCAGGAAGGTTAACTACGCTATCTGTTTCCCAAAGCTTTTCCAGACGGTGTTGTGCCTTTGCGTTTATAGATAAAGCAATTATAAAAGCCAAACTAAGATACTTCTTCATACAATGTTAATTTTAAGATTAAAGAATAGCGCATTTAAATTAAATCTGTATTTCAAAACACTAATTTACTAATGCAATTGAATAATAATAGGCTAAAAAATACTGTCCCAATTTAGCTAAGTTCTAAGCTATCTTACCATTAATCTCAAATTATGGCTCAAAATGCCCCCGATACAGCGCTACTAGTAATTGAGGCTTTTTTAAAGCATCAAATTAAAGTTAACTTTAATTTGTACAATCAATTCAAATAAGTACACCAAAGCTCATTACAAAGCGACAATTATGAACAAAAATTCTATTTTAGGTATTGCCTATCTAGCCTCCGCCCTAACCTTAATGGGACAAGCCAATCTTTATGCACAATCCAAAGATGCGGATTTAAAAAACTGGCCAAAGGGAGCTTCACCAAAGGAAATTGGGACAAAAGTAGCTTATCATTTTAATGAAACTCCGCATACCAATTTTAACAGACCGGGCCCACCAAAGGTGATCACCTACCCAGAAACATGTACCTGGTATGGCGCATTAACGTTTGCAAAAGAAAATAAAGACAGTAAACTTGTAGCAAAACTAAAAGAACGTTTTGAACCACTATTTGGGGTCGAAGCTAAAATGATTCCTGTACCCGACCATGTAGATTATAGTGTATTTGGTTCAGTTCCATTGGAATTGTACATGCAAACTAAAGATAAAAAATACCTGGACCTAGGCATTTCAATAGCTGATAAACAATGGGGACCACCAGAAGGCCCAAGAGTAGTCAAAGAATCACAAGGCTATTATGACCAAGGTTATACCTGGCAAACCCGTTTATGGATTGATGATATGTTTATGATTACCGCTTTGCAAGCTCAAGCCTACAGAGCTACAGGCGATCAAAAATACATAGACCGCGCTGCTAAAGAAATGGTTTTTTACCTTGATCAATTGCAAAAACCCAACGGATTGTTCTATCATGCGCCTGATGTCCCTTTTTATTGGGGCCGTGGAGACGGCTGGATGGCAGTTGGAATGGCTGAATTATTAAGGTCCCTACCAAAAACAAATCCTAATTATACCAGAATTATGAAAGGCTATAAGGACATGATGGCTTCCCTGCTAAAATACCAAGCTGAAGATGGCATGTGGCGTCAATTGATTGATAAACCAGAATCATGGCCAGAAACTTCAGCAACAGGAATGTTTACTTTCGCTATGATCACAGGTGTAAAAAATGGTTGGTTAGATAAAGAAGTATATGGCAAAGCAGCTCGTAAAGCCTGGCTTAAATTGGTCACCTATATCAATGAAAACAACGAAATTACTGAAGTATGTGAAGGTACAAACAAGAAAAACGACTTGCAGTATTATTTAGACCGTAAAAGGATTATTGGCGATTTGCATGGACAAGCACCTATCCTTTGGTGTGCAACTGCTTTATTACGTTAACAAATAAGAAAGCCAGCATAGAAATGCTAATTTTAAATGGGCAATTATAAAATTATGCCGGCTTGTTAACCTTTTAATACACAATCAATGAAAAAAATACTATTAATACCTGTCTTACTTAGTGCACTGGTGTTTTTCACCCTTTATGCATTTAAAGATATCTCCGCTTTGGGTGCTCCTAAGCCAGATGCAGATAATGTAGGTTTAAAACTTCCTGCAGGATTTGGGGCTTTAAAAGTGGCTGATATAGGTGCTAAAGCAAGACATATTGTGGTTACGCCCCAAGGTACGATCTATGTAAAGCTAGCTAGAGTAAAAGACGAAAAGGGAATTGTCGTACTTAAAGAAAACAGTGATGGCAGAGCCCAGATCACCGGCGGCTTTGGCAACTATGGTGGTACCGGTATCTATATGAAAGATGGATACCTCTACGCCTCTTCTAACAAAGAAGTGTTTAGGTATAAATTAAATGACAAGAATGAAGTAATTGACCCAAATAATCCTGAAACGATCGTCAAAGGTTTAAAGATGGGCCGTCAGCACGAAACAAAATCTATTGTACTTGACAATGATGGAAACCTATACGTTAACATCGGTGTGCCTTCAAACTCTTGTCAGGAACAAGATCGCGGCTTAAGGTCTCCAGGTATCCCCGGATGTCCATTATTAGACTCGGCAGCAGGAATCTGGCAGTTTAAAAGAGACAAACTAAACCAAAGCTACGGCGAGGGTGTACGTTATGCTACAGGATTAAGAAACGTGGTGGGCTTAGACTGGAATCAGCAAAATAATCAACTATTTGTTATGCAACATGGTCGGGATAACCTGAACAGCTCATGGCCAGAAATTTACGATACTAAAGAATCTGCAGAATTACCAGCAGAGTGTTTATATGCCTTAAAAAAAGGTGACAACGCTGGTTGGCCATTTATGTACTACGACGGCTTACAACACAAAAAAATTGTAGCGCCTGAATACGGCGGTGACAAGAAAAAAGAAGCTGATTCTAAGTACCTTGATCCGGCAGTTGCTTACCCTGCACACATGGCACCTAATGGATTGCTTTTTTATACTGGAAACATGTTCCCTGAGAAATATAAAAATGGAGCTTTCATCGCTTTCCATGGTTCATGGAACCGTGCACCTGAACCTCAAAAAGGTTTCTTCGTAGTTTTTCAGCCATTTAAAAATGGTAAACCATCTGGAGACTGGGAAGTTTTTGCGGATAACTTTGCCGGCACACCTGAAAAAGCAGCCATGAATAAAGCAGATCACCGCCCATGTGGACTTGCTCAAGGTGCTGATGGTTCTCTTTACGTAACAGATGATGCCAAAGGAACAATCTACCGCATCGTTTACAACAAAAAATAATAGAATAGCATGAAAAGAGTTTTAATGATCTTATTGATCTTAACAACAGGGGGTATAAAATTATCTGCTCAGACAAAAGGCAAAAAAGCACCTGCGGTAAAACCTAAAGTTGCGAAGGGAGCAGTTATGGCCAACGGAAAGAAAATATACGGTCAATATTGCTTAGCCTGCCATATGGCAGATGGCGCTGGTGTCCCAAATATGAACCCACCATTGACCAAAACCTCTTACGTATTGGGCGACAAAACCAGACTGATCAACGTAATCCTTAATGGGTTGTCCACTGGCGAAGAAATTGACGGAGAAACCTACACCAATATTATGCCTCCTCATAATTTCCTAACAGATCAGGAGATTGCTGATGTACTCTCATTCGTTAGAAACAGCTTTGGCAATAAAGCCAGTGGAATTTCAGTTGCAGAGGTAAAAACCCTACGTGCTAAAAACATAAAAAAATAAAGCACTAAGTAAATATAGAAAAACCTGCCCTATCCGGCAGGTTTTTTTATGCTCTAAATTTGAGATATCCGGTAAACAAAGGGTAATATAAACCTAACATGCAAGTCCTAACCTTAATTATTTTTATATTTGGAAGCATATGAAGGTATCTGAGGAATTTTTGGCAAAGGCAGATGAGAAGGCCTTTGATTTAGGGCATCGCACAACTATTAATTATAATATAGGCAAGTACAACACTGCCGTTGAGCGTGGTTTGTCTAAATTCGAAAATCTGGAAAACTCCAAAAAGAAGGCTCATGTAATTAAATGGCGGGTGATGGAAAACCTGGATAAATTTTTACCTGAGTTCGAATCCAATTTCCAACGCAGAGGTGGCAAAGTAATATGGGCCAACACTGCCGAAGAAGCTCAAAAAGAAATCCTTAGTATCATCAAAAAAAGCGGCGGCAAGACCGTAATCAAATCAAAATCCATGACTACCGAAGAGATTCACCTCAATGAATTTCTAGGAGAGAATGGAATAGAATCGTTAGAAAGTGATTTGGGAGAATACATTGTTCAGTTACTTGGACAGCCGCCCTACCACATTGTAACTCCTGCAATGCACCTCAACAAAGAAGACATTGCTAAGCTCTTTCATGAGAAATTTGGCACGCCCCTAGATTATACGCCACAACAGCTTACCCAAAAAGCACGCGAGCTTTTAAGAGAAAAATACCTCAACGCAGATATTGGTATCAGTGGGGGAAACTTCCTGATCGCAGATACTGGAAGCATTGCATTAACAGAAAATGAGGGGAATGCAAGACTTTGTACCACCTTCCCTAAAATCCATATCGCTATTGTAGGCATTGAAAAGATCATTCCCTCAATGGCTGACCTCGACTTGTTCTGGCCGCTTCTTGCCAGTCATGGTACCGGACAAAACTTAACGGTATACAATACCATATTAAGTGGCCCTAGGCAAGGTGAAGAAACTGATGGTCCGGAAGAAATGTACGTAATCCTGCTCGACAACGGCCGCAGCAACTTATTGGCGCAAAAGGACCAGCGTCAAGGCTTGTATTGCATCAGATGTGGGGCCTGCTTAAACGCATGTCCTGTTTACAAAAATATTGGCGGCCATACCTATAACACTACCTACAGCGGCCCAATTGGCTCCATCATTACTCCGCATTTAAAGGGAATGAAGGAGTTTAAACACTTGAGCTATGCCTCCAGCTTATGCGGAAAATGTTCTGAAGTTTGTCCTGTTAAAATCGACATCCATAAGATGCTTTTGCTAAACCGAAGGGATGCTGCAGAGACACACGAGAATACCAAAAAAGAAGAAATCGGCTGGAAACTTTGGAAAACAGGAATGCTAAAAAGATCAAGGATGGACTGGTTTGGTGGAAAATTCAAGAATTTCCTGATTAAATACCTTTTTAAAAAGACAGCGGGAAAATATCGAGAAATGCCTACTGTTGCCCCTAAATCTTTTGCTAAATTATACGAAGAAAAAAATAAGGGAAATAAAAACCTCTAGCCATGACCTTCGACAGAAAAGATAGGGATAATGCAACGCTGTTAAATTTATATTTACGTTTACTTTACCCTCGAATGGTAGAGGAAAAGATGCTCATCCTACTTCGTCAGGGGCGTATAGGGAAATGGTTTTCAGGTATTGGGCAAGAAGCCATTGCAGTAGGCAGTGCCCTTGCCATGCACAATGAAGAATACATCCTCCCAATGCACAGAAATCTGGGTGTTTTTACCTCCAGAAATATTCCACTGACAAAATTAATGGCTCAGTGGCAAGGTAAAGCTTCTGGCTTTACCAAAGGCAGAGATCGCTCTTTTCACTTCGGCACACAAGAGCACCGCATTATCGGAATGATCTCTCACTTAGGACCTCAAATGGCACTTGCCGACGGCATTGCACTGGCCGATTTAATTGGAAATAAGAGACATGCAACTTTAGTTTTTACCGGCGAAGGTGCCACCAGCGAAGGTGATTTTCATGAAGCCATCAATGTTGCCGCAGTATGGAACCTGCCCGTCATCTTTTTAATAGAGAACAATGGCTACGGACTGTCTACCCCAATCAACGAACAGTTTAAATGCAAAAATCTGGTCGACAAAGCCATTGGTTATGGAATTGAAGGCCATCAGGTAGATGGCAACAATATTCTCGAAGTGTATGACCTGATCAATCAGGTTGCTACCAGCATGAGAGAAAATCCTAAACCGGTACTTATCGAATGTTTAACATTCAGAATGCGTGGTCATGAAGAAGCCTCGGGAACAAAGTATGTACCTCAGGAATTATTTGAGGAATGGGCTGCAAAAGATCCGGTTAAGAATTTTGAAGAGTACCTTCAGGAACAGCAGATCCTCACACCTGAATCTATAGTTGAAATAGAAGCGAGATTTAAAAGCCAAATTGAGCAGGATGTTGAAAACGCGTTTAATGAAGATGAGCCCGAAGTAAATACCGAAGTAGAACTTCAGGATATGTATTTCCCTTACGTTTCGACAGCCATACCAGCTACCGAAGCCGCAACAGAAATGCGCTACCTGGATGCCATATCAGATGGATTAAAAGTTGCCATGCAAAAGCACAAAAATCTCGTATTAATGGGACAGGATATTGCAGAATATGGAGGGGCCTTTAAAATTACGGATGGTTTTGTACAAGAGTTTGGAAAGGCAAGAGTCCGCAATACACCAATCTGTGAATCGGCTATTGTTGGTGCAGCTCTTGGACTTTCTATCAATGGCTATAAAGCGATGATGGAAATGCAATTTGCGGATTTTGCCAGTTGTGGTTTCAATCAAATCGTCAATAACCTTGCAAAAACCCATTACCGATGGGGAGAAAAAGCTGATGTTGTAGTACGGATGCCTACGGGTGCGGGTACCGGCGCAGGCCCCTTCCATTCCCAAAGTAATGAAGCCTGGTTTACTAAAACACCTGGATTAAAGGTTGTTTACCCTGCTTTCCCTCAGGATGCCAAAGGTCTTTTACTAGCTGCTATCGAAGACCCTAACCCGGTCATCTATTTTGAACATAAATATTTATACAGGAGCTTAAGTGGCCCGGTTCCGCAAGGCTTCTATACACTTGAAATCGGCAAAGCGAATGTTTTACAACAAGGGGAACAATTCTGCATCATTACTTATGGTTTAGGTGTGCATTGGGCTTTATCTTATTTAAATGAAAATCCCGACCGCTCAGCTACTTTAGTAGATTTACGGAGTCTGCAACCCTGGGACAAAGAAGCGGTCGCAAATGCAGTTAAAACAACAGGGAGAGTGCTTATTTTACATGAAGATACCTTGAGCTGTGGTTTTGGTGCAGAACTGGCTGCGTGGATCTCCGAACATTGCTTTGAATACCTGGACGCACCAGTAATGCGCTGCGCAAGCAGTGACACCGCAATTCCAATGAGCAAAGTTTTAGAAGATGATTTTCTTGCGAAAAGCCGTCTGCAAGACACTGTTAAACGGCTACTAGCTTATTAAGAGCCTGTGGCCTCCAGCATCACCTCTGCAAGAGGATTAAACAGGTAAATATTCCCATTATCGAGACAAACACAACGATACCTTTTTCTCAGCTTTTCACCCTTTTTAAACTGTCTTCCATCTTTGATGGTAAAAACAGCATGCAAAGGAAGTTCTTCCAATCTCGAACCGTTTAATAATTCATCGTATTTTTTTAAGGCACGTGACAGCTTTAAATCTGTGCAACTAGCCGCAGTAGGATTACTTAAATAACTAACGATCGCTTGTTTAACATCATCCGGAAAAATGTTTTGCTCCAAAAAGGGAACCATCATTCTTTTGAAATTATACTTCCACTCAGTTCCATGGGGCTTCACCTTATTTTTATGATCATTCCAGGTGAGTAGGTGCGCAAATTCATGAACGGTGGTCACCAGAAATGCATAAACGTTAAGATTATTATTCACTGAAATCTTGTGACCTGCACCTCTATAAGGATGCCTGTAATCGCCAAGCTTTGTAGCCCTTCCTTTGGCAATCTTAAACTCACATTGAAAATAATCGATCCATTTAGCTATGATCGGTGCCGCATCTGTTGGCATATATTGTGATAAGACTTTCTCCTTTTCCACCCCCACAATATAGCTAAATTACTTTAAAAGCTGATAAGCGATTAAACTCGCTACATAGGCTAGCGAAGTCATATAGACGAGCTGCGTAACCGGCCATCTCCAGGATTTAGTTTCCCGATAAACCACCGCCACGGTACTCATACATTGCATGGCGAAAGCATAAAACAACATTAAAGAAAACGCTGTAGCAAATGTAAATACAGGCAATCCTGTTTCCGCATTCTTAGCACCCCTCATTTTGTTTCTTATAGTAGCGACTTCTTGATCTCCACCATCAACACTATAAATAGTTGCCATGGTCCCCACAAAAGCTTCCCTAGCTGCAAACGAAGTGATTAAGGCAATGCCGATCTTCCAATCAAATCCTAAGGGTTTAATCGCAGGTTCTATGGCATGACCCAAGATTCCTGCATAAGAATTTTCTAGTCTTTCAGCCGCTCTATCTCTTTCCAGTGTACTAACCTGCACACTATCTTTCTGCGCTTCTATGGCTGCGTATTTTTTATCTATCTCCGCAAAACGCGCAGGTGGACCATAAGTAGCCAATACCCAAAGAATAATTGAAATGGCAATGATCACCTTACCTGCTTCTACAACAAACGTTTTAGACTTTTCGTACATCGTAAAGAGCACATTGCTCCACCGTGGTTTCCGGTATACTGGCAACTCCATAATAAAATATGACTTCTCCTTCGCCTTGATCAAAAAATTCATTACAAAGGCCACCAATATTGCAGTAACAATACTGATCACGTACATCCCCATCAATGTTAGCCCCTGCAAATTGATAAAGCCCCAAATCATTTTTTCGGGCACAACCAATCCTATCAACAAGGTATATACCGGTAATCTGGCAGAGCAGCTTACTAGCGGAGCAACCATAATAGTAATGATCCTGTCTTTCCAGCTTTCAATGTTCCTTGCACTCATGATGGAAGGAACGGCACAAGCCAAACTGCCGATCATAGGTACTACAGACTTACCACTCAATCCAAACTTCCGCATAATTTTATCCATCATGAAAGTCACCCTGGCCATATAACCGGTATCTTCCAGAATAGAAATAAATGCAAAAAGGATAGCGATTTGTGGAATAAAAATCACAACACCACCTAAACCTGCAAGTATACCATCCAAAAACAAATTGGTTAATATCCCCTCGGGAAGATGTTGATGACCATATTCAGTAAGCCATACAAAAGTATATTCAATCAACTCCATCGGGTACGAAGACCAGGAGAAAATTGAATTGAAAATGAAGAATAATATACCAATAAAAATAATAAAGCCCCAAAAACGGTTGGTTAATACAGCATCAATTTTATCACTAAAGACAAATTTCTTCGCTGCACCTGTGTCTTTTACTATACCGCTTAATATAGTGCCCAAATAGCGATAACGAGCTATTGTTTCGGCGGCTTGTAATTTAGACGATTCAAAATGATGCTCCTTTTTAATCTGATCAAATACATTTCTGTCTATGTCAGAAAAAATCTCAAGCGTTTCATATTGGTGAAGCACTTGCAATGCAAAATAATCGTTATCTGTTTTTAAATGCTTTTTGGCCAGGTCTATCGCCTCAGGTGCCAGTACATGAACATCGGCTCCTTCAGCCTGAGTAGGTATTTTGGTGGTATTACTGATGGCTTCCTTTAGTTGATCGAGGCCTGAATTACTCCTGGCAGATATAGAAACAACCTGAATACCTAATCTTTGCGAAAGCTTATCTATATCAACTTGAATCCCCTCTTTTTTGGCCATGTCTGTCATGTTCAAGGCCAAAACAACAGGTAATTTCAAATCAGCTACCTGTGTGTAAAGTAATAAATTTCTTCTCAGATTAGTAGCATCGGCTACCAATACGACTATATCGGGATGACTTGAATTATTTTTATCTGCTAATACCTGAAAAACAATACTCTCATCCCTGCTTTTCGGATATAGGCTATATGTACCGGGTAAATCTATAACCTCGGCCTGCTTTCCACTGCTCAATTTGCAGTAACCTATTTTCTTATCTACTGTAATCCCCGGAAAGTTTCCAATCTTCTGATTTAATCCAGTAAGGAGATTGAAAAGTGTAGATTTTCCAGTATTGGGATTACCAACTAAGGCAATTTTTATATCTCTTCCCAAATCACTATTGTATTATAATAACAGATGCTTCACTTTTACGTAAACAAAGCTGATAGCCTGCCACCCGAATTGCAATTGGGCAACCAAGTGGGGCAAACCTTTCAACTTCTACAATTTCGCCCGGCAAGCAACCCATTTCCATTAATTTTAGAGACATCTCTAAATCTGTAAATGCTACAATAGTTCCTTGTTCTCCTGGATTAAGCTGTGAAAGTTTCATCTATATTAAGGTTTTTATAAATCAACCACTGAGCTTCATTTTTAAAGGATAGACCCATGATCTACTGAGTGGTATGATAGGGGCGCAATTTAGACTTAATTTATAATAATTCCAAATAAAGACGGTATAGGAAAGCCATCCTATACCGTCTTTATTTAGTCATTTTATGCACAATTGAAACAGTAACTTCAAAGTATAAACTATCGCTTAGGATAATTGCTATAACTCACCTTTGGACATTTGCAGCCTCCTTTAAAAACACTGCAACTGCTTACCAGGCAAACCAACAACAAAACACCTAGTCTAATGATCAGTCTTTGCATAATTTGATTTATGTAATAATACATAGCTAAAAACTCCCATACCTACTCCGATCATATCACAACCAAAGTCCCACCATTCGGCAGACCTATAGCTGAAAAACTTCCATTGTAACAATTCTATTCCACCACCCAAAGCCGCAGTGATTACAATGATTTTAAAGATAGTTAAGGAGCTAAAACTATAATTGTGTTGATATTTAATCTTGCCGTAAAACAAGAGTGTAGTTAACACAAAAAAGAAGCCCATATGGACAAATTTATCAAAGCCTTCAAAAAAGAAGCCACCGCCACTACCTGAAGGCATTCTCATGCAGCAAAGCACAACAATGACAATGGTCCATAGCACGGCCCAAATCTGATACTTTAATTGTCCAAAGATGCTCATTTATTAAGCGCCTACTAATGCTTTGTAAGCGTCAGCAGTTAATAAGCCTTCTACTTGTGATGCATCTGCGACAGCAACTTTCACCATCCATCCCTGACCATAAGGATCAGAGTTTACCAACTCAGGATTATCATTTAAAGCAGCATTGATCTCTAATACTGTTCCTGTAACTGGCATAAATAAATCTGAAACAGTTTTAACCGCCTCAACTGTACCAAATACCTCATCTTTACCTACTTCATCACCTACAGTGTTGATATCAATATATACAATATCACCTAACTCACGTTGTGCAAAATCTGTAATACCGATAAAAGCTTCATTACCTTCAACTTTAACCCATTCGTGATCTTTTGTGTACTTTAATTCTGATGGAAAATTCATTTTTTTTATATTATATGTTAGCTCTATTTTAAAACAAAATCAGGTAAACCTATCCCGAATCCGCGTCAAAGGTAATTAAATCTCATCATTTAAAACAACTCTAATTCAGCGTAATCCTTAGGCTAAAACCGAAGTTACTAAACGAAGTGTTAAACGATTGAGAGGTATAAGGCTTGGTAACATTGGAATCATAAAATATCCGCACATTAAACCTTTGATTTAATATGTAATCAACACTTGGTCGTAAGGTAATGTTTTTGGCACCTGAAGAAACCTCTGCTTCAGCAACGTCTGCTCTATAGATCACAGTCTTATTATCCCTTACAGCTACATCCAGCTTAAAGTCCATGTTGTTATCCATTTTCAATTCCTTGAACAAGCCGAAAGGGAACCTGAATTTCGTAGTACGGTAGCCTAAACCAAACACCATATTATTTTCAGATAGCTGAGCCAATTGACTATTGGCTAAACTTAGTCCCAACATTCGTGTACGTCCGATTTCAAAATTAGCCGTCATGTTATTCTTTAACCGCGTATCTACCCCAATCAGTGGAGAGAACTGCTCGGCAATAGTAACCTGAGCATATTGATAGTAAGGTAAAAAGTTTCTGTTTTCATCCCTGCTCACTACAGCGCCATTACCTTCCTTATAACGAATCAAGGAGTTAAAACCATTGATACTATATACCGAGCGATAAGAGTGCCTAAGATCAATCGAACTAAATGTTTCTGCAAGGAAACCGATCCTTGTTAATCCTCTATAATTCAACCGCCAGTTTGGCAATGGAATCTTTGGTTGAGAATTTAAACCAATTGATGATGCACTCTTTCCAGTGTAAGCAGCTAAAAAGGCAGAGACAATTACATCCTGAGAGTTCTTATCATAGCCATCTGCATAACCTCCTGAACTGCCAACAGAGTTGGGATTTTGCCCACCCAAACGCTGAGAAATCACCGCTCTATTGTCCATGAACTGACCAAATAATTTGGAAACTATACTACCTTGTTTTTCAGAAAATGCGGTTCCGATAGAAATGTAGGAAATGCTATAATCTCCAGTTGTAAAAGGACTCATACTCTGAAAATCCTGAATGGTTTGATCGTATCTAAAATTAGTAGAATAATTTAGAGTTCTGTTTTTATTCGCCGTAAGCGTGATGCTCAGATCCTTAATTGGCTCAATTAACCCTGTTAAACTTAAATCCTCTCTTAAAGTATTAATGTAAAGTTGCGTTTGTAAGGTATCCCTGGTAATCCAGTTGTGACTTAAAGCCATTTCTCTGATATCGCGCTGACTACCAAAAACAAAGCCCAGCCCCGGTGCTCCAGTAGCCTCATCCAAACCAAAATAACTTACTCTCGGCAAGTATCCTGGTAAAAAGGTACCCTGGGTTTTAGTATAAGCCGCGTTTACATTCTTGATACTGGTTAATAAACCAACTAGGAATGAACCACTCGGTGGATTATCTCCACCCGCGTTTGCGCGTCTTACAAAACCGAACTTATTGTATAAACCAGCAAGGTTAAGTGTTGGATTTACTTGTATCGTTCTAGAGTTTTGTATCGTATTTCCCAAATCAATTAAAGGATCTCTTAAGGTCGACAAAGCTTCTGTCTGCCAGTTAAAGTTAGTTCCATATCTAGTTGCCACAGTTACCCAATCCATGCCAGGAATCTTATTTAATGGCAAGGAATAAGTAATGTTCATGTTATGATTATAATCGGTCGTTCTACCCAGGCGTTTTAAATTATTCCATACTGTATCACGCTTCATTCCCTCAATCTTACCTTCGGGCTCATCAATGATAGAGTAGTTTGTCGCATCAAAATCCAGCGTCAACGACTTCGTTAAATTCCATGAAATACCGTAAACCCGGGTGATCAAAAAGTTCTTATTAAAAGTTGTATTGATAGGAATGTAATTATTTGGGTCGTTATTTCTCAAGGTATTTTCAGAATAATAGCGGTCTACATCAATTCTGAAGTTTAAGGCATTTGGCACTACATTGAAGTTAAAATCTTTTAACAAAGCCAATGTATTCGACTTAATGATCTTTGCAAAAGGCTCAACTGTTTTCGACTGTCCAGAGTAATTATAAGCCAAAGATCCTCTGTAAGTCTGCTGGATATTCTTCTCATTGATAAAGTCACGGTGTGCAAGCTTTGTATAAGCATAACTTACGTTAAAGTTCTCAATATCCCATACCTGCGGTTTCTTATCAGGATTTGTCCGCTCCTTGCGTACATTGGTAAAGTTGATACTGTTCCTCGTGGTATAATCCTGAGCATACTCTAAAATTGCTTTCTTCTCCGATTTCGATGCTTTTTCCAAGGCATTGTTCAACTCAATATCTGGCGTCTTAGGATCATATTGAGGGGTACTCACCTGACTAGAATAGCTCACAAACATAGGAATCTTAATCCCAGTTTTTTGAGGGAAGAACTTACCCAGTTCCATGCTTGAAGAAATATCAAAGAACATATTATCCGCACGGTTTCTTTCGCTAACTCGTTTTTCCAATGATCCAAAACCTATAGTCGATTTACTACCCGAGACATTCACATCTGCAAAATCAGCTAGCTTGGCATTCATCCTTGCTGTAGCAGCCCAGCCACCACGTTCGTCAAACTCCGTAAGTCTCATTTCATTAAACCAGACCTGTGCACTCTTGTCCAATCCGTCATCAGTAGTCCCATTTGCATTATTACGAGATGGGTTCAATATCCCAAGCATATACACCCGCACCTTGCTCATATCAGGTTGCCCTTTTACAATAATCGTTCTCCCATTAACCACGTACTTAAAGGGTTTACTAATGTTCCATGGAAATCCATCTACATCAATGGCCTTGTTCCGTTCTAACTTTGCTTTCTGGAAAAGTTCCAGCTCAATGTCCATCTTATTCTGATCTGGCCATATTGCATAAGGATCACTTGTACCTGGTCTGGTCACTTTCAAAGGCAATGAATATTCGTAGTAGTTATCCTGATTGTCAGTTCCGATCCTTAAAAAGGCGTGTAGATCATTGTCATTTAATATTGCACTACCTAATGCTTCCAAGTGAATATACATCTCCAGGTGCTTATACGACCTAAAGTCGTTCAGTGCAGTTTTAAATGTAGCTCTACCATAACCATCACGTAAGGTCTTTACAGTTGCAGCCAAGGATTGCTCATTCTGCCTGGTGTCGCCACGGTAATTGCTAAAATCACGTTCGCGCTCAATACCCGGTGGCACTACATAAGGAATAGGTGTTCTTTTACCGTTTTCCTCAATATTTACTGTCGATATTTCAATCGTTGAATTATCAGGCCCTAAATTTTGTAATGGTGGATCAAGGATCACCTGTGAAGCCTCATTGTTTGCATTGTATTGTCTCCACTCTCCTCTTACCAACTGGATCTTCCCAAACCTCAATACTGTTGTATCAGCAAAATTTGTCATGAACATTCTGATGAATCGAATCGATTTAAAATCCTGAATGTTCCCTACCTTTTGTTGGTATTGTGCCAATGGAATACGAACCTGATACCAGGTTACTGCCTGAGTTTGTCCGTTCGCGAGTTTAACCTGAGAAGTAACCTTATCCGTAACAAAGTTCTGTCCAACCATCAAATCGCCTGGACGCATAGAAACTTTATACTGAAAATACTCGTCACTCTGAGTCATGTTGTTGTCCCTATTGATGTCCTCACCATCAGGCAAAGAGGTAGATGCAGAATTGTCCACACCAAAATCTTCCATTGATTGCTGCGAAGTTTTCGAGTTTCCTTCAGTACCATTATACTGTTGGTAACGTTTTAAGATCCCGGCATTAACCTGATCTTGCTGACGACCTCTAAAATATACATAATCATCTGACGAGGGGTCATTATCAAACTCGGCCGCTGCATCAGGATTTAATTGTCCCTTTATCTGATTAATCAGTATGCTAAACTTTCTTTTCTCATCTACATTTGCCAATCCATCCAATCCTACATCCTGCACTTTTCTTGCTGCCGGGTCGTTATCAAATGCTTGTACTACCGGCTGCAACTTCGGTACCCTACCCCAGCTCGTTTCATCATAAGAATTTGGATCACCATTTGCAGGCAGACCATTTTCCAATGATTTACGACCATCCTTTAAAATGTCTTCAGAGATATTCCCAAGGTTAAAATATAAATCACCACCTGTAGAATTTGGTTTATAAATATTTGGGTCCATTACCCAAAGTTCAATGTATTCAATATTCAAAGCCTGGAAATCTGTTGTTTCAATCTTCCGGAACAAACCACCCCATCTCGATCTAGGATTGGTTAATGTTCCATTGGCATTAAATCCTGTAGTCGTATAATTATAAGGACCGCGGACATTAGGATAAAAGGCAACATCAAGTGTTGGCAGGGTATAAGCCTGCCCGGTGCTCGTTTCTTTAAAAGGGAAAACCTCCTGCTCAATAATCTCGCGCACATAGTGATTGGAACGTTCATTTACATTGTTCCTAAGACTTGCAGGTAAATCATTCGAGCTTCGGTTATAAAAAATTGGGTCTATATTATAGAATGCAATTCTGGCCCGGTTAAAACCATAGCTCAAATCATCAATTCTACCCGCTTCAGGAAAAAGCTGAGGTGTTCCCGATAACTGCCATGCAACGGCGCTTTTCAAATCTATCACTGAACGTGAAGCCTCGAAATCGTCAAGGTAACTTACCCCACCCTTTTGTCCACCAAAATTTAATGCACTTGGATGCCCAGGAATCAACTGCGCAAACTCACCAGCGAAAGTAATATTTGATGGAGCTTTGGTAGATAGGAACGGTAATTTATCCACCAACTTAGTCAAAAATCTTGAAGGCGAGCTATAGCTCATATCCAATCCCCACATTGTGTTCGAAATCGGTTCCTCCCCAATATTCACCTTAGGCGTAAGCGGCTTCTCTGTTAGGTTCATTAAAGTACCTCCCAGATTTAACTTGCTATTCACCTTATAATCCAATCGTGTACCAAATAAAGAGCGCTGCTGTAAGCCAAACAACTCATTGTTTTCTGTAGTGATCCTAATTGGCTGTCCAGAACTTAATAAAGCTGGGTTGATAATCCTAACCCTACCACCCTGATAATCCACTGTAAAATCGATACCCTCCTGCAAAGGAATTGTACCTGCAAAGACTTTCACTGATCCTTCTGGAACATTGATCGCATTTAAACTAAACTCAGAAGCAATTTCGGACTGGTAAGCTCCTTTAATGATGTACCTGTTCTGATTGCTAAACAATTGTTGAGCAACAACCTTTGTTGAATCATAAAGTGCAGTAAAAGTATATTTGTCGATAAAAGCCTGTTCAGTTGGTAAAAACTGACTGGCTAGATCCCTACCAAAAGGTTCAATAATAGGGAAGATAATCCGTCCGTTTAATGGATCTATAGTAATGTAACCATTAACAGTATTGGTAGAAAAGTTTACCAGGCTATTGGTCGTCCCATTCGTATTTCCTGCATTACCAAATGAAGCGTTTTGCCCATTACTTCCATTCGAACCAAAGGGCTTATTTTCGGTCTGGAAATCAAATACCCCATCTGGTTTACGCTCATTTTGCTGATTCAACCTATCCAGGCCTGCAACCTGGATCCACTGTTTTCCATTGAGAGGCTTACGGTCAGCATCCAGTTTCTCACCTTCCTGTATTAGGGGCTTTTCAACACCAGTTTTCTCATCAATTCTAAAAATATCCAGTTTAAAATTCTGCGGGCTAATCTGATAGCCACCAATAGAATAGATATTTTTCATCATCAATCCCCATGTAGGTAAATTGGTTTTTATTGTCTCATTTTTCAATAACTTGGTGTATAACACCTTAGGGGTTGTCGGATCGAAAGGAACATCCGTAGAAAACTCCCCCACCTGATACTCCACACCGTTAAATGTATATCGATAAGCCACCGTAAGTACCTCATCACTATTCAATCCATTATTTAAGGATATATATCCCAACTGAGGATGAAAAGTATACTCTCTATCAGCAAGCTTCCTTGCATAAGTTAACTTCGCGTAGTTGTCTGTTTTACCTTTATCTTCGAAATAACCAATGATCGCATTGGAGTTGGTGTTACGAGAATCCGCCGGAATCTTATCCAAGAGATCATTGGAGCTTCTAGGAAATACCGGATTTGTAAAGCCTGAAGGCAGTACCGATCTTCCACCTGCTATCGCTGAATTATAAGGCCTATTTTCACCAAGATCCAGGAAGCCTAATACATCCCTTGAATCTTGTGTACTTCCAGCCCTATTGGTAATCCAAACCTCTATTTTTGTAATTAATACCCCCGAAGTAATCGTTGGGGGATTAGATTGCGATTTATTATAATTATCCCTGAAATATTGGGCCAGGAAATAGTGCTTATTTGCTTCGTAATTATCTGCGCTTAATCTATATTCATTTTGTTGCGCCCCATTATTGATCTGTATCTGCCTGGATTGCGACTTCTGCTGTGTAAAAACGGTACTTACATTCAGCTTACCGAACTTCAATTGTGTCTTTACCCCGAACAGTGCCTGCGTACCACTGATCAGTGTTGTATTTAGCGGTAAGCTCACATTACCTGCTTCAATTTTTTGTATAATGTCATCTTCACCACCGGTATAATCCAGCTTAACCTGATTTTCAAAGTCAAACTGAGCTTCCGTATTGTAGTTCATGTTGATCTTTAACTTAGTACCGATGTTACCAATCACATCCATTTGTATACGTTGGTTAAAGTCAAAGTTCCCTTGTACGCGTTGACGTTCGTTAAATAAAGGGTTTTCGTTTTTATTGATCCTTCCTAAAAAGGTAAGTTCGGCTTCACCACGCGGCTGAATATCAATGGTGGTACCACCAAATATCCGTTCAAAAGCTTTGCTGTTGATTTTTAAACTTGGAATGATTCCTGTTTTTCTGACATCATTTACCTCCTGATCGGACAGCACACGCCAGTTATCGCGTTTAATTTCACTATTTACCAAACGCAGGTATTCCTCTACAGTTAAGTATTGCACCGTACCAAAAGGCTTATCGCCTACCAGTTCCTGAATGATGTATCGTTTATTTTCGGCATCATATTCAACCTTTCTATGCACATTATCTGGCAATGGAGAAAAGGAATTGGACAATGACCTGATTCCAAGTCTTTGTTTCTCTTTCAAGCCGAAAGAATTTTTTACGGTATCCTGTTTTGCTTTCTTAGGTGCAACTTGCGAAAAAGCTTGTTGTCCACCCATACAGAGAATCAGGAAGAGAAATAGCGTCAATAAGGTTTTCAATGGCGGTTTTTATAAATTCTTCAATGCTATTTTTATCATTTGTTCAACAGACAAATCCTGTCCACCAACCTTCACCGCATTGTCTATTGCCTTTTCAGAAGCAGGCTTAGCAAAACCCAACATCGTTAATGCCGATATCGCTTCTTCTCTTGTTGTATTGTTTAACGGAGCGGCCATTAAAGAGCCGGATCCCTCTTTCTTTAATTTATCTTGCAATTCAAGCACCAGTCGTTGTGCGGATTTGGCTCCTATCCCCTTAATTCTTTGGATGAGTGCCAGATCAGCATTTACAATTGCTGTTTGAATTTCAACAGGTGTGATGGACGATAACATCATCCGTCCTGTATTCGGCCCTATCCCGGAAACCGAAATTAAATGTAAAAAAAGCCTGCGCTCCCCTTCATCGGCAAAGCCGTAAAGGGTATGCGCATCTTCTTTTATGTGTAACCAGGTATAAATCTTACACCTTTCAGTGTTCGCGAGGCTACTATAAGTATTTAAAGATATATTGAGATGATAGCCAACACCACCAGCCTCCACAACAATATAGGTAGGGCATTTAAATGCTAACTTACCATCAATATATTCGAACATAATTATTTCTTAGCTATTCTTTTTAATAAACCGCCTTTTTTGGCATTTGCTTCTTGTTCTTTACCCTGAACATCCAAAACAGCTAAGGTAACCATATTTACAATTTCTCTTACCGAACTTCCAAGTTGAACAATATGAACAGGTTTATTTAGGCCTAATAAGATTGGACCAATAGCCTCAGCTTCACCCAATTCTTGCAACAGTTTATAGGCAATATTTCCAGACTCGAGGTTTGGGAATATCAATGTATTTGCCGGTCCATCCACCAATCTGCTAAAAGGGAAGTTATCCTTTAGTAATTCATTGTTCATTGCAAAATTACCTTGCATTTCACCATCAACTACAATATGCGGATGCTGCTCATGCAATATTTTAACAGCCTTTCTTACTTTCTCAGGAACCACACCTTCGTTAGAGCCAAAATTAGAATACGACAACAAGGCCACACGTGGGTGAATATTAAATTTACTAACCGATTGCTCAATAAGCAAAGTCAAATCAACCAGTTCCTCTGCAGTAGGGTCAACATTTACTGTTGTATCTCCAAAAAACACAGGTCCTTTTTTGGTCATCATCATATACATACCCGCAACACGGTTTACACCCGGTGCAGTACCGATCACCTGCAAAGCAGGCTTAATGGTCGAAACATAGTTTCTTGTCAAACCAGAAATCATCGCATCAGCCTCACCAAACTCTACCATCGACGCACCAAAGTAATTCCTGTCACGCATTAACTTAGTAGCTTCAAATAAGGTTAAACCTCTACGTTGCCTTTTCTCATACAAGAACTTACCGTATTTCTGCATCAACTCAGGCTCCTTAAATGGATCGATGATCGTTACACCTTCCAACTCCAATGCACTTTCTTCAATGATCCTTTCGATCACCTCTTTATTTCCCAGCAAAATTGGAATAGCAATATTCTCGTCTTTCACAATCTGGGCTGCCTTTAAAATCTTATAATGATCTGCTTCAGCAAAAACAACACGCTTAGGATCAGATTTAGCTTTACTCGTGATTGCACGCATAATCGCATCATCCATGCCCAACCTATGTTTCAGCTCTTCTACGTAAGCATCCCAATCGGTAATAACTTTACGTGCAACCCCTGATTCAATGGCAGCTTTAGCCACCGCAGTCGACACATTTGTCATCAACCTCATGTCCATTGGCTTCGGAATGATATACTCCTTACCAAACTTGATATTTTTTTCATTATAGGCCATATTTACAGCCTCAGGAACAGATTTCTTAGCCAGTTCAGCAATCGCTCTAACCGCAGCAATCTTCATTTCCTCATTGATCGCAGTAGCTCTTACATCAAGCGCACCTCTAAAAATATAAGGAAAACCCAATACATTGTTCACCTGATTAGGATAGTCAGAACGGCCGGTAGCCATGATGATATCCTTACGGGATTTAATCGCCAATTCGTAAGCAATTTCCGGGTTAGGATTAGCCATTGCAAATACAATCGGATTTTTTGCCATTGATTTCAGCATCTCCTCAGTTACACAATCTGCTGAAGACAAACCAATAAACACATCCGAATCCTTCATGGCTTCTGCAAGCGTATTCAGTTTTCTATCAGTAGCAAACTCCGCTTTAATCACATCCAGGTTAGTCCTGTCAGCTCTAATCACGCCCGAACGGTCGCACATCACTATATTTTCTTTTTTTGCACCTAAAGAAACGTATAGACGGGAGCAGGAAATTGCCGCAGCACCTGCACCATTTACCACGATCTTAACTTTATCCATTTTCTTTTTCTGCAACTCGCATGCATTTAACAACGCAGCGGCAGAAATAATGGCGGTACCATGCTGGTCATCGTGCATTACAGGAATATTCATTTCCTCTTTCAAACGACGCTCAATTTCAAAACACTCAGGTGCTTTAATATCTTCTAAGTTAATCCCACCAAAAGTAGGCTCCAATGCTTTTACGATTTTAACAAAATCATCAACATTTGTGGTATCCAATTCAAGGTCAAAAACGTCAATATCTGCAAATATTTTAAATAACAGCCCTTTACCTTCCATTACTGGTTTACCAGCCTCCGGACCAATATTACCAAGTCCCAAAACCGCGGTACCATTACTAATTACAGCTACCAGGTTACCCTTGGCAGTATACTTATAAACATCTTCTTTATTTTCTGCTATGCTTAAACAAGGCTCTGCAACACCTGGTGAATAGGCAAGAGCCAGATCCCTTTGGGAGTTTGTTGGCTTGGTTGGTATAACCTGAATTTTTCCCGGCCGCCCTTGCGAGTGGTAGTCTAATGCATCTTGCTTTCTATTAATCTTACTCATAAAATGATCCTATGTAAAACGCCAAAGTTACAATTCTTTTGATAAGCCATAAATAAAAAAAGATTAGAAAAGAATTAGCCCCTCATTGGCCTTTCTACATGCTTGCTTTCTGCTTGATGGTAAATCTTCAAGCGTTGCCCAGGTACAATCGAAGATCCTTTTAAATTATTCCATACCTTCAGATCCTGTACTTCAACATGATACTTGTCTGCAATGATACTTAGGTTTTGTCCTGAGGTGACCTTATGATAGAAGATTGAAGGTTTATTTGCAGTTGCCTTAGCTTTTCGTGAGGTCTTCCCCCCATTCGAAGCCAATACAATATGCTTATCTACTTCCAACTCTTCTTCATTCAACAATTGGTATACTCTTGTAAAACTAGCAAGGTCAACCTTAGGTAAGATCACACGCTTAGGCGCATGCATAGTACCATTTACTATTTTCTTCTTATAAGAAGGATTCAAGTCCCACAATTCATCCACATCAATATTCATGGCTTCGGCCAGTGAAGGAAGAGAAACAAAACGATTTACCTGAATGGTATCTGTATTTTTAAGAAAAATCGATTTCTGAGCCTTGATCTGATGACTACCTGAATAATTCATCACGTACACCGCTGCAATAAAGGCAGGAACATAATTGCGCGTTTCCAAAGGTAGAAACCTTCTGATTTCCCAAAAATCTCTGGAATCTGCTTTAGCAATAGCCCGGTTTACGTTCCCCATTCCACAGTTATAAGCAGCAATGGCCAGTAACCAGTCGCCAAGTTCCTCATAGGCATCTCTGAAATAGGCAGCAGCAGCATAACTTGCCTGTATAGGATCCTTACGTTCATCCACAAAATTATCCATGTTTAAGCCGTAACCTTTTGCTGTTGCAAACATAAACTGCCATAAACCTGTTGCACCAACGCGCGATACAGCATGGGGATTCATCGAAGATTCTATAATTGGGAGATATTTTATCTCTTCCGGAATATTATAACTTTTAAGTGCCTTTTCAAAAATCGGGAAGTAATAACTAGAAAGACCAATCATCTTACCCATCATATCTTTACGCCCCGCATAAATATCTATATAGTTCTGCACATACTCATTATAACTAAGTGGTACCGTTTTTTGGATTGAATCCAATCTGGCCTTATAAACATAGTTATGATTATGGAAAGTTGGGGTTTCGTCTACAACAGGTACATAGGTGGTGTCGGTTATAGCCAACTTTTGCGGTTGTTGCGCATTTGCAGAAAAACCTGTAAAGGCCACAGCACAAGCGGATACAAAGCATATTAATATCTTCATAGGCATATTATTTCCTTTTTATCGGTTAATAAAATCTATTTCAGGCTTTATTAAAAGCGGTGATGGTTTAGTTCGCCTGCTTTGTCAATTGCCCAACATTCTCGTTGCTTAAAAAAGCATGGGATAAAGACAATAGGTCTTGTTCCCCGAAATGCCTGGCCATCAATTGCATACTTAACGGCAAACCATTAGTATTATTGCCCAAAGGAATAGCAATTGCTGGAATTCCTGTCAAAGATGCCAATACGGTAAATATATCAGCCATATACATTACCAATGGATCATCGATATTTTCGCCGATCTTAAAAGCAGGTGTAGGTGTTACAGGACTGATTACAATGTCGAAGCTGCTCAGCATCTCTTCCATCTTTTCTCTAATCAGTCTTCTCACCTGTTGTGCTTTTTGGTAATAAGCATCATAGTAACCCGCACTCAAAACAAATGTTCCAAGCAGAATGCGGCGTTTAACTTCTTCTCCAAAACCTTCGGCTCTGGATAGTTTGTAAAGTTCATTTAGACTTGTAGCTTCCAGATTTCGGTGTCCGTAATGTACCCCATCGTAGCGAGAAAGATTAGACGAAGCCTCAGCCGTAGTTAGCACATAATAAGCCGGAACTAAGTAATCCAATAAGTCAAAAGAAACATACTCGACAGTATGCCCTTGACTTTTAAGTTCTCCAATAGCCTTTAATATTGCTTCCTTTATGTCCGTGTCAAGCGCTTCACTTTCCAAAGTTTCTTTCAAAACAGCAATCCTTTTTGGCGCACTGCTTTTCAATCCTTCTAAGTACTCGGGAACAACATGTTTAGAAACGGTACTATCATGGTCATCAGCACCAGCCAAAACCTCAAGTAAAACTGCGGCATCGCTAACAGAAGAAGTAATGGTACCTACCTGATCAAAGGACGAAGCATAAGCAATCACCCCATATCTGGAGATCCTACCATAAGTAGGTTTTAAACCTATGCAACCGCAAAAAGCAGCGGGTTGCCTTACTGAACCGCCAGTATCAGTGCCCAGAGCAGACAGGCATAAGTCAGCCTGAACAGCTACAGCCGAACCACCAGAAGAACCACCGGCCACCTTTTCGTGGTCAGCAGCATTCTTTACCGCACCATAATAAGAAGTCTCATTAGAACCGCCCATAGCAAACTCATCACAGTTTAGTCTGCCGATAATTACGGCATCCTCACTGATTAGTCTTTCTACAACGGTAGCAGAATAAGGAGAAACGAAACCCTCCAACATTTTAGACGAAGCAGTTACCTGGTGGTCTTGATAGCAGATGTTATCTTTTATACCAATCACCATTCCTGCCAATCTACCCGCCGTTCCGGCAGTTATCTTTTCCTGTACAAGCTTAGCCTGATGAGTCGCAGAATAAAAAAACACCTCATTAAACGCATTGAGGTGTTCATGTTTTTCTATTTGCTTAAAATAATAGTCTAATAACTCTGGCAAACTGAGCTTTTTTTGCTCAATAAGAGCTTGTACCTCTTTTAAGGAGTTATACTTCTTCAAACTTCAAGAATAGATTAAATTAAAAAATAGGGTTCCTAAACCTACAATGGTTTGTTGGTGTTGCTATGGTTCTGATCAACAGCATCGTCAGCACCATCTTTTCCATCTTTAAATTCTTTAATTCCTTTTCCAAGGCCACGCATCAATTCAGGAATTTTTTTACCACCAAAAAGTAGCAATACAATTACTACAATGACAGCAATTTCTCCGCCGCCTAGTCCAAAAGCCAATATTGTTGTATCAAACATGATATTTTAATTAAATTTTAGTTTTATCTGTTTCTGTTGTTGTGTTCTCTTTATCTTCAGCAGGCTCGTCTTTATGAAAGTCTATTGCTGGTTTATGCGTATCGTCATTATGGGCATTATCCTCAGGTTTATATTCGTAAGGATGATGTCTACTGTTGTCAGCATCATTAAAGGTAGATTTAAAATCATTAATTTCATCGGTAATACCTACGGAATTAATATTCCTATGGATCTCCCGCTTAACTCCTTCTGATGCGTCTTTAAAATCTCTCAGACCTTTTCCAAGTCCTCGAGCCAATTCAGGCAATTTTTTACCTCCAAATAACAAAAGTACCACACCAAGGATCAGCATAATCTCGCCACCACCCATGTTTAAAAACTCTATTAATGTCCCTGAATACATCTCGATCTCTATTTTACTTCTTTAAAACAAATATAAACAATTAATTGCAATAGTTTATTTAGCGATCCATGATGCAGGATTTTGCGCCACAGCTCCTCTATAAATTTGAAACAGCAATTCTGGCATATCGCCCGAAGTAGCTACCGTTCCGATATTCTGTTTTGTGCTCACATCGTCGCCTGCACTTACGCTTACAGATCTTAAGTTCTGATACACAGTAAAGAACTGTCCATGCTTAATCAACACATAATGTCTACCTAATGCGCTTCCCACTTTACTTACCTTGCCGTTAAACACAGCTCTTACTGCAGCCCCTTCCGAAGTTTGAATGGTGATACCCGCGTTATTGTAAGTAGCCTGACCTTCCTTATGCTTTCCAAAACTTTCCGTAATCGATCCAGAAGTTACCGGCCAAGGTAAAGAACCTCTATTGCTTTCAAATGCGGCCGACAATTTTGCAGCTTCAGGTGTTGCAGCCAAATAACCACTACTACTAGCTTTAGGCTTGGCAACTGCTACTGGTGCAGCCGGTGCAGGTTTATTTTCAGCCTTCGCTTTTGCCGCAGCAGCGGCAGCAGCAGCTTTCGCTGCTTTTGCTGCAGCTATCCTTGCAGCTTCCTCAGCACGTTTTCGTTCCAATTCAATCTCACGAACAATTGCCGCCCGGATATTCCGATCAATTTGCGCTTGCTGTTTTTTACGAGTAGCAATATCCTGACGGAACTGCCTTTCCTGCTTACTATACTTATTCAGCACAGCTGCTCGTTCAGATTTATTCTTACCCAACTTATCTTTTTCATTCTCCTGCTCATGCAAAAGATTACTTTTTTCTTTCAGGTTTTTATCTAGAATAATAATTTTATAGTTCAGATCTTTTTGAGTCCCCTGTATGTATCCCGCCTGTTTTTTACGATACTGTCCAAATTGCTGCAAATATTTAATCCGTTTATAGGCCTGATTAAAATCCTTTGCTGCGAAAATAAACATCATCTTATCATAGGCATTTTTATTCCGTTGGGCAAACCTGATCATTCCAGCATATTCCTTCTTTAGCTGCCCCAGCTGGCCTTTCAGATTAATTACGGTATTGGTATTTTCATGAATCTGATTGTCCAGATTCTTCATCTCAGAGTTGATGACCGTAATCTTATCCTGCATTAACTTGATTTTAGTATTTAATGCGTTGATTTGACTTAAGGTTAACTTTTTATTATTAGCCGTTTTTTTGAGGTTTCGTTGCAACAGATCAATCTCTCTTTGTATTGCCTCTTTTTTTCTTTTAAGTTCCGAACTGCTTTGGGCAAATGCAACTGATGCGGATAATATAAATAGGAGGAGGAAAAGAAATTTGCTTAGCTTCATTGGGTCAAAAGTATAAAAAAAATCAGTTTATTACTTCATACTTCCCAGGAACACTAAACGGGAAATCAAGTGGAACATTGCGTTCTACATTATAATATTCAAGCTCAATGTTCACAATCTTATTGCCCGCCATAGAATTTATCGTCAATCCATTGGGAAACAATGAGCCCCCCAAATCCTGGTAAGCCCCACTATACAAAACCTTTAAAGCCTGCCCAGCAACTACATCATTAACATTATTTTCGCTAACTTTCATCACCTTATCAAAAAACACTTTATAAATAAGCGCTTCTTTTTCACCTTGTAACATCCACTGTCCATCCGTTTTTTCAATTTTCGCCTGATCATTCAAAAAATAAGGGATCGTATTGCCCAATAAAATAGATTCCAACCAATCAAAACTCAGCTGCTTATTGGTAAACTTATGGATATAACTGAAGGGTTGTTTTAAATATACGCTCTGAAAATTGTTTCGTACCTTAATACTATCTGGTGTAATTAAAGCTCTTGCCACCTCGATACCAGCCAATGCAGTAACGCTCACCCAAATACGACGCCCTTTTTCCATCCGGATGTTCATTGTAGCATTGTTCTTGCTACCTCCAAGATCCAACTTTGCCTTTGCTTTAACAGACAGCGTATTAAAAACTAAATCCCGGGACTTCAACAATTGAATATTTTCGGTATTCTTACTGCTTAATTCCGTCACTGCTGCCGGAGGGTTTGCCACGACGGTTGCTTTTCTTGTTTTACAGGCCAACAAGGTAGTCGAAAGCAAGCCTGCCCACAATAAATTATTCCAAATATTTCCGCTCATAGATCTTTCTATTTAGTTTTTCTGAACCATTACCAGCTGCTTTTGCTTTTTTCCATTCTACCAGTGCCCGCTCTTTTTCACCGCTTATAAACAGCACATCACCATACAATTCGAGATAAATCCCATTATCAGTATCCAGCTGCAGGGCTGACTTCACATTTGTTAAAGCCTGGCTGTTTTGATTATCCTGATGCAAGGCTAGAGCCATAAAGTAATATAAAATAGCCTGATTAGGATAAATTTCTATTGCCGCCTCAGCCGTTTTTATGGCGTCCTTATACTGCTTTAAGAGTAACTGTATATTCAAGGCTTGCTCCCAGGCTTTGTAAGGACGTTCTTCTCCTTCCAATACCAATTTAAATTGAGCCAATGCCCCAGGCAAATCGCCTTTTTTATATAAATCTTCAGCCAGTGCCATGGTTTGCTCAACAGCTGTTAGCTCCGGCTTCCCAAGGCCTTCTCTGCGTTCCTCTCCGGCAGCTTTATTCCCTATTCCGCCAGAAGTTACACGTCTTCTTGCGCGGGCAAGTTCGTCAGATGGTCCAAATTTCTTCTCCAACTCATTATACCCCTTCATCGCCTCAGCAGTTTTTCCCGCCATCAAATAAGCATTGGACCTATCAAAATAATAATCAGGCTTATCCGGTGAAAGCCGAACAAGCTGGCTCAAAACTCCAGCCATGGCATTCATATCACCCTTACGTTTATACAATTCGGCCATCAGCATCCAGTACCATGTATTGTTAGTTTCCAAAGCTGTAGCCTTTTTTATGGCCATTTCCGCTTCATAAAGATTATTCTGCCTATAATTTACAATAGCAATTTCATAATAAACGGCAGCATTCTTAGGATCTAGTTGTAATATCTTGTTGAAACTCTCATTTGCCCTACTGTAATCCTCATTTAGCTTATCACGTAAACCGGCAAAATAAAGCACTTTTATCATAGCTGTATCCGTCAACGGCATCGTAGGCCGCTGAGCAAACAATGCAGAAGCATTGCCCAACAACACCAATAAAAGCACTTTAATTTGTTTCATTTATTTACCTGTATGTCCGTAACCACCCGCACCACGAGCTGTATCACTTAATTCTTCAACTGTATTCCAAGCGATAGTCTCATGCTTTGCAATCACCATTTGTGCAATCCTATCACCATTGTTTACCACGAAATCAGTATCCGACAAATTAACTAACAGTACTTTAATCTCTCCACGGTAATCGGCATCGATGGTACCTGGCGAATTTACAATACTGATGCCATGTTTATAAGCCAAACCACTACGCGGACGAATCTGCGCCTCAAAACCAACCGGAAGCTCAATATACAAACCAGTTGGAACCAAAACACGCCGCAAAGGTTTAATGGTAATTTCAGTTTCTATAAAAGCGCGCATATCCATACCTGCTGCATGTGCCGTTTCATATTGTGGCAATGGATGCCCGGAATTGTTAATAATATTTATGTTCATCTTTTTTTCAATATAAGTTTCAACTGATCCTTTTCAAAATAAATAATCGCTGCCAAAAAGGACAATAACAGCGCATTACCAATATAAATATTCCTGTTAAATACCCAAAAGGAAAGCACCACCAATACGACTGAAACCAGCAGGTAAGCAATAATCCTTTTTAAATCATAAGGTATGGGATAATACTTTTGTCCCAAAACATAGGAGATGACCATCATTACAAAATACGCCAGCATAGATACCCACGCAGATCCCATATAACTGTATCTAGGAATCAAGACAAAATTCATCACTATAGTAATAACGGCTCCAACGATGGAAATGTATAAACCGAAACGTGTTTGATCTGACAATCGATACCAAATGGACAAATTCATGTAAACCCCCAGACATACATAACCAAATAACAGGTATGGAACTGCGGGCAACCCAACCCAGTATTCGCTTTTGCGAATAAAGTATTTCAGAATCTCGATATTGGCAATCAGTCCCACAAACAATAGCGCCAGCGCGATCACAAAATAATGAAGGATTGTCGCGTAAGTTTTTTTTGCATTTGCATTTTTAGCATGGCTAAAGAAGAAAGGCTCAGCTCCCAACCTAAAAGCTGTAATAAAAATGCTTATAAATATCGCTATCTTACAGACTGCACCATATATCCCCACCTCATGATCTGCAATTTTATCAGGCAGCAACTGGCTCAACACGATCTTATCCAAATTCTCATTTACAATAAATGATAAATTGGCCACCAGAATAGGCCATGAATAAGAGAACATCTTACCAAAAAGTTCCTTATCAAATTTAAGCTGGAGTTTCAAAAACTCAGGCAACAACAATACAAAGGTTACTAAACTGGCAATTAAGTTAGCCACAAAAACGTAACCCACCCAAACGCCTCTGTACCATGACTCCAACCATGTTGCCAAGGGCCATTGATGCTTAATGACCAATGGAATAATATAAATAAACACCAAATTAAACCCGACAAAACACCCGATATTAAGGAATTTGATCACACTATATTTAAAAGCTTTATTGTCGGCTCTGAGTTTTGCAAATGGAATAACACAGATTGCATCAATAAATAGAATACCTATAAAAAGCTGTACATAAGTTTTATAATCACTTAATTGCTTCGGATCATCCGTTAAATATCCTGAAATAGGATTAGAAAGCACCAATCCACTAATTAGAAACAGTATCGAAATAAAGGCTATACATAAAAAGGAATTGTTATAAACTTCCTGCTTTTTATCCTCATGCTTGTTCAAGTAACGGAAATAAGTACTTTCCATTCCAAAGGCCAACACCGCATTGATCATAGAAGCATAAGCATACATGGTTGTAAATATCCCATAAGTCCCGGCAGCAAATTTGCCGGTATAAATTGGCGTCAGGATAAAGTTAAACAGTCTGGAAAAAACAGTACTGATACCGTAAACTGCAGTCTGTCCTAAAAACTTTTTTAATACTGACATCTATTTCTTAATGATTTCAAAATTCTGATAGTTCTTCACTTCTCCAGGCCTAACTTCTACATTTTCAATCTTAGCCCGATCCGTCCCCTCGTTACACCAATCTAAAAAAACTTCCAGTAAGGTATCATCTCCTTCGGCCTCTAAATAAACGCTACCATCTTTTTCATTTCTGATCATCCCCCTAACCCCCATCTGGTCGGCTACAACCTTGGTTACAGCCCTAAAAGATACGCCTTGTACTTTTCCAGTAATCTTAATTTGTATATGTTTTATCTCCATGTGTACTTTTATAATTTGATCGATGCAATCCGCTCTTTCTCCCTCAAAAACTCGTCCCAAATCGACATTAGTATCTCTGCTGCTGGCTTTATCTCTTTCAACATTGCCGACACTTGTCCTATTTCCAGTTCTCCTTGTTCTATATCGCCCTCAAACATACCTAATTTAGCGCGTGCCCTACCTAAAATTCTCATTAGCGTATCCTTGTCTGCACCACTGGCTTCCGCCTCGGCGATGACATCCGCAAACTCATTTTTAAGCAAACGAACAGGAACAACTTTTTTCATCGTCAATTTCGTATCTCCTTCCGCAGCATGTATGATTTTATCTTTAAACTGAGGGTGTCCTGAAGATTCCTCAGCAACAGCAAATGCCGAACCTATTTGCACCCCATCAGCGCCTAAGGCAATCGCTGCTAGCATTGCCCTACCACTTCCAATCCCACCGGCAGCAATAACCGGTATTTTAACCACGTCGCAAACCATAGGAATCAAACACATTGTGGTGGTTTCTTCTCTACCATTGTGCCCCCCAGCTTCAAAGCCTTCGGCAACAATAGCATCAACCCCACAGGCTTCCGCTTTTAACGCAAATTTGGTATTAGCAACGACGTGCACAACTTTAATACCCTTTTCTTTTAAAAAACTTGTCCAAATGGCTGGATTACCTGCCGACGTAAACACTATCCTTACCCCTTCATCAACAATGATCTTCATCACGTTTTCCACATTCGGATAAAGCAAAGGGACATTTACCGCAAAAGGTTTTGTGGTGGCCGCTTTACACTTTCTAATATGATCCAGTAAAACATCCGGATACATTGACCCGGCTCCAATAATCCCCAAACCACCAGCATTAGCAACCGCCGAGGCCAGTCGCCAACCACTACACCATACCATTCCAGCCTGGATAATCGGGTATTTTATCCCAAATAGCTCAGTAATTCTATTTGCCATATTGCTAATAACCTTTCATTAAAATAGTCGCTTTACCATATCTCCTAAAATCACTTTACCACTCTTTTCTGTAAATTCAACCAGATTTATCCCCGGCTGCTTACCCAGTTCAAAACTCCCAAAACGCCTATCTATTCCCAAAAATTCGGCTCCGTTAAAGGTAGCCCATTTTAGCAATTCTTCTGTCGGTACATCAAATCGCTCCTGCAACAAGTTCATCTCCGAAAGAATGCTTAAACTATCATTACTGGCCAAACTATCTGTTCCCAAAGTAATTCTTAAGCCTGCTGCCCGCATCATATTTACATCCGGCAACATATTTTCTATATATAAATTTGCGTTTGGACATAAACACCAATACAAATTGGGATGAATACTTGTAGCATAAGCTACATCTGCAGCTGAAGTATAAGTATTGTGTACCAGTAAAGTTTTCAAATCCGGTGACAGCAGGGGTAAATAGGTCTGCAGCGATGTTTTTCCCGAAGGTTCAAAAAAGCTGATATCCTGTCCTAAAAACTTAAAAAGCGCCAAAAAACCACCGGTCTTTTGCTCAAAAAAAGCATTTTCATCTGCAGTTTCCTGATTATGTATTGTCACAGGCCCGTCCTGATATTCTGCATATGCATTCAGTTCCCGAAATAATTCAGGAGATACCGAATAAGGAGCATGGGGTACAATAGAAACAGGCAAGGGGCTCAGGTCATCTTTAAACTGCTTTGCCCTTTTCATCGCCTCTTTAGCCAGATCAGGATTAAAGCCCATAATTTCTAAAAATGTATGGTAATAAACCGGAGTATTCACTTTTAGTGCTTTTGAGATGAGTTGGTTACAGATATCGCCAACGGCCACAATCCCATTCTCGTACATCTCAATATCTGCTTTCAATATGGCCAGATTCAGCTCATATTCATCAGAAGTTCTCAATTTAATCACTGCCTTCACAAAGTCAGGTAATCCTGTGTGCTTCGGTATTTGGCCTTTAAGGTTCGACAACTCAATATGGCAATGCGTATTTACAAAGCCTGGAACCAACAATCCATCATGATATTGAATATCATTTAATTGCTTTTCCTTGGCTTCCTCAGGGGTGTAGACACCTTTAATAGTTCCTATCGAATCAATCGAAAGTACCCCATTTTTTATTGGTGGGCCAACTACAGGATAAACATAGGTTGCTGAAATATGAGAAATCATACGCAAATAAAAGATTTTTCCATCTAAAAACCACTATAGCCTCCGGGGCTTCAAACAATATGAATAAAATAGGACATCGATTAATTTTATATAGAGATCGATTATATTTGTAGAGAGAATAACTTATGAACCGCATAGACCGACTTTTTGGCATACTTCTACTATTACAAACGAAGAAATATATTTCTGCGGATAAGATCGCAGACCAATTTCAAATCAGCACCAGAACGGTTTATCGCGATATCAAGGCCTTACTAGAACAGGGTGTGCCCATCAGTTTCGAACAACCCAAGGGATATTATATTGTTCAAGGATATTTCCTGCCGCCAGTTTCTTTTTCTTCCGATGAAGCAAATGCCTTACTGATCATGGAGCGATTGGTATCACGTTTTGCAGACAAATCTATCTTTACCAATTATACCTCGGCGCTTAACAAGGTAAAGGCTGTATTAAAGCATACTCAAAAAGAAAAACTGGAACTCCTTAGTCAAAGCATCAAATTTCAATTGAACCATGAATGGCTCCCTGAGGAATTCGACCATCTGGCAGATCTGCAGAACGCCATTTCCGGCAAGTATATCATTGAGATCGATTATCAGAACCTAAATAAAGAAAGCAGCAAGCGCGAAGTTGAGGCTATCGGACTCGTATTTTACGCCTACAACTGGCACCTTATTGCCTGGTGTCATCTGCGTAATGAGTACCGTGATTTTAGGGCATCCAGGATCGTTCGCATCAGGTCACTGGACGTTCCTTTCAAAAAAACTCCCCACATGTCACTCAACGAATACATGAAACTCCTTCCTGTAGATTATTAGTGGCGGTGAAATCAATTTAATTGTAATTCAAAAAACAGACTGCCATAGGGTTGTCATTGCCACTTCTTTAATTTGTGTTATTAATCCAAACATTAAAAAACATAATATGATGAGTAGAATTAAAATGTTCCTTAAAGAAATGGACGAGGCCGCAGTAACCACCCGCAAAATGCTGGAAAGGATACCAACTGATAAATTTGACTGGCAGCCACATCCTAAAAGCATGACGGTGAAAAGACTGGCCACCCATATTGCTGAACTTCCTTCCTGGGTTACCATGGCACTAACGACTGATGAGCTCGATTTTGCAAACAATCCTTATCAGCCTGTAGATGTAAATACCACAGAAGAGTTACTGGCCTATTTCGAAAAATCATTGCAGGATGGACGTAGTCACCTTATCGAAAAGTATGAAGAGGTCCTCGACAGGGATTGGACTTTAAGAAATGGAAAGCAGGTCTATAGTGTCGAGCCTAAGGCCGATGTAATCCGGATGAGCTTAAATCAGACTGTTCATCACCGGGCACAACTAGGTGTGTATTTAAGACTATTGGAGATCCCTATTCCGGGTAGTTACGGACCAAGTGCAGACGAAATGTAGGTTCATATTTCAAAGCATAAAAATATTTTCATAGTTTATATGGGTATAAATTGATTTCTTTGTAAATAATTTCAATTTATACCCATACCCATGTCTGACTCTACCACACGGTTAAATAAATACATTAGTGAAAGCGGTTTATGCTCGAGAAGAGCGGCCGACAGATATATTGAGCAAGGAAATGTATATATCAACGGCAGAAAAGCCAAGGTAGGTGATAAGGTATATTTTGGTGACATCATCACTGTTAACGGACAGACGATAGAACCAAAAGAGGTTGACAGCACTATTTTAATCGCTTATAACAAACCTGTAGGAATAACCAGCACAACTGAAGCTGGGGTTAAAAGCAATATGATTGACCATGTGAACCATAGCGATCGGGTGTTTCCTATCGGACGTCTGGATAAGGACTCACAAGGACTAATTTTCTTAACGAATAATGGCGACCTGGTCAATAAAATTTTAAGGGCTGGTAATAATCACGAAAAGGAATATGTGGTTACGGTAAACAAACCAGTTACTGAGTCTTTTATTTCTGGAATGGCTAAAGGTGTTCCGGTATTGGGGGTAATGACAAAAAAATGTAAGGTAAAACAAGAGAGTACTTTTGTATTTAGAATTACATTGGTTCAGGGCCTAAACCGTCAAATCAGAAGAATGTGTGAGCATTTTGGATTTGAGGTAACAAAACTAGAACGTGTAAGAATTATGAACGTTAGCTTAAAGGGTATTCCTGTAGGCGAATGGAGAGAACTTACACCTGAAGAGCAAACTGACATTTTTAATCTGGTTGCAAAATCAAGTGCATTAGAAGCTGCATCAGCTCCTAAACGTGCGAGTAAAAAACCTAAGGCACAAGCTGAAGAAGATTTTTCTGAAAATGTTACCCCTGGAAGGACTAAAGGAAAAAGACCTGGCAAAAAAGCACCTGGTTCTGTAACCAGAGAAGAACGCGCTCCAGGTGGAAAGGGTAAATCTTTTGGTAAAGTTCCTGCAAGCAAATCAAGAGGCGGTGCAGCGGCTAGCAGCGATTGGTTTAAAGCAGGTGGTCCAAGCAAAAGACCAGTTAAACCAGGTAATGGAAGATCTGGGACTCCGGCTGCAAAAACCAGAAGCCCTAAACGTTAGGCTTTTATACCTTTACCCCACAATTACAATCTGTATTGCATTTTTTTGGTAACTTTGCATTTAAATGCCTACTACAAAGAAAATAGATATCCGTTCATTAGACCTACAACAACTTCAAGAGCGCTTTACGGCGATGAAGGAACCTGCCTATAGAGCAAAACAGGTTTACCAGTGGCTTTGGGAAAAATCAGCACGCTCATTTGCAGAAATGAGTAACCTTTCTAAAGACCTTAGGAATAAGTTGGACGAGCATTATGCGATCAATGTTGTGGAGGTAAACAACTCGCAGTTCAGCAACGACCATACGATCAAAAACGCGTTTAGACTGTACGATGGAAATATTGTAGAGGGTGTTTTGATTCCTATGGAAGACCGCATGACAGCTTGTGTGAGCTCCCAGGTAGGCTGTAGTTTAACCTGTAAATTCTGTGCTACAGGCTATATGGATCGTAAACGAAATCTTAACGCTGACGAAATTTATGACCAAGTAGTACTTATAGATCAACAAGCAAAGAAAAACTACAATCTTCCCCTTACCAATATTGTTTACATGGGTATGGGAGAACCACTGCTAAATTATGCCAATGTGATGAAATCTATTGAGCGTATTACTGCTCCTGACGGATTGAACATGTCATACAAACGCATTACAGTTTCTACAGCCGGCATCTCTAAAATGATCAAAAAACTTGCCGATGATGGTGCTAAATTTAATCTAGCCCTATCACTTCATGCGGCGAATGACAAAAAGCGGAATGAGATTATGCCAATTAACGAGCACAATTCATTAAAGGCGCTTGCGGAGTCCTTAAAATATTATTTTGCCAAGACCAAAAACCCTGTAACCTACGAATACATCGTTTTCAATAATTTCAATGATGAAATTGAGGATGCAATGGAGTTGGCGAAATTCTGTAAGCACGTACCTTGTAAAGTAAACCTGATTGAGTACAATCCTATCCAGTTTGCTGATTTCTTGAATGCTGAAGGAGATAAGATAGATGCGTTTTCCAACTACCTGAAAAGTCAAGGTATCACAACAAACATCAGACGCAGTCGCGGTAAAGATATTGATGCAGCCTGCGGACAATTGGCCGTTAAAGAACAAAATTAACCCGTCTTTTAACCAGCGTAAGCCTAAAACACATTAGATTGACAGCATGATGCTGTTTAAACGTTTTTTAGGCGACCTCGTTGCCCTCTTGTTTCCCAACCTATGTTGTGGCTGTGGCACCTCCTTATATCATGGTGAGGAACAGCTATGCACTAAATGTATTTACCACCTTCCCTATACTGATCACCATCTTCATAAAGATAACGGGGCTGCGAGACAGCTGTGGGGTCGCCTACCTTGTCATGCAGTCATGTCCTTGCTTTATTTTAAAAAGGGAGCCCGCACACAAAACATCATCCATCATCTAAAATACCGTGGTCGGAAAGATCTGGGGATAAAACTTGGTGTTATGATTGCCCAAAAGCTTCTGATGAATCCTGCTTATGATAATGTAGATTTGATCATCCCTGTGCCTTTACATCGACGTAGGGAACACCAAAGAGGCTACAACCAAAGTTTATGCGTAGCGCAAGGAATTTCATCAGTGTTAAAAGTTCCGGTAAACGCCCGATGTTTACTGCGTGCAAGAGCAACCACAACTCAAACTAAAAAAGGAAGATACAAACGATTTGAGAACATGCAAGAGGTCTTTTCAATTACAGATTTAGCGGTGCTTAGAGACAAACACATCTTGCTGGTAGATGATGTCATTACAACTGGTGCTACACTTGAAGCTTGCGGAATAGTTTTGTTCGAAGCCAAGATTAGCAAGCTCAGCATCGCCACAATTGCGTTTGCCAAATAAGGTTCATATACGCCGAAATACGACTTCTTTACTCAAAGAAGACTGCCTTCAACGAAAAAACAATTTTATGACAAAAAAAACTTCCAATATATTTGGCAATTCAAAAATAATTCCCACCTTTGTTGCGAGAGCGTTAATTTAAGGGTCGATCAACTCATTCTTTGAGTTATCGGCCCTTTATCTTTTACCCCAAAAAGAGAATCCATTCCGCTTTATTTATGAGAATTTATTGGTACAAATGAATGGAAAGCAGTTCTCTGACTTCTTCAGGTTTGAATGGTTTTAAAATATGTCCGTTCATTCCAGATTCTTTAAACTTCCGGTATTCGTTCTGAAGTGTTGAGGCCGTTAAAGCAATAATTGGAACCATTTTAAAATAACTATCAGGCTGACTTCTAATAATTCGGGTGGTTTCAAAGCCGTCCATCCCAGGCATTTTAATATCCATAAATACCAAATCGTAGCGCTCGTCCTTAACCTTAAGGATAGCCTCTTCGCCACTTAATGCAAAATCAATATTCACCCCAAATTTCCCAAGGATTCTTTTAGCGATTAATAGATTGATTTCATTATCGTCTACGATAAGTATCCTTTTACCAGTAAATGCTTCGGGTTGCGCAATCAACTCTCCCCCATTTGCAAGCAGGGTTGATTTTAAAAAGTTTAAGGTAAAAGAAAAGCAAGTCCCTTCACCTTCTATACTTTTAACCTCAATTTCGGACTGATACAACTGCAATAGCTTTTTAGTAATAGCCAGCCCCAATCCCGTGCCGCCATATTTTCTTGAAATATCGGTTTTAGCTTGTGTAAACGCTTCAAAAATATAATTGAGCTTATCTTCCGGTATGCCTATCCCATCATCACCCACCTCAAAGTGAATAGCTATACGCTCATCATCATTGCTTATGAGTTTAAGCTGAAGAATGATTTTCCCGTGATCTGTAAACTTAATGGCATTGCCCAACAAATTCATCAAAACCTGATAGAGCCGCGTCTTGTCTCCTGACACAAGCTTCGGGATTTCATCATCGTAAAGTAACACCAGCTCATTCCCCCGCTTATTGGCATTGATACTTAAAGAAGTGACAATATCTGTTGTAAGCCCTTTCATAGAGAATGGCATTGACTCCAAATGAAGATTCCCAGTCTCTATTTTTGTGAAATCAAGGATATCATTAATAATATTCAGCAAGTTTTCTCCTGAAAACTTCAGAATATTCAAATCTTCGATTTGCGAAGGCTTAGGGTCATTATCCATCAACAAATGCGTCATTCCAATAACCGCATTCAATGGAGTTCTGATCTCATGACTCATTACAGATAGAAACATTTCTTTAGCTTCACTCAATTGTAACGCCTGCTCTTTGGCGTCTACCATTTCCTGCTCTACCTGTTTACGCTGGGTAATGTCTGTGATCAGGTCAATCTGCCGCTCGAGTTTACCTGTATCACCAACAACAGGTGTAGTAGCCACAGAAAGCCAAACCATTGTCCCATCCTTTTTCTTTGCCTGAACCTCTATAGAATAGGGCTGCTTATTTTGTGCTTTTTCTCTTGCTTCATTAATTAACTGTTGCTGCGCAACGTCACTTTCGGCACAAAGTACATCACCAAGTCTAAATCCAAGAAGTTCGCTGCTCGCATATCCCGTTAATCGTTCCAGAGATTGATTGACCCATGTCGTGTAGCAGTTGGCATCAGAGATATTTACACCAGTATTCGTTTCACTAGCAACTAAGGATAATACCTGCAAATCCTCTTCTGCATTTTTCTTATCCGTAATATCAATAATGATTTCTACTTCTATCTCTACCTTTCCTTCTTCATTAAATACAACGGTATTATAAATGGAGATCCATATTGGCTGTTTATCTTTTCGGTAAGCCAACAGGTCAACAGTAAAAGATTTATTTTTTCTAGTCAGCTCCCTTGCCTTTTCCAACAGATCCATGTCAGTCTTTGGCCCCGAAATCAAATCACCCAAACGTTTTCCCTTCAGGTCATTCAGATTAAATCCGGTAATTTTCTCGAAAGCTTCATTTACCCAGGTTACATGATTATTGGCGTCATTTATGACTACAGCATTGTTAATCTTACTAGCGACAAAGGAGAGCTTCATCAGCTCATGCTCTACTTTTTTATTTTCGGTAATATCTCTTCCATAAGCGTACCATCGTGCATTTTTGGCTACCATTGTCCAACTTATCCAACGGACAATGCCGGTTTTACTGACTATCCTAAAATCAATCTCGAATTGTTTAATTCCTTTTCTGAGTCCGTCCTCGATCGTATTTACAACCCTACTGAGGTCCTCCCTATGACAAAAGCCCCAGATATTTAAACCTGTGGCTTCCTCAACACTATACTCCAATAAATGGGTAATGGCTTTGTTAACGAACAAGACTTTGCCTGCATTATCCAAAATGCAATGTATTTCAGGAGAGACCGCTGAAATATTGAGTAATTCCTCAAAGCGCTGCGCATGGGCAGCAAGCTCCTCACTTTTCCGCTGTAAGGATATGTGAGTCATGACTTCCTTAGCCAGGGTTTGCAGTCCTTCTTTCTGGGCGCTCGTAAATTGCCGGGGCACGGTATCGAAAACACAAACGGTTCCCAATTTAAAGCCATTCTCGTCTATTAAGGACGCGCCGGCGTAAGATCTTACGTATGGGGGGTCTAATACAGAGGGATGATTTTTAAACCTGTCATCCACCAAGGCATCATAAACTTCAAAAACATCATTATTCTCGCTAATGATCGTATACTCACAAAATGAGATTCCACGTGGAATCTCATTAAAAGTAATACCTATTGAAGATTTAAACCAGACCCTATTTTCATCAACTAATGCAATTAATGCAATAGGTGCGTTGCATACTAATGATGCTAACTTAGCTATATTATCGAACTGGTACTCCGAGGGGGTATCCAGAATATTATAACCATGTAACGCGCTAACGCGATTATCTTCACTAGTTGATGAATGCTGGTCTTTTGATAACATTTAGCTTTTTAAAGCCGTTATTTATACAACGGAAAACGACTTACTAAATTTATCACTTTTTCTTTTACTTGTGCTAAATTACTTTCATCTTCTGCATTTGTTAATACCTGATCAATCAGGTCAACAATTTCCGCCATTTCAGTTTCCTTAAAACCTCTTGTTGTGATGGCAGCAGTACCAACTCTAATTCCCGATGTTACAAATGGAGATTTATCATCAAAAGGAACCATGTTTTTATTTACTGTGATTTCTGCTTTTTCCAATGCACTTTCAGCAAGCTTACCAGTGATGTTTTTATTACGTAGATCGATCAGCATTAAATGGTTATCTGTACCACCAGAAATGATACCGTATCCTTTAGCCACAAAGGCTTTGGCCATTGCCTGTGCATTTGCTTGTACTTGTTTGATATAAGTTAAATACTCATCACTTAAAGCTTCGCCAAAAGCAATTGCTTTAGCTGCAATGATATGCTCTAACGGACCACCCTGAGTACCTGGGAAAACAGCCATATCTAATACAGATGACATCATTCTGGTTTCTCCTTTAGGTGTTTTTAATCCGAATGGGTTTTCAAAATCTTTACCCATCATGATCATACCACCACGAGGACCACGCAAGGTTTTATGTGTAGTTGTAGTAACGATATGACAATGAGGAAGTGGGTTTTGTAATAATCCACGAGCAATTAAGCCTGCTGGATGAGAAATATCGGCCATTAATAATGCACCAATTTTATCAGCTACGCTACGTACAAATGCATAATCCCATTCTCTGGAATAAGCAGAAGCACCAACGATAATTAATTTAGGACGTTCTGCAAGGGCTACTTCTTCCAACTTTGCATAATCGATCCTACCATCTTCTTTTGTCACACCATAAAATAACGGGTGATACAATTTTCCTGAAAAGTTAACCGGAGATCCGTGTGTTAAATGTCCACCATGTGAAAGGTCAAAACCAAGGATTTTGTCACCCGGTTGAATCACAGCAAGCATTACTGCAGCATTGGCTTGTGCGCCTGAATGCGGTTGTACGTTTACCCATTCCGCACCAAAAAGTTCTTTAGCACGTTCAATAGCTAAGGTTTCGATTTTATCAACCACCTGGCATCCACCATAATATCTTTTACCTGGCAGTCCTTCAGCGTATTTATTGGTTAAGCAAGAACCTGCAGCCTCCATCACTTGTTTGCTCACAAAGTTTTCAGACGCGATCAGTTCCAAACCATTTTCCTGACGGGTCAATTCTTTGTCAATCAAATCAAAAATTAATGTATCTCTAGTCATTTATCAATGTATTTTTTTGTAAAATTAGCGATTTTCCTTCTTACTTTAATAACAAAATACCTTACTTTGTACTTTCTATTCTATAAAGCCTGCATGGAAGATATTAACGGTCCGTTTTTACCCAACATAAATTATCCCGCTGATTTAAAGCGGTATAAAGAACAAGATTTAGAGCAAATAGCCCAGGAACTTCGTCAATATATCATTGATGTGGTGAGTGTAAATGGGGGACATTTTTCATCAAGCCTTGGTGTTGTGGAACTAACGGTTGCTTTACACTACGTATTAAACACCCCTTATGACAAGCTAGTTTGGGATGTTGGTCACCAAGCTTATGGTCATAAAATATTGACCGGAAGGAAGTCTGTATTTCATACCAACCGAATCCTTAACGGAATCAGTGGCTTTCCTAAAATCAGTGAAAGTGAATACGATACATTTGGTGTAGGCCACTCTTCTACCTCTATTTCTGCTGCATTAGGTATGGCTGTTGCTTCGCATTACAAAGGCGAAACAGACCGTCAGCATGTTGCCGTAATTGGCGATGGTGCAATGACCGCAGGTCTTGCATTTGAAGGATTAAATCACGCAGGTATTGAAAACTCTAACCTACTGGTAATTCTGAACGATAACTGTATGTCGATCGACCAGAATGTTGGCGCTTTAAAAGAATATTTAACAAGCATTACGACTTCGAAATCTTATAACCGCTTTAGGGATGACATTTCGCAAGTGTTGATTAAACTTTCCGAGCTTGGGCCAAATGCGCACAAGTTTGTAAAGAAAATGGAAAAAAGCATAAAAGGTACCCTACTTAAACAAAGCAATTTCTTTGAAGCACTAAACTTCAGATATTTCGGTCCGGTCGACGGTCATGATGTACAACGTTTAGCGCAAGTCATCAGAGATCTAAAAGATATTCCCGGCCCTAAGCTTTTACATATTGTTACTTTAAAAGGCAAGGGCTTTGCTTTAGCCGAAAAAGACCAAACCAAATGGCACGCGCCTGGCTTATTCGATAAAATCACTGGTGAGATTAAGAAATCTGTATCTGATAAACCTCAACCACCAAAATATCAGGATGTTTTTGGACATACCTTGGTAGAACTTGCTGAGGCGAATAAAAATATTGTTGGTATTACGCCTGCTATGCCTTCGGGTTCATCAATGAACATTATGATGAAGGCAATGCCAAACCGCGCATTTGATGTGGGTATTGCCGAACAACATGCAGTAACCTTCTCTGCGGGTCTAGCTACACAAGGGCTTGTTCCTTTCTGTAACATCTACTCCAGTTTTATGCAGAGGGCTTATGATCAGGTGATCCATGATGTAGCCATTCAAAACCTTAATGTGGTATTTTGTTTAGACCGTGCTGGTGTTGCCGGATCAGACGGAGCTACACACCACGGAGCTTATGATCTTGCTTATATGCGTTGCATCCCTAATATGACGGTTGCAGCTCCAATGAACGAAGAAGAGCTACGTAACCTGATGTATACTGGCCAGCTGGAAAATGCAGGTCCTTTCTCGATCCGTTACCCGAGAGGAAATGGTGTTATGCCTGATTGGAAACGTCCGTTTAAAGCAATTGAAGTGGGCAAAGGCAGGAAAATCTGTGATGGTGAAGATGTAGCCATATTAACGATTGGCCATGTTGGCAATTTTGCTGTCGAGGCCTGTAAGGAACTAAACAGCGAGGGCATACACCCTGCGCATTACGATATGCGTTTTGTAAAACCTTTAGACGAAGTTATACTGCACGACGTGTTTAAACGCTATAAACATGTAGTGACTGTCGAAGATGGTTGTATACAAGGTGGCATGGGCAGTGCTGTATTAGAGTTTATGGCTGATCACAAATACAATAGCCAAGTGATTAGATTGGGCATTCCTGATGAGTTTATAGAGCATGGTGAGCAACCTGAATTATGGGCGCTTTGTGGCTATGACACCAATGCAATAATTACGACCATAAAAAAAATTGCAGTAGGTAGAACCACCGCTACCATAGCATCTTAACCCCAAAAATTCATTATTCAGCAAATCAATGTGTTAGAAAATCAATGTCATGTAATGACATTGATTTGACATTATTAATTGGATTAAGGCTACTTTTGCAGCCTTAAATATTACAATTAACAATTATTTAACAACAAACACATTTATGAAAAAATTATTACTTTCGTTTGGTGTTGCTATTTTAGGTTTAGCAGCTCAAGCACAAGACTTTAAACCAGCAAAAGGTGATGTAACTACTGAATTTGGTTTAACAGGTGGTATCAACAACACAAACTTCAATTTAAACGATGGCGCTGGTTTATTGCGTTTCCGTTATTTCCAAAAAAACGACCTTGCTTTCCGTTTAGGTTTCAACGTTAGCAGCACTAACAAAACCAACAACGCTTATGGAACAGGTACAAACGAAGGTAAAAAAGGTACTGAAGAAGTTAAAAACACTGAAATCCTTATCAACTTAGGTGTTGAGAAACACTTTTCAGGTACTGATCGTTTATCTCCATACATAGGTGCTGATATCCTTTTCGGAACAGGATCTTCAAAAAACGTTCTTGAAAACGCTACATATGCTGGTACTACACTAGTTTACGCAGACAACACTAGCATGGATGTTAAAAACCCAGGTACTACATCAATCGGTTTACGTGGTGTAATCGGTGCTGACTACTATATCGCTAAACGTTTATTCTTAGGTGTTGAAGCTGGTTTAGGTTTTGCTTATGAAAAAGCAGGTAAAGGTGAGATCACTACAACTGCGGCTGGTGTTACAACTACTGTTAAAACTAAATCTGCTGGAAGCAACTTTGACATCAACCCAAGTGTAATCACTGGTGTTCGTATCGGTTTTGCATTCTAAATAAAACACTGATTTAATCAGTTATTATAAAAAAAGCTGAGCAGATATCTGCTCAGCTTTTTTTATGCCCTACAACGAAGCTCGCAGCGTTAAATGGAATGGAACTTCCATATGCTCCTTGGAGTTCTCCAGAATGAGTTTAGCTGTCATCTCCCCCATCTGTCTAAAGTCCGTAGAGATCGTTGTTATCCCATCTAAAATGATCTTCTTTAATGGTGTCTCATTATAAGAGATCACACCTACATCTTTGCCCAATTTCAATTTCATATTGATCAGCCTTTCGATCAGGATCACCAGATCATCTTCCATCAAATTGATGTACACTTCTCCCTCTGCAATCTCTTCTGTAAGGATTTGGTTAACAACTTTTGAAGTAAAAGCATATTGCTGACAAAAGCGATAAAATCCTTTCAGAATCTCAACAGGATAATAGCTTCGCTTAGGCATAATAATCTTAATGGTATGATATTTACCTAAATGTTCTCTGGCTTGGTCTAAGGCGTTATAAATGTCGTTCTCAAAGTTTTCATACACCGCAGCATACTCCCCACTTACGCCCGGAACCAATTTATCCAGAATCACCAGTTTTTCTTTTGGGATCAGATTAATCACCTCATGCACATGATCATGTCCCTCCATAAAATGAGGAATGATTACATAATGAGAGTAATCTTCCTTTTTATTAGAAAGCAGTTTTTTAAAGAGATTAAAATCGTTGTTATAGATGTAAAAATCTACTGCTACATGATCACCCAGTGCTTTTATAAAAGCATCGTAAATGATCTTTTTATGAGAACTAAGCTTATTGAAAAGCAGAAATATTTTAAGTGTCCGTCTAAAATCTGTACTGATAATGTAGTAACCTTTGCCTGGGACAGAGCCTACTACACCAATCTTTTTAAGGTATTTATACCCCTTTTCCGCCGTATCCCTGGAAATATCCAGCTCATAACTCAATTCGTTAATGGAAGGTAGCAGATAATCATTCTGAATCTTACCGGATTCTATTGCACTAAGAATAGAGTTAGTTAACTGTAAGTACTTTGGTGTTGAAGAATATTCATCAACTTGGATATAATCAGAAAATTTCACCGGCTTCATCAGGTCAAGATAAAACTATTTTAATGTAAAACGGTTCCTCCTGCGTAATATTTTAGTTCAACAATATCGTTGGGTAATGGTTTTGTATTCCAGGATTTATGGATGGCCAGGGCCGCTCCAACAGCAGTAGCTTGTGCCATATAGGCCGCAAATACTTCTAAATCTGGAAAAGCAGCAGCCAGCAAATTCATAAATATGGCATTCTTACTAAACCCACCATCTACAAATATGCGTTTCACTGTTGTGCCCTGCAGCACTCTATTGGTCGAAATGTATTGCTGATTCACCAAATCAAGGATCAACTGATGGTAAGCCATCACATCCGTAGCGTAGTCATTCAGATTACGGTTACCAAATGGAGATTCTTTAAGCCCTGTGCTCGGATGTCCTTCAAGATCTGCTACTTTATCCCTTCGTTGCAATTCCTCGATGATTTTAGCATCAAATGGAACTGAGCGATAAGCGATTACATCAGTACCGAAATGAGCTGCAATACGTTTTACCTGCTGCTCGTGCTCATATCCCGCAAAAAGACGCGAAGCTTTTACCGGCTTTCCCTCATACTGCAAATAACAAAGGCAATCATTTTCCAATTCTTCTGCGGTAAGCGGGGTTGAATTGAAAGGATTTAAGCTGATACACCAGGTACCTGTAGACAGCAATATAAAAGGCTCATGAAAATTAACCAAATAAGGCACCAATGCGGCTGAACTATCGTGAAAACCCGGACCTACCGCATAATTATTACCCGGAAAAGCCGCAGGGAACACACTATCCGAAGGAACAATCGGCGCCAACTTATCATCTATCCCCTCTTTTCGCACCCATTCGTGGTAATCGTTTTTCGTAAAATCCCACAAATTGGTATGACAGCCTATACTGGTAATGTCAGAATACGCTTCGCCAGAAATCAGGTAACTTAAATATTGTGGCAAGTGAAGTGCATATTTAATCCGAGCAAATAGCTCAGGCTTTTCATACTTGATCCGGTATAGTTGCATCCCCGAGTTTAGACTCCCTAAAACCGGAGATGCAGTAAGATTAGAAAACACTTCAGTACCCCCATAAGTATTGTAAAACTGGTCTTTTAACGCTTCTGGGTATTCCTTCAAATAATTATATAATGGCGCCAATGGATTTCCATGCTCGTCAATGTATACAAAACTTGCCCCATAAGTAGCAAAATTGATAGATTTTATCTCAAACTCAGGGTTTTTAAACACCTCCCTTAGCGAATCAAAAATAGACAGCCTTAAGCTTTCCAGATTTTCGCAGGGATCACCATCCTCATCTACAGTCTCCAAAAACCTGGCCGATCTTTCAAAAACAATTTTATACTGTTCATCAAAAAGGAACAATTTCTTATTTGTCTTACCTACATCAAATACAGCTATTACAGGAGTGGCCTTCATTTTTAATCCCATTAATTATAGTCCAGTTGCTACAGTTTTTAAACCACGGCTTTTAATCAATTCTTGTCTAACATTACTTGCTCTAAACAACTCTAGTGGAGCCAGGGCGGCACCTGCACGTAAACGAGCTTCAGCTACCAATGGACGCAAATCCGTACGGAACGCTTGTTGTAGGATTTCCTGCGCACGTGCCACATCATTATCGTCTTGTGCCTTTTGTAAAGCTACACGGTCTACAGATAACGCCTGAGCATAAGCCAACATAATTGCTTCTACCGACTGCAAAAGATCTTCAAGAGGATCTTTAACATTATGCGAAGCGTCAATCATCCAGGCCAAATCTTCCCTGTGATTCATTCCACGTGCATCCATTCCTTCAACCAGTTCATTAAAGATCAAGAACAACTGATAAGGCTTCATGCTACCCGCAGTTAAATCATCATCTCCGTATTTTGAATCATTGAAGTGGAATCCGCCTAGCTTTCCTTCCATCAACAATAGAGAGACAATTTGCTCGATATTGGCGTTTGGTAGGTGATGACCAAGGTCAACCAGCGTAAAGGCTTTGGGACCTAGTTTATTCGCATACAATAAAGACTGACCCCAATCTCCTACTGTTGTAGAATAGAAGTTTGGTTCGAAAGCTTTGTATTCTACAAACACCTTCCAATCCGCTGGCAAAGCAGCATAAATCTCTTGCAAACTTTCCAGTGTATTTTGGAAAGCTTTTCTGAAATTCAATTGTCCCGGGAAGCAAGAACCATCCGCCAACCAAACGGTTAACGCTTTAGAACCCAGCTCCACACCCTGACGGATCACTTCGATATTGTGCTCAATAGCTTGCTTCCTTACCGCTTTATTTACATGCTGTAGGGAGCCAAATTTATAGCTATGGGCCGAACCAGCCTGATCCTGAAAAGTATTTGAATTCATGGCATCAAATACCAAACCATGCTGCGCAACCAATGCTTTTATAGCAGGTACGTTTTCTGCGGTATCCCATGGGATATGAAGAGAAATCGCACCACTTGCTGCATTTAACTTATGCAATAAGCCAATATCTTCAATCTTCTCTTCAATGTTACGAGGCTCCCCGCCTGAAGAAAAACGTCCGAAACGTGTTCCCCCTGTACCCAAAGCCCAGCTTGGAATACCAATCTGGAAATCGATCAGCTTTTGTATGATACCTTCCGCATTGCCAACTTCTTCTTTAATGAAAGCAAGCTTACGTTGATGTTTAGGTAAAAGCTCGCTATTGTGTGATTCTATCTGATAATTTTCTAAGTTCATTTTTTAGTTTTTAACGGACAAAGGCGTTAGCTACACCGCCATCCACATTTAATACATTTCCAGTTGATTTGTTCAATAGCCCACCTACAAACGCAAAACAAGCATTGGCAATATCATCCGGTAAAATTATTTCATTTAGCAAGGTACGTTTTGCATAATAAGCTGGCAACTCTGCAACAGTAATTCCATAAGCTTTTGCACGGCCTTCAGCCCAACCACCTGCCCAGATATTACTATCACTGATCACTGCATCTGGGTTTACCACATTTACGCGGATACCATCAGCACCAAGTTCGGCGGCATTTAGTCTACTCAAATGTAACTGCGCAGCTTTAGCACTACCATAACCAGCATTGTTTGGTCCGCTAACCAATGCATTTTTACTCACAATATTCAAGATATCGCCACCAATTTCTTGTTTCTGCATCACAGCTGCTGCTGCCTGAGTAACAAAAAACTGACCTTTTACCAATACGTCATACAGCAGATCCCAGTCCTTTTCGGTATGGTCAGCTATCGTTTTCGAAATAGATAAACCAGCATTGTTGATCACGATATCTACACCACCAAAGGCCAATGCAGCGATATCAAATGCGCTTGCGATGTCTTCCGAACTGGTTACATTTAACACTGCTGTAGCATAACTGTCTTTACCAAATTTACCTTCAAACTCATCAGCAGCGCTTTGCAAACGCTCAGCATTCATATCATTTAGCACCACTACAGCACCTTCCTCAACAAACTTACGCGCAATAGCCTTTCCAATACCGCCCGCACTACCTGTAATCAGGGCAATTTTTCCTGAAAGCGATTTAGGCTTAGGCATTCTTTGCAGTTTTGCTTCTTCCAACAACCAGTATTCAATATTAAACGCTTCCTGTCTCGGTAAAGAAGTGTATTCAGAAATGGCTTCTGCGCCTTTCATCACATTGATGGCATTGGTATAAAACTCTGCAGCTACCCTCGCCGTTTGTTTGTCTTTCGAAAAAGAGAACATTCCGATACCAGGATAAAGGATAATTACCGGGTTCGCATCACGTATTGCAGGGCTATTGCTATGTTTGCATGAATTGTAGTATTCAGCATACATTTTTCTGTAAGCTTCAAATTCAGGCGCTAATCTTTCTTTTAATGCTTTAACATCACTAAGATCTTCATTAGCCTCTAGTTTTAATACTAACGGACTGATCTTAGTACGTAAAAAGTGATCCGGGCAACTCGTACCCAATGGCGCTAAACGATCCAGGTCATTGGAGTTGATAAACTCTAATACCCTTGCATCATCTGTAAAATGCCCCACCATATGCTTTTCGCTCGAACAGAAACCTCTCAATATAGGAGCAATAGTTGCAGCCTGTTTTGTACGCAGCTCTTTTTCAGCACTCTCTATTTTCTGTCCGCCAAATACCGGACCTTTTTTACCGTAATTTTCTTCCAGGTATTCTGCACACCTTTCAATCACCTCAAGCGTGTTCATATAGCTTTCGTAAGCTGTATCACCCCAGGTGAATAATCCGTGCGAACCTAACATGATGCCTCTGATACCTGGATTTTCATCTAAGCATTGGCGAAGCATTAAGCCCAGTTCAAAGCCTGGCTTCTGCCATGGCACCCAACCAATTGATCCATTAAACAATTCTTTGGTGATGCGCTCTCCATCCTTAGCGGCTGCAATCGCAATTGCTGCATCTGGATGTAAGTGATCAATATGTTTAAATGGCAGGAAACCATGTAAAGGCGTATCAATAGATGGCGCTTTAGATTTCAGGTCATAAATACAATGGTTAAAAAGTTCAACCATTTCATCTTCGTGTGCCAGGCCTCTGTAAACATTTTTAAGGTTACGCAGGCGATCTACATACAAAGCTGCTAAACCGCTGCTTTTTAAAGTACCCAAATCTCCACCAGACCCTTTGACCCACATCACTTCTGCTTCTTCTCCAGTTAATGGATCTTTAGCGATGGCCTTACATGAGGTGTTACCGCCCCCATAGTTGGTTAAGCGCAAATCTGCACCTAACAAATTTGAACGATAGATTAACAGTGCAACTTCATCACCGGCCATTTCAGCAGCCTTTGCTTCATCCCACAAATAGCTTACATGTTTAAAATCGGTTGTTCGAGTACTCATAAAAATATTTAAATTAATTGTTTTTTATTTGATTGAATTTCCATAGCCCACAATGAGTATGGATAAAATAAGGATCACTATTCCAGAGATTACAGTACCAAAAGTCCGCTTCTTCACGCCACTCCATTCCCTAAAGAACAGCCCCCATCCATTAGCGACCAAAATGATACAAGCCATGTGTAAGATCCACCCACTTGCACCGTTGCCTAGCTTACTTTCGCCCATTCCGTAAAAGAAGAACTGTAAAAACCAGGTTGTACCGGCCAATGCAGAGAAAATATAGTTCTTAAGTAAAGGCGCCTTTTTATCTGTATAGTCTCCAAAAGTTTTATTGCGACGGTTCAACAGCATACACCAGAATAAATTGGTCGTTAAGCCTCCCCATAAAATAACTACATAGGTTACATTGTTTTGAAAAAGAAATTCTCCTTGTTCCGGATTAATTGCTTTCCAGGCTTCATTAGCATGGTGTGCCATGTCTTTACCAGCATCGATGCCAAAGGCAAAACATGCACTTAAAACACCTGATACGATAGAAACAATCAGCCCAATACCCAGTTTATATTCCTTATTAGAAGGATCTGCTTTTCCAGAAGCTACCAGATCTTTCTCTTTCATGCTACCAGCTAATCCACACACTACGATTCCTATTACACAAACCAATAAGCCAAGCAATACCATTTGTCCCCAATGACTATTTGCCATATCAGATAAACTATCTTTTCCTGCCGTTGGATTAAAATCATAATAAAGAGAAGGGATCAAAGCACCAAATACAGAGCAAAGACCCAGAATGATGGTACTACCTAATGAAATACCGAGGTAACGTACACCCAAACCATAAGTTAACCCACCAATTCCCCAAAGCAAACCGAAGAAATAGGTTAGTAATAATATTTTACCCTCCGTCTGAAAAATGATATCCATAAAGCCAGGAATAGTTAACCAGGCTGCCAAGGGCGGAACGATTAACCAAGAGAACAATCCACCCACGATCCAATAAGTCTCCCAGGACCAACTCTTTACTTTTTTGAAAGGGATATAAAAACTGCCGGAAGCGAAGCCACCGATGAAATGGAAAATAACTCCTAAAAGAATCTGCATGTTTAAGGTTTTAAATTTGGTTCGACTAAAATAGAAGAATCACATTACACCTCTGTCATGTACTGTCATGCCTTAAAAAAGCATTTTATTTTTAAAAGGATAATCTCCTATCATTTTATATAGTTTTCCGGTACAAATTAAATCCTTGATTGCCTTTAAATGGTTGCTATGGTGCAAATCTGTTCCTGCAAAGTCATAGTACTCCTTTTTCAAAAGACCTGTTGCTGCCGATTTCACTTCTGTCCCATAATATCCGGATAATGCCAATAAGTTTAATTGAAATAAAACACCCATATCTTTTAACCTTTCGTACCGTTCAGGCTTCTTATGGTAAAAGCCATAACGTTCCGGATGGGCTAGAATCACTTTAAAGCCAGCCAATTGAAGATCAAATACAACCTTTTCAAGAAAAGGAATCTCTGATAGATAAGACATTTCTATAAGGATATGCTGTCCCGTTAAGCACAATAAGGTGTCAGTTACCTTAAATGTTTCATCTACCATATATTCTGCAGCAGCACTGATGTCAATATTCAATTCCTCCTTAACTAAAGCTTTCTTAACATCCATCAAGGCCTGAGTAATCGTCGCGCTAGTATTGGGATACAACTCTGTAAAAATATGCGGTGTGCAAACAAATTTATTAAATCCCAGCTCAGTCAATTCTCTAATAAAACCGATGGATTGTACAGCATCTAGCGCTCCATCATCAATACCGGGTAGTAAATGATTGTGCATATCTACGCCTAGCCATTCTGCATCGCGCACATAATTTTTCTTGTTAAAAAATGAAATCATGAGTTATTCCTTAACCTATAAACTGTCTTACCTTTCTTAACGGTTTTAACACAAGACCCAATAATGGCATATTGATATTATTATTAGCCATCGCTCTAAAATCACACCTCCATGCTTTAATGCGATTTGATAAACTCTGGTTGCTCACCCCACCCAGGGTCATATTAACTATTACTTTATTTAAGTAAAAAACTTTAGGCTTATTTAGGTGCATAAAACGAAGCATTAACTCATAATCTGCAGCCGAACCGTACGCAGAATTATACAAACCCAACCGTTCAAACATTTCTCTTTTCGCATAAAAAGTTGGGTGCGGTGGCATCCAGCCCCAATTAAATTTACCAGGTGAATAGTTACCAGATCGCCATTTGCGCATCACCTTGCCCCTTTGGTTTACATAATCCAAATCGGCGTATAAAAGATCGGCATTATTTTGCGCAAAAGACGAAACTATTTCACTTAGCACATTATCGTTAGCAAAATAGTCGTCCGCATTTAAAAGACCTACAATATCTCCTGTCGCTTTCCTAATTCCTTTATTCATGCCATCATAAATCCCATCGTCGGCTTCAGATTTAAAGTAATGAATATGTGCTATATTTTGAAGGACGATGTCCGCAGTACCGTCGCTAGAATTTCCATCAATGATGATATATTCAACGTTTTTATAAGTTTGGCCTGCGACCGAATCTATGCATTGCTGTATTGTTCTTGCAGCATTGTATGTTATTGTAACTAGCGAAAGTTTTACATTAATCATGACAACAAATTTAATGAATAATTACAATAATTTATATTTAATATGTACTTTTGGCGAGTTAGCATATTGCTATGGGAATTACGCTAGGTTTTTAATATGTGTTTCGTTAAGAAAATCATCAATTTATTGATCGTTTCTACAATTCTAATTGCTAGTTTTTCTTGCGCTAGCAGGCAAAAACAGGCGCTTTTTGAAAAAAAATCAGCGACAAACCAAACCCAAAAAAAGGTCTTCAATCCACCCAATTATCAGATAAAACCCGGGGATTTGTTACAGGTAAAAAACTTACAGAACAGAAATCTAATTGTTAATGAATCACTTACAAAAGAAAAAGCAGGATCAAATAACAACAATGAACAGGCCTACCTGGTCGAACAAGATAGTACCATAGGACTCCCCATACTTGGGCGCGTAAAAGTTGGGGGACTTACACGTATAGCAGCGGCAAAGCAAGTAGAATCACTTTACAAGAAAGAGCTTAAAGATCCCATCATAGAATTGAAAATCATTAACTTAAAAGTAACTTTACTAGGAGAAATCAAAAATCAAGGCATCTACAAGCTCTCAAAAGACCAGACTTCCTTAATTGAAATCATTGGAGAAGCGGGCGGACTCACCGATAAAGCGAGCAGTAAAAACGTAAAAATAATTCGAGGCGGAATGCAAGATCCGCAGATTATTGACCTTGACCTGACCGATATCAGTACGCTTTCTGACTCGAGAACTTTATTAGAGAATAACGATATCATTTACATCGCCCAAAACAAGCGAGCTATACGGTCCGAAAAGCTACAAAGCATGTCGGCCTTCTTACAACCGATTATTGCTTTACTAAATACAGCATTAATCATCTATACAATTACACGTTGATGCAGGAAATAGAAAAGGTTCAAAAAAGAAACGTCACGAAGGAAATTGACTACTTAAAAATAGCTCGAATATTACTTAGCCGTTGGTATTTATTGGCCGGATCAATTTTAACTGCCCTATTAATTGTCTATGTTTATTTATGGTTTACACCAAAAACATATGCAACATCCGGTATTCTAAAGTTTGAGGAAAAGAAATCGGAACTATCAGACCTTGTTAATGTGATGAGCAACTCGGGCCGCAGCCCTGCTAATTTGCAAAGCGAAAAATTCATACTACAGAGTAGGAACTTACTATTAAGCGCCATTAAGCAACTCGACTATCGCATTAGTTATTACATTTCCGGTAGACTGCGGGATTATGACCTATACCCTAAGCAACCTCTTCAAATCAGCCTATTGAAGCTTGACAGCTTGAATTTTCATCAGGGTCCCATTGCATTTAAGCCCATAAACCAAAAGACATTCAAACTTAGCTGGAATGCTGCTGGTCAGGAAATACAAAAAGTCTGCACTTACGACACCCCATTAAACATTGGAAACATAGGCTTTAACATTAAATATCCAGGCCCAATAAATCCTAAGGTCGTTTACCTGTTTAAGTTTAACACGCCTGAAAGCCTGTTGGGCAGGGTAAGCGACGGATTACGAACAAGCGAAGCGGCAAAAAACTCCAACATCGTCAGCCTGCAACAAACTGATTCCAATCCGCAGTTTGCAGCAGATGTCTTAAATGCAGTCATGACCGGGTATCTGGATTACGACCGAAATCAAAAAGCCCAGTCGGCCACTCAAATGATCCGTTTCATCAATGAACAGCAGGAATACCTCTCTTCAAAAGTAAAAGGCTCAGAAAAATCTTTGGAGAAATACAAACAACATTCGGGCATCATGGACGTCAATTCTTCGGCCAGCATTGCCTTAACAAAAGTAAGCGACCTGGAGTCGCAACGCTCCTTATTAAAAATACAACTGATGGCCATTGATCAGTTAAAAAAGCAAATCAGCAATGAGAAACACCATGCGAGTCTGAATTTCAATCTGGAAGGTAATATTGACCCCTTGCTGGGGACACTAATCGGCAAGTTGAATGATTTACTGACAGATAAAAATATCTTGCTAAAAACATACAATAGCACATCCGAAACGGTGGAAGAAATAAATCGTCAAATTGCACAGGTTAAAAATGCTGCATTGCAGAATATCAATTCCTCCAACGAACGAATTCAAAAGAATATAGCTTACATCAATACCCAATTGTCACAGGTTGACCAGCAAGTGTCGTCATTTCCAGCTGCCGAAAAAGACATGATCAGTTTGCTTCGGGATTTTGAGATCAATGAAAAAGTATATTCCTTTTTATCTGAAAAGAAGCTTGAAGCACAAATCAACAGATCTGCAATTCTTCCCGGCGCAACAATCATTGAGCCCGCGCAGGTCAACGATACGCCAATATCACCTAATGTCCCCAAAATTTACCGCAGCGCCATTATCTTCGGATTGTTAGCTGGTCTGGCCATTATTGCATTTATCCGGGTGTTAAATCCCTACATCTATGATAAAGAATCTGTTGAAAATATGACAACGATCCCGATTATAGGGATCATCAGAAAATTTCCGGATCCTATTGATGAAGACAGCGCTCAAATTCTAGCCCTAACAAAACCCAGATCGATCTTTTCCGAATCTGTTCGGGCCGTGCGGACCAATCTAAATTTCCTGGCGGCAGATCAAAAAAGCAAAGTCATCTGTATTACCTCCGAGGTGGCCGGAGAAGGGAAATCCTTTGTTGCTCTCAACCTATCGAGCACCCTTGCCTTAATCGATAAAAAGGTGGTATTGATTGGCGCAGATTTGCGACGCCCAAAATTACACCACACTTTTGGAACAGCCAATAGCAAAGGACTTAGCAATTACCTGGTCGGCCAAAGTACGATTGATGAGATTATCCAACATACAGATCATAAAAATCTTGACTTTATCAGCTCAGGACCAATTCCGCCCAATCCGTCTGAATTACTCCACAATGAGCGGCTTACAGATTTATTGAACGAACTGAAAAAGCGGTATGAGATCATTATGATCGACACTGCGCCGGTTGGCCTGGTGTCCGATTCCATCCCCTTAATTTGTAAGAGCGACATCAACCTTTTTGTGATCCGATATGGGAAATCCAAGCACAATGCAGCCATGATCCCTCAGGCCTTGGCACAGGAATACAATTTAAACAATGTGGCGATTGTACTGAACGCCTTCGAAGAAAACGTCTTACAATCGGGTTATTATAAGAGCAGTACAAGCCAGGGTAGGCTTCATTATTATGCTGATTACAATGGACATCAGCATTCAGGTTATTATGAGGATGAAAAAAAATCAAAATGGTGGAGTATCAGAAGATAAAGAGGTGGCTACCGGTTTATACCAAATCACGCGCTGAAAAGAAAGCGCAACAGGCTTTATTGGGCAAAAATATTGAAGCATACCTCCCACTTCAACGTCAGCTCAAACAATGGAGCGACAGAAAAAAGTGGGTTGATGAACCCTTGATCAAATCCTACCTATTTGTTCGTATCGAGCCAACCCAGCAAACCGAGGTACTGAGGACCAAGGGCATTTCCCGTTTCATTTATTTTTCGGGAGAGATTGCGGCTATGCCAGACAAACAGATTGAAGACCTTAAATTATTACTGGCCAGCCCTTATGAACTAGAAATCACAGAAGAACGGTTGCTACCAGGCGAAAAAATAGAGATCAAAGCCGGTCCATTAAAAGGAATCACAGGCGAGGTCATTGAATATAAATCTCAAAAACAATTGCTTTTGAGACTGGGAGATCTACAACATTCCATTATTGTGAAAGTTGCAGCATCCTTAATAGAAAGAATACCTTAAAAGTTAAACGCAACTACAAAAGCGTTTAGCCATCTGAAAAACACAAACAGCAATAAGTCAATAAAATGTGACTTAGGGAGCGAAGCTATGGGTTAGCCGCAGCCTCGAGAGGAGACATTATGTCGAAAAGAATACTATTCCTAACACTGGAAACATTCAGCGCAGCTGGTGGCATCCAAAGCATGAACCGAACTCTGGCATATTCGTTATACGAGCTATGTAAAAAAAATAACTGGGACATTAATTTGTACAGTTTAAATGACCTGTCTGCTGATGTAAATCCAAAGTACCTACCATTTTTTTGTTTCAAAGGGTTCAACAAAAACAAAGCCATGTTCACTTTAAAGAGCATAATGAACGGAATGAACACTGATCTGGTACTGCTTAGCCATGTTAATCTTTCTGTAATTGGCCATGCGATACGATTATTAAACCCTGGTTGTAAAATATGGCTGGTGGCACATGGAATAGAGGTTTGGCAGCCATTAAAGGGCTGGAAGAAGCGCATTTGGGATACTGCAGATCGCTTTATATGTGTGAGTCAATTCACAAAATCCAAGGTAATAGACCTGCATGGCGCAAAACCAGCGCAATGCGTCGTTTTGAACAATGCATTAGATCCTTTTATGAAACTGCCAGAAAAATTCGATAAGCCTGAATACCTTTTAAGGCGATACAGGTTGAGACCGGAAGACAAGGTCATTTTTACCCTAACGAGGATCAATTCCGCCGAAAAATTTAAAGGCTATGAACAGGTTATCGCTGCTATAGCTCGAATTAAACAACACATTCCTTCAATTAAATACATCCTTGCTGGTCCTTGTGAGCCCGCTGAGAAAAAAAGAATTGAACAGTTGGTTTCAGATCATAGACTCAGTCACAATTTTATCCTAACCGGCTATATTGAAGAGAAAGAACTGGCTGATCATTATCTATTGGCAGATTTGTTTGTACTACCCAGCAAAAAAGAAGGCTTCGGAATTGTATTTATCGAAGCGATGGCCTACGGCTTACCAGTCATTTGCGGCAATATAGATGGGAGCATTGATGCTGTACGCAATGCGGAAATGGGACTGTCGATTGACCCAGATGATCTAGATGCGCTAGAAATGGCCATCCTCCAAAAACTAAGCTCAAGCTTAACACTCGATGATCGGAAGAACATTCAGCGCCAATGCTTAAAGCATTTTAATGAACCTGATTACAGGGATATTTTAGAGAAATTGATTATAGATGAAATCACTGACTGAAGAAGATTGGGATATTGAGATTAAACCAGGAAACAACCTACTGGATTTAAAACTAAAGGATGTTTGGCATTATAGAGATTTGTTATTGCTATTGGTAAAACGAGATTTCGTATCGTTTTATAAACAGACCATATTGGGGCCATTGTGGTTTTTTATCCAGCCACTCTTTACCACCATCATATTTACATTTATTTTTGGCAATCTGGCCGGCATCTCAACAGATGGCCTCCCCCAGCCCTTGTTCTATATGGCCGGAATTACCACCTGGAATTATTTTGCAGAATGCTTAAATAAAACCAGCACTGTCTTTAAAGACAATGCAAACCTCTTCGGAAAGGTTTATTTCCCAAGGTTAATTATGCCCTTAAGTATTGTGGCATCCAACTTAGTTCGTTTTGGCGTACAAATGCTCCTATTCCTATTGATGATGCTTTTTTACACAAGCAAGGATGCCCATTTTATTCCAAACTGGTATATCCTGCTATTCCCTTTACTTGTGGTGTTGATGGCGGGTTTAGGTTTGGGCTTAGGCATGATCATCTCGGCAATGACGACTAAATACCGTGATCTCGCATTCCTGGTCACATTTGGGGTACAGTTGTTAATGTATGCCACTACGGTAATTTATCCTCTATCCACGGTTTTGGATAAATATCCAGGCTATGCCTGGATTATCGAATACAATCCGATGACCCCCATCATAGAGACGTTCAGGTACGGCTTTCTGGGCAAGGGCAGCTTCAGCTGGCAAAGTCTGGGCTATTGCGCCAGCATCACATTTTTCATTATGGTTACTGGGGTAATCGTCTTTAATAAAGTAGAAAAAACATTTGTTGACAACATTTAATGTTGGTTTAGCCCATTTTTTATGAATAACCTCGCAATCAAAGTAGAAAATCTTTCAAAAGCCTATCAATTGGGTGAAGTAGGTACAGGAACCCTATCCCGTGATCTCGAACGCTGGTGGGCAAGACTACGAGGCAAAGAAGATCCGTTTTTACGCATTGGCGAAACGAATGACAGAAATATTAAAAGCACAAGCAATGTTGTCTGGAGTTTAAAGGATCTAAACCTCGAGATTGAACAGGGTGATGCAATTGGCATTATTGGCCGTAACGGTGCCGGGAAAAGCACATTACTAAAAATATTAAGTAGGGTAACCGCTCCTACCACAGGCGCTGTCAAAATCAAGGGGCGTATCGCCAGTTTACTGGAAGTTGGCACAGGCTTCCATCCAGAGCTTACAGGCCGAGAAAATATCTTTTTAAATGGTGCTATTTTAGGCATGCGCAAAGCAGAGATTAAACGAAAGTTTGATGAGATTGTTGATTTTGCAGGCGTAGAACGATATATCGACACCCCGGTAAAGCGCTATTCATCGGGGATGTATGTACGACTTGCTTTTGCAGTGGCCGCACACCTGGAATCTGAGATATTGATCGTTGATGAGGTTCTCGCGGTTGGCGATGCGGAATTTCAGAAGAAATGTCTGGGCAAAATGAACGAAGTGAGCAAGGGAGAAGGCCGAACAGTACTATTTGTGAGCCATAATATGAGCGCCATAGACAGCTTATGCCAGAAAGGCATATTATTAGACCAGGGAGTTCTTAAATCTTTTGGAGCGCAAAGCGCAATCATCCAGCACTACAACGCACTAAATATCACAAGTAATACACCAAAGCGAAAGCATTATTTTGGACAGCATGGCATTTTGGAAATTCTTGAATATGATATCACAAGCAATGATATTGTACTAACGTTTAAAACAAACCTTTCAGACCATGAGGTTTTCAAATCACTGGTTATTATAATTACTGACGTTTTAGGTAATCGCATTTCCTTAATTGATCTACGGGAAAAATTAGGGACAACAACGCGTCAGAACCTAACTGAACTCCTTATTAATCACACTCCACTGGTCGAAAATACTTATTACATCGGAATCAGCATCGAAACCTCTCTAAAATGGTACGATCTGAAGGAAATCCTTTTATGTGAAATCCCCATCAAACAAACTTCCACCATACAATACGAACCAAACCTGAGAGGTTATGTAACCCTCTCTTCATCATACGGCATCACATGTTAACTGATCAAATTACGCTGCTCATCTTTACTTGTGAAGGACGGGAGCATTTATTAAAAGAAACCATTGCGTCCTTCAAAAAAAAATGCAGGTATCCTTTTGCAAAAACCATACTAGCTGTTGACGGACAAATCAATGCCAATATTATAGATTGGATTAATCCAGATTTAGTCATACAAAATCGGGTAAGAAAAGGATATGTAAACAGTATTCTTCATGCGATTAAACAAATTGATACCGTTTATTTTTTTTGGCTGGAAGACGACTGGGAATTTCCACACGACATTCCAATTGAAGAACTGGCTTCACAACTAGATGCAGAACCACAACTGATACAAATTGTATTGGCTAAAGCAAAAAAAGAAACCATGCAAATTGAATTAATTAACCCATCCTCCTCCTTCAGTGCCAATCCAGCTTTATGTAATGCCATCCATATAAAAAATGGCTTTCAGCTGCTCCATAAATCTAAAAAGACAGATGATATGGGCTTTGAAGACTTCATAAAGCATTTTATGCAAGTAGAAGCGCTTTCCGCTTGCTATATCTACCAAAACGATGGGCCATTTGTTCATCATTCCGGCTATTTAGAAAGCACAGCCAGAGAATATCATATGATTAGCTCAATAGATGCAGACTTAAGCCTTATCGGAAAAAAATATATATCGGGGTATGGGAATGATAAAACCATCACGCTAAAAAACAAACTATTATTAGTTCCCAAACTATGGCTCGCTACAACGATCCTGGCCTTAAAGCTTTTTCGAAATAGACAGTCGTACGATTTTGCTTTGAGAATTTACTTCTCCTATTTAAGAAACTTTAAGTATTAATGAAGCTTTCTTTTCTATATGATGACTGAAACGATAAACAGACAAATCTTAACTATAGCCAACACAAAGAAAGCATATTTTGATATGGCTATAAATTTGGCAAGATCATTTATCTGGTGGCATCCAGACAGCAGTATCCAATTTAAAATAGTTACAGACCTTTCCGAAAATTTACCCACCGATCTGGCAAATATCATCCAATTACAACGGGTCCTGCCAGGCGAACTCGGCACCAGCTTTTCCGCTAAACTCCACTTAGATAAACTTGCTGATAATGGGCAAACCTTGTTCATCGATAGCGATTGTTTAATTTTTGGCAATCTGGACTTCCTTTTCGAGCGCTTTAAAAACCATAAGGTATCTGTTATCGGCAGCTACATCAGGGAGGGCGAGTGGTTTGGTTCTATAAAAGAAGTCTGCGATCTATTTAAGATTCCTCACTTGCCGAAATTTAACGGAGGCATCTATTATCTCGAAAAGGGAAAAGCTGCTGCTGATGTATTTTCAACTGCCCGCACACTCGAAAAAAGGTATGACGAAATCGGCTTTGTAAGGCTCAGAAATAATCCCAATGATGAAGTATTAATGGCCTTAGCGATGCAATTGCATGGCCATACACCTATACCAGATGACGGCATGGCAATGAGCGACCCGCAAGCCTGTCCCGGAGGCTACGCTATCGATGTGATTAGAGGAAACAGGTGGTTATTAAATCCAGCACCACCTAGCCCTAAACACCAGGATTGGTACCCATTTCTAAAAGTCTCCCCCGTAATATTTCATTTCTTGGGTTATTACACGCAACATCAGCCTTACAAACGGGAAGCATATAGATTAGAAATGATGGCCAAAAACCGCTTAAACCATTTTACGGAAGCCTATGCAGTTCTAAAATTTACACTCCCCGATTTCTTTAAAAATAAATTAAAAGATAACCTTAGGCCATTATACCGTTTCCTTTTCGGAGTACGAAAAATAAAACCCTCAAACCGCATTTAATGGATGTAAGCATCATTATTCCAACCTATAATCGTCTCTGGTGCCTACCTCAGGCTATAGACAGTTGCAGAAATACAAAATGCAAAACAGAAATTATAGTGGTAGATGATGGAAGTACAGATGGCACCTGGGCTTGGTTATCCCAGCAAAAAGACTTAACCATCGTGAAACAAAACCACTTGGGTAAATGCTGGGCTGCAAACCAGGCTTTCGAAATGGCCACTGGAAAATATATCCGGTTTTTAGATTCCGACGACCTATTGAGCAAAGACGCGATCGACGAACAATTTCAACTGGCAGAAGAGCAGGGCAGTGATCTGGTCGTAAGTGGTTATCAAATTATAGATCAGCAAGAAAATCTGCTGCATCAACAATTGTGGCTACCCTGCGATGATTTTATTGCACAACAACTTGGAGAGTGTGATGGCTCACATTATTCGGCCTTCTTATTTACGCGGGAATTACTCCATGACATTCCACACCGACCAGATTATGCTTTTAGAGACGATAGAATGTTAATTTTGGAAGTAGCAATTAAGAATCCAAAATTGGCCATCCACAGGGGCTATGCCTTATTACACAGGAGGCATGAAGGTCACAGGCTGCAATTCAATCTCGGATTACAGCATTCAGTGCAAAACCACCAACACCTGGCCATCTATAGCTACATCATGGATAGGCTAAAATCCAATGATGCATTAACGTCTCGCAGGATTTCAGCAGCAATAAACATACTTTGGCCACTAGCACATTGGATGGCAAAGCATCATTTAAATGACGCCATAAAACTATTTAATTGGATAAAAGAGCTCGACCCCGAATTTAAATGCCCCGAAAAAGGAGGCTTACTAATGGCATACAGAACACTTGGGTTCAAAAAGACGCAACAATTACTAAGATTTAGAAGAGTATTAAAATCAAAATGGCTATAAAACCACTTAACATTTTTTACAAAGAACCAGATCCAGACCGGTGGTTTAAATACGACCGTTACCTCAGGGCTATGGTTCGCTACCTGATCAGAGGTAAACAACGTCCTGGTGGAGTCATGCTAATTGCCATTAGCTTAATGAAAGGGCTGGATAAATTGGGCATCCCCTATCGGTTTAATGATTTCGCTTATATCCGTAAACATCCAAATGAAATCGCTTGCATAATAGGTAAACCACAACTATTGTTCGAAAGAAGCTGGGTCAATCCTGTGATATTTGGAGCTGGGGTTTTTGCGCATCCAATCGATCACCCAGATTTGTTCAGTAAACATCCCAATCTGAAACGCTTTTTGGTACCGGGCGACTGGATGAAAAAAATGTGTGCACCTTACTATGGGGATAAAGTCCTGGCATGGCCAGCTGGAATTGATACAGAGCATTGGTCGCCATCATTGAATATCGATAAAGAATTCGACTTTCTCATCTATGATAAAAGAGGAACCAATGATCCGACAGCTGCTGATTTTATGAAGACTATCCTCAGCGAACTTGCTAAAAGAGCACTTACACATCAACTCATCAGCTATGGAAATTATAGCCCTGCAGAATTAAAGACCAAATTGGCAAAGTCAAAGGCTGTGCTATTTTTATGCCGACATGAAACACAAGGCCAGGCCTATCAACAAGTCTTGTCCACCAACACCCCCATCCTTGCATGGGATAAAGGCGGATATTGGCAAGACCCAGCCTATTTCCCACACAAGGTTAAATATCAGCCCGTAAGTTCCGTCCCCTATTGGGATGAATGCTGTGGACTCAAATTTTCTGAGCTAGAAGAGTTTACGCAGCAACTGACACAGTTTCTTAAAAACATAACTACATATAAACCCCGACAATATATCCTTGAACAGCTGAGCCTGGAAAAGAGTGCCCAAATGTATTGCAACATTGTCGAACAAGTACGTAAAGAATGCCAACAAAGCCCAGAACCCTTCGTATAGCCATAACCGCTGATCCATTGATCCCCGTTCCCCCGGTTTTCTATGGCGGTATCGAACGGATTGTACATCTACTAGTTACAGCGCTTAGCGATCAAGGTCATGAAGTTACCCTATTTGCACATCCTGATTCAAAAGTAGATTGCAAATTGATTGGCTACCCGAGGACAGCTGGCAATAGCAGAATTGATCAGCTACAAAACACCTGGACCATTAACAAAACGACACTCAGCAATAAGTTCGACCTGGTCCACAGCTTCGGAAAACTAAGTCACCTATTACCGATGTTACCACTAAGCATACCTAAGCTCATGAGCTACCAACGCGAACCAACCCTGGCTCAAATCAAAAAAGCAGTCCGGCTTTCACAAAATCTATGGTTTACGGGCTGCAGCAACTACATAGCTGATCAAATTAAACCCTATGCCCCTACTTATGCCGTGTACAATGCTGTAGAGATGAACAAATATATTCCGCAGTATGAACTACCAGCAAGTGCGCCCTTAGCATTTTTAGGCCGTATTGAGCCCATCAAAGGCACACATCTAGCCATTCAAGCCGCGCTAAAAAGTGGCAAAGCATTGGTCATTGCAGGCAATATCTCTCCGGGCCATCAGGATTATTTTGATCAACAGATTAACCCATTATTAAACGCGACCATCACTTATATTGGGCCTGTAAATGATCATCAAAAAAACGAACTCCTAAGAAATTCAGCAGCACTATTAATGCCTATCGAATGGGATGAACCTTTCGGAATCGTGATGACGGAAGCCTTAGCTTGTGGAACACCCGTAATTGGCTTTAAAAGAGGGGCCGTTCCGGAGATTGTAAAACATGGAATAAATGGATTCAGCTGCTCCACAGTAGATGAAATGGCTGACTTTATCCATCGCCTACCCGAAATAGACAGAAAAGAAGTTAGAATGGATGCCCTGCTCCGTTTTTCATCCGAAGCTATGCTTAGCCAATACCTAAAAATTTATGCAGATCTTATTCATTACAAGCGGTCAACCCTCCTTAAATCCTAGACTGGTAAAAGAAGCCGATGCCTTGAGTTCCGCAGGGCACAACGTAACGGTACTCTATGCCTACTGGAACGAATGGGGGACTAAATTTGATTGTGCTTTGTTAAAATCTAAAGAATGGACAGCAATACGCATTGGCGGGGATCCTAAACAAAATAAGGCAATCTACTTCCTTAGCCGACTGATTCATAAATTAGCAACGATAGGTGCTAAAAAACTAAGTATTCCCATTTTTGCGGAAGCAGCTATCGCGAGAAGCAGCTTTATGCTTTCAATAGCCGCAAAAAAATACCAAGCCGATCTTTATATTGCCCATAACCTGGGTGCATTGCCAGCAGCAGTAAGGGCTGCCCGGCATCACCAAAAACCTTGCGGATTTGATGCAGAAGATTTCCATAGAAATGAAGTTAGTGACGACCCCAACAGCTTTGATGTAAAACTAAAAACCCACATAGAGCACAAGTACCTGCCAAAAACCAGCTATTTAACTGCAAGTAGTCCTCAAATTACCGCAGCTTACCAAGCCCTTTTCCCCTCCAAAGACATCGTCACCTTACTTAATGTTTTTAATCCTGTTCCCCTTGTCAACATCCCCAAAACAGATTCCATTTCGCCGATAAAGCTCTTTTGGTTCTCCCAAACCATAGGTACCCAACGTGGTATTGAAGAAGTCATTCAGGCACTAAATATTTTACCTGCCGGAAGTTTTGAACTGCATCTATTAGGAAACTTCCAACATAGTGGTAGTAAAGCTTATTTTGAAAAATTAACAGCACCAAACTTATATAGCTTACACTTTCATCCGCCTATTGCACCTGAGGAGTTGATTAATTTTTCCACGCAGTTTGATATAGGACTAGCCCTTGAACCTTCCTTTTCGAAAAACAACGACCTGGCCCTAAGCAATAAGATCTTCAGCTACCTACAAGCAGGATTAGCCGTAATTGCCAGTAATACCACTTCACAAGCTGATCTTTTAACCCGTCATCCCGAATTTGGGAGCCTATATGAAATTGGGAATACGTTATCTCTTTTCAAAGTACTGCTGCGATATGCCGAAAACAGAGCGCAGCTTGATCAAGCCAGGCAGGCATCCCTAAAGCTTGCACATAGCAAATTGAATTGGGAAATCGAGCAGATCAAATTCTTAAACGTTGTACAGCAAACCTTAAATATTGAATCCTAAAGTCCTCATTATCTCGCCCTACTTTGCACCTTCCAACGCTGCCGATACCCATCGCATACGGATGAGCCTACCCTATTTTGCACAACATGGTTGGGATGCGGAAGTTGTTATCGTAAACCAGAAGCATGCTGAGCTGATGAAAGATGAGTTGTTAAAACAGAGCATCCCAGCAGACATCAAAATTCATGAAGTATCTGCTTTTGACAAGAAATGGACCGCCAAATTCGGCTTGGGAAGTCTGGCCTTACGATCAATGTGGTTCTATAAACAAAAGGTCAATCAATTACTTAAAGCACAGCAATACGATCTGATCTATTTTTCAACTACCCAATTCCCACTCTGCATTTTAGGCGCCTATTGGAAAAAACGCTTTGGAATCCCCTATGTGATCGACATGCAGGATCCCTGGCACTCTGATTATTACCAGGATAAGCCAAAAAATCAGCGCCCCCCCAAGTATTGGTTTTCCTATCGCTTAAATAAATACCTGGAACCACTGGCCATGAAACATGTAGATGGCCTGATTAGTGTGTCTCCTGCTTACCTCTCCGTCTTACAAAACCGCTATGCGCGCATTGCACGCGTTCCTTCTTCAGTAATCACCTTTGGGGTGCTCGAAGCCGATTTTGCGATCGCAAAATCCAACACACACCTATTTAAAGAATTACTGAACCCCGGAAAAGTTAACGTTGTATATGTAGGACGCGGCGGAGCAGACATGCAAAAAGCCCTAAGTCTATTATTTGAAGCTTTACAAAAAGGATTACAGGAAGAACCTAGCTTGTTTAAGCAATTGCATTTTTACTTTATTGGAACCAGCTATGCACCCTCCGGCCAGGGCTCGCCCACCATATTGCCAATTGCTAAAAAATACCAGGTCCAGGAGCATGTGACAGAAATTACCGACAGAATCAGTTTTTACCATACCTTACTTAGCCTTCAACAAGCAGATGCCTTATTTATTCCAGGTTCAGACGACCCACAATATACCGCTTCGAAAATATATCCCTATCTGCTTTGCAAAAAACCATTGTTGGCCATATTTAATCAAAACTCCAATGCTATTGATGTGATCAATGGATGCAGCACCAATGCCACATTAATTAATTTTTCTGATCAAGACATCGGCACCAAACTATCGGCTGTTTTAACGGACTGGGCAAATCGGTCATTAGCACCACTTGAACTTACACCACACATCAAGAAGTATAGCGCAGCCCATATTACTTTACGACAAACCGAATTGTTTAACAAAGTGATCCATCAACGGTGAAGAAACTAGCCATCATTACTACACACCCCATACAATATTACGCACCGGTTTTTAAATTACTGGGAGCAAGCGAACGATTAGACATTAAGGTCTATTACACCCGAGGCCAAGAAACCCTGCAACAGTTTGATCTAGGCTTTCGGCAATTAATCAGCTGGGACATCCCCTTATTGGAAGGTTATTCCTATCAATGGGCACAACATCAAGAGCTAATAACACAAATAACAAGCTGGCAATCGGATGCCCTATTGGTATATGGTTGGCCCTTTAAGGGACACTTGAACTGCCTACGCTTTTTCAAGAACAAGATCCCTGTATATTTTAGGGGCGACTCCACTTTATTAAATGAACCCAGCGGTTTAAAAAAACTATTGAGAAAGCTATACCTGAGCTGGGTCTACAAGCATGTGGATCATGCATTTTATGTAGGCAACAACAACAAAGCTTATTTCAAAAAGTACGGACTAAAGGATCATCAACTTAGTTTTGCCCCGCACGCTATAGATAATACACGTTTCGAAGATGAGCAAGCCTCAAGCGTAAAAGAACTAAGAGCATCCTTAAACCTCAGCAAGGATGATATTCTAATCCTATATGCAGGAAAATTCGATCCGGTAAAAAATGTTGCCTTGTTACTCTCAGCCTTCATCAACATGAATAATCCCACAGCCCATTTACTCCTTGTGGGAAATGGTGTTGAAGAAACAAATCTTAAACAGCAGGCACAACAAAGCACATTATCAGCAAACATTCATTTCATAGGCTTTCAAAACCAATCCCGTATCCCTGTATTTTATCAGGCCGCCGATCTATTTTGTCTGCCCTCCAATAGCGAGACCTGGGGATTAGCAATAAACGAAGCAATGGCTTGCTCAAAAGCAATTCTGGTATCCGACAGCGTGGGCTGTGCGCTTGATCTGGTAAAAGAGGGATACAACGGCTGGACATTTAAAGCTCAATCATTAACCAGCCTAACCGAACATTTAGAAAAATTAGTTCATCAGGGCAAAAATAACCTTGCCCAAATGGGCGCAAATTCAAAACAAATCATCAGCCATTGGACCTTTCAAAAACAAGTCGATGCGATTGAAAGCACCGTTATAAAGCATGGATAACCAAATCTCCATAGAACGATACATCATACTATTTATTCCCTGGATATTGGCCTTACTATGCATAGAGCATCCTATACTATCCTATTTATTGGCTTGGTCAGGTTCCTTTTTCATCTTCTATATGACCTTAACCGGGCGAATAAAATCTTTACCTCAAGACTTATCCATAGCCGAACAACTGATGCGCCCCATCTTTCTGGTACAGTTCATCTTTGCCGGGTACATGTGCTGCACTTCTATTTTCTACTTCCTCGATATATTGGGCTATGTTGATTTTAATGAGCTGAGCAATGCCTATTTAGTGGATCCAGAAAAGTTAAAACTTACCGCACAATGTCAGCGATACTATTGCCTTGCACATGCTTCCTTTGTTAGCGGGATCCTTGTTTTCATGAATCCCTCCCAGGAACCAAAGTATACCTACGACCGCCCCCAGCTCAGTAAGCTGATTTTTAGGATGGCTTTAATTACCCTCGCGATATCCTATTCGCTTACATTTTTTACTGGCTTAGCTCAATTTTCCCATCAGCTCAATACACTAAGCTTTATTGCAGCCACCCTGGCCCTCGCTTTTGCCATACCAGAAAGAAAAATATGGAGCACCACTTTTTGCCTTTTCATTTATGGCTTTAATGCCTATCAGGCACTGATCTCCGGATTTAAAGAACCTATAATTCTAAGCGTCCTCATACTGGGTATTTTTCTATATCCCAATTATAAAAGACTAGTATCCATCACCTTCATACCCTTATTGTTGCTACTTTTTATCTTGCTACCTACCTACAATCGTATATTTCGGGAGCAAGCCTGGTCGGCCAATGTTACGGCAGAACAAGCTGGACTACTTGCATTGGAAGGTACGTTCGACCAGGATGATGAGGATAGCAATTGGTCCTTTTTCACTTACCGCTTAAGCGAAATCGACATGTTTACCAAATATGTTCAATCCACACCTATATATATTGATTACTATGGCTTCGATCTGCTTCGGCAATCATTGCTATCGGTTATACCACGCGCAGTTTGGCCGTCCAAGCCAATTACCGAGCAGCTGGTTATGGAGCGTGTTTACAAAGCAGGCGTCATAAATCGGGGTTCAAAAGCTTCCGCCAAACCTGCATTCATCGTCGATGCCTACCTCTCTGGTGGCAGCCTTGGAATTTTCATCTGCCTATTTTTCTACGGTGCAATAGCTCAACTGATCGCCAATAAAGCAGAAAGCCTATTTGGTGGTTATACTTTGGGGACAGCACTATTGTTCACCGGGCTATTCCAAATATTCTGGCGTGGACAAAGCTTCGAATTTCTAATCAACTCCGTGTTCTGGAGCTACATCAGCATGCTGTTGATTTTTAACATACTACGCTTTACAAATATCTTAAAACTAACCTATAATGAACATTTTACAAATTAATGCATCTTATAAACCTGCTTACATTTATGGTGGTCCAACCATGTCTGTTTCAAAATTGAGTGAGCAGCTGGTCAAATACGGTTGCAATGTGGAAGTATTCAGCACAACAGCCAATGGAGCTGTCGAATTGCATGTTGTTAAAGGGCGGCCACAAAATATAGATGGCGTTTCTGTGCGATACTTTAAACGAATCACCAAAGACCACAGTCATCTCTCTCCACAGCTGCTCATCACCCTATGGAAAGAAGTACGCAAATTTGATGTGGTACATATCCATGCCTGGTGGAATCTTGTATCTATTTTTTCCTGCTGCATTGCCCTATTCAGGAAGGTCCCGGTTGTTTTATCCCCCCGTGGCACCCTGAGTAGCTATTCTTTTGCGAACAGGCATATTGCTATAAAAAGACTATTCCATGCTATCGCAGGGCGATTTTTGCTTAACCGTTGCCATTTCCACACCACTTCGGAAAGGGAACAGGAAAGTATGGAACAGTTGGTTAAACCCAAAAGCATTTCTACCATATATAACGCCGTAGATCTGCCACCATACATCCCTCCAGCTGTCCAGGAAAACGAAATGATTAAGCTGCTCTTTCTTTCCCGGATCGATCAGAAAAAAGGGCTCGAGTTATTGTTTGGCGCCCTGGCGGCCCTCAGCATCCCATACCAGCTCACCATTGCGGGGACCGGCGAGGCACGCTATATCGCAATGCTGAAGGAACTAAGCCGGCAATACCAAATTCATAAGCATATCCATTGGGTAGGTTTTAAAGGCAATGACAAATTCGAACTGATTGCCCAACACCACCTCCTTGTCCTGCCATCTTATGATGAAAACTTTGGCAATGTGGTTGTCGAAAGCCTCTGTGTAGGCACTGCAGTTTTAATCAGCAATGCCGTTGGACTGGCAAAATATGTAGCAAAAAACAATCTTGGCTGGATTTGCGACACCAATATCGACTCGATTAAAGAACGTCTACATGCCATACACCGCAATCCCGGCCTATTAACGATTATCAGAGAATATGCCCCTATCATTATCGTCAATGAATTTAACGAGCACAAACTCATCCAACAATACCTAAAAATGTACCAACAAATCCTCAACCCAACCCTACAATTTCGTGGTTAATCCTCATTTCGCTTTCGTTATTTTAACTTATAATGAGGAACAACACCTGCCCCGATTATTGAGCTCTATATACGGTCTTAAAGCCAAAGTTTATGTATTGGATTCTGGAAGTACCGATCAAACCATAAGCATCGCCAGGCGCTTTGGCGCCCAGGTAAAACAACATCCTTTCCTAAATCACCCGCACCAATGGCATTATGCGCTCAAAACTTTCGACATCCAAACTCCATGGGTAATTGGTCTTGACGCCGATCAGATGGTATCGGATGAACTGAAGCAACGCTTAATGGATTTTAAAGATGAAGATCACCTCGATATAGATGGAATCTATTTCAATCGCAAAAACTATTTCAAAAACAAATGGATCAGAAATGGCGGACTATATCCCTTTTATCTGTTAAAAATGTTCAGGCTTGGTATCGGCTATTCGGATCTGAATGAGTTGATGGATCATCGCTTTATTGTTCCAGGTAAAACGGTAGTTTGGAAAGATGGACACTTACTGGAAGAAAACTTAAAAGAAAACAGTATCCGCTTCTGGATAGATAAACACAATACTTATAGCGACCTATTGGCAAGGGAAGAGGTAGAACGCCGGCAGTTGCTAAGGGCCCAAACGGTAAAGCCTTTACTTTGGGGCAGTCCCGATCAAAAGACAGCATGGCTCAAAAAACTATGGTGGCAAATGCCTTTATTCATTAGGCCAGCCATCTACTTTAGCTATCGCTACCTATTCAGGTTGGGCATTCTCGATGGGTACCAGGGCTTTCTTTTCCACTTCTTACAGGGGTTTTGGTTTCGGTTGATGGTGGATGTCAAAATAAAAGAAATCATAGATGCCAATGAAACAGACTGACCTCTCACTTTACAACAACGCTGCGTATCATCCGGGGGGAAGCCTGGTTAAACGAATCCTATGGTTCTATGTCAACGCCTTTCTCTTTAAAACATCCCTTATTCCATCAAGCCGTCTAAAAGTCTACCTGTTGCGCCTATTTGGAGCCGTAGTAGGCAACAGCGTGGTGATTAAACCCTGTGTAAATATTAAGTATCCCTGGTTCCTCCAAATTGGCGATCATTCCTGGATTGGCGAAGAGGTTTGGATCGACAACCTGGTTAACGTAAGTATTGGCAAGCATGTCTGCCTATCTCAGGGTGCCTTGCTCCTCACGGGTAGCCATAACTATAAAGATCCCGCTTTTGGATTAATTACAGGAAACATCATTTTAGAAGATGGCGTGTGGATTTGCGCAAAAGCGATAGTTACCCAAGGCATCACCGTTGGGAGCCATTCCATACTCAGTGCCGGATCCGTCGCCACCAAAAAACTAGATCCCTATGTGATTTATCAGGGAAACCCAGCCACAAAAATCAAACTAATTCCATCATGACAGCGTATTTTCAAGATCATTATGTGCTATATTTTATGTTTATACTGGTCAGTTCCATTTTTATTACCTTACTGGCGATCCCTTCGATTATCCATGTTGCGCGCGACCGGCATTTGTATGATGATCTAGGACATCTTCGAAAGATTCACAACCCCGGCATTCCTCGTTTAGGCGGTGTAGCGATCTTCGTGAGCTTCACCATTACGTTATTGCTTTGGGACATTACCTCGCCAGAATTACCAGTCAATTATCTACTTACGGCTTGTATTATGCTTTTTGCCATTGGTATTAAGGATGATCTGGCAGGAGTGGGTCATCGCACCAAGTTTCTTATAGAATTTATTGCCGGGTTGATCCTTGTTATACCTGGCAATATCCGCCTCAGCAACATGCATAGCTTATTCGGCATATATGAGTTGTCTTATATCCCTAGCGTCGTTTTATCTGTACTGTTTATTATTTTTGTGATCAATGCTTTTAACCTGATTGATGGTATAGATGGCTTAGCAGCCACTACCGGAATTATCGCAAATAGCGTGTTCACTGTATTGTTCTTCAACCTTCATCATTATGAATTAGCTGCTGTTTCTTTAGCCCTTGTTGGTGCAATTATAGGATTTCTGAGGTTTAACCTAACACCAGCTAAGATATTTATGGGCGATACGGGTTCTTTGTTAATCGGATTGATTTCTGCCGTTATGGCTTTAAAATTTATCTCCCTAAATGATGCTTCCCAAATTGAATCCGCTTCGCAGGCCTCTTCGTCGTTAGGAATTGTACTAGCTATATTGATTGGCCCAATTTCTGATACCTCGAGGGTCTTTATCATTCGTCTGGCAAAAGGTAAATCACCTTTTCGGGGAGATCGGAACCACATTCATCACCGTATGCTCACATTAGGATTTACACATCTCCAAACCACACTTATTTTAGCCACCCTTAACGGCGGTATTATTTTGCTTGCATTTGCATTTTCGGCTTATGGAAATGTGGTCATGATAACAATTATTGCCATAGCCTTATTCATATTTAACCAGATGCTTACGGGTTTTGTAAACGCCAAAAGCCGTAAGGTTGCAAATACAATTCAGGAGGGAATTGAAAAATTGTAAGTATACTTACAACTTTCAGCAAAAACAGCAAAAATTATAAGTATGATTATAATTTTTACAGGTTCTAAGTTCGGAGGTATGGTTTAAACTAAAACTTTCTTTAGCTTATAAAAGTTAAAGGAAACTATCCAAACCATAGCATAAAAAATGGGATGCAACAACCGTTACATCCCATTTTTCATATTATAGAACTAAGCTTACAAAGAAAAAGCAGCTTTTACTTTATCTACAAAATCCAATTTCTCCCAGGTAAACAGGTCAACACTAACTGTTTTTTCTTCACCGTTTGGTGTCCTGAAAGTTTTGGTTACAGTCTCTGGCTTGCGGCCCATATGTCCGTAAGCAGCAG
>RCUH01000211.1_pt1 | contig 77875 bp, 71 predicted proteins | sample 2166191 | NCBI WGS metagenome assembly RCUH01 (sample SAMN09932848, study PRJNA488358) | compost metagenome | feature: garden; material: soil; isolation source: compost soil in an enriched community after 214 h of incubation | place: Germany: Experimental Botanical Garden Goettingen | collected... | reverse complement strand
CGGCCTCCTGCTCCCAAAGCAGGCGCGATAACCGGGCTACGCTACACCCCGAAAACAAAAAAAGCGGAGAGACAGGGACTCGAACCCTGGCGACGATTGCTCGTCGACAGATTAGCAATCTGCTCCATTACCACTCTGGCACCTCTCCTGAAATTACAAAGAACTTATCCTTTTTTGCGGTTGCAAATGTAACTTATCATTCTATAAATACCAACTATTTCGTCAGTTTTTTTATCTTTTTTTTACATAAAAAATTAAAAACATTAACAGTCAGTCATATAGAAAAATGATTTTTGGATGGCTTTTGCTACTTATTGAAACTTTTCCAGTGTTATTTTCTTAAAATGTATCGCTTCAGTATTTGTATCTTTACTTTACAAAAGCTGGATTGCTATCAAAAAAATCTAATGGACACAATTTTTATAAATAAAAAAGAAATTCTTGAACGCTATAAGCCGGTTCTGACAGACGCTCATAAAGGAACACAAGGGCATGTTTTGATTATTGGCGGAAGTTACGGAAAAATAGGGGCTATAGTCTTGGCATCTAAATCATGCTTGAAATCAGGATGCGGCTTGGTCACAGCTTATATTCCAAAATGCGGTTATGAAATTCTTCAGACTTCATTTCCTGAAGCAATGGTTATGACTGATAGTGCTGAAAAACATATAACAGCAATTGAATTTGACCTAGAACCGGATGCCATCGCCACAGGCATGGGAATGGGGCAAGAAAAAGAAACTCAAAAGGCTTTCCTTCAGTTTTTAAAAACCAATAAAAAACCGTTGCTTATTGATGCTGACGGAATCAATATCATCTCAAAAAACCATGAATGGTTTGATTATGTTCCAGAAAAAACAATCCTGACACCACATTTAAAAGAGCTCCAAAGATTACTAGGCGGCTGGGAATCCGAAGATGAGAAAATAGAAAAAGTCATAGAATTTTCTCTATCTAAAAAGATAATTATTGTAGTAAAAGGGGCTCCAACAATGATTGTTTCAGGCCATACCGTTTATAAAAACGCAACAGGAAACCAAGCCTTGGCAACGGCAGGAAGTGGCGATACGCTTTCCGGAATCATCACGAGCTTTTTGGCTCAAGGCTATGAACCAGTTGACGCAGCAATTCTTGGCGTTTATATTCATGGATTGACGGCAGATATAGCTTCAAAAGTTATGGGCTATGAAGCTTTTATTGCTTCAGATATAATTGAAAATTTAGGAAAGGCTTTTCTATCTTTGAGGCCATAACTATTTATGGAAAATGGAAAAACTATCAATACATACTGAAAAGCTGCATATTCGAAATCTTACGCAAGCAGACTTAAATGATTTTCATGCGTATCGATCAAATCCTGAAGTCACCAAATACCAAAGTTTTGACGTAATGACGGTTTCAGAAGCCTCAGAATTTATAGCAAGACAAGAAGACAAGTTATTTGGCAAGCCTGGCGAGTGGGTCCAATATGCTATCGAAAACAAAGAAACCGGCAGACTAATCGGTGATTGCGCCATAAAACTAAATGGTTCTGACGAACGAATAGCCGAAGTAGGGATGACCATTTCTCACCTTCATCAGAAACAAGGCTATGCAAAAGAAGCATTTTCTGGGATAATGGATTTCCTTTTTGCAGGAAAGAGCATTCATAGAATCGTAGAAACTGTTGATGCTGAAAATATAGCTTCAATAAGCTTATTAGAAAGCCTCGGATTCCGTCAAGAAGGTCATTTTATTGAAAATATTTTCTTCAAAGGAAGTTGGGGAAGCGAATTCCAATACGCCTTGCTGCGCAGGGAATGGCTTGCTAGATAAAAGCTATTCTTTTATGATAATGACGGTTGCTTTAAAACCTGTTGCCAGATTCCAACGATTAGCTGCTACAAGTTTTCCTTTGTCATCAAAGACATGAAACTCTGCGGTATTTGGACCGGATGTTCCTTGATTGAGGGCTTCAAAATCAATTTTATTAAAACCAGGCTTTAATGGCAAATCCAATACTTGAAATTGAGAATATAAGGTAACTGAAGAGACGACTACGACATCGTTTACAGAAATCTTTATCATATCGCCATCAGGATATTCATGGTCACGGAATTTTATGTTTACCAAATCTCCGTTATTTTTAAATTCCCCAAAAAACTGATTCCCTTTGACAGCCGATTGCGATTCGCCGCCTTGCTTTTTATTAAGTTCTTTTTCATATTTCTCTCCTGGATTTCCAAACTCTTCGCCGCCTTGTCCAAAGTTGACACCTTTTGATTCTCCAACCTTATATTTATCAGACTTAGGTAATGATTTCGGAATTGTTACGCCATAATTAGGATCTACTGCAGGAACAGAAATAGTTGTATTGGTATTGGAAGACGGAATCGAAATCGACTTATTATAGTCAACCTGAGAATACATCTGGAAAGAAAAAAAGATTATAAATAGTAATGCAATAGATTTCATGGACTCTTTTTGATAGACAGTTTCTACAAAATTCATGCTAAAATTAAAAAACTTTTGAATTTTAATGACCTAATGGATAAAATAAAGGCGCAACTTATGAAATTTTAAAAGGTGAATCTAAATTTGCCTGCTGATTTTGGTTAATTTTAGCATTTGAGTTCCTTCTTATGTAGATTTAAAATCGTATTTTAGAGTGAAAAATTATTTTATCTTTTGTACTAATCAGATAAAATTCCAATAAATTCATCCAAATCCTTTTAAATACTGCCTATGAGATTGTCCGTCGAACGTAAACCTATAAAAGTATATCCTGACTCTGGACGTGTCATCGCCCGATATTTTTTCAATGGCGAAGAGCGTGCTGTAGAACTGATTAAAAAGATATTACAGTTAGATAACGAAACGGTTTTTGGGCTCATATCGCCTTTGTTACAAGACTTTTCAAAAAGACACAGAAATATTACCAAAAAACTGCTCAAGCATTGTGATAAAGTCAAAGCTTATATAGAAAAGGCCGGAGGAAATTATGAAAAGCTTGATGAATATACAAAACTACTGGTAGGATCCTATTTTACTCATGAGTATTCTATTGAATCAGCCGCTTTCTTTAATCCGTCTATCGTTCCAGATCCTGACCAGAGCAATCTCGAAGAAGGTCAGCTTCGGGTATTAATAAGCTTTAGGGCAGTGGGAGAGGGGCATGTTTCTTCTGTAGTATTTCGTCGCGCCATGATTGACAAATTCAGCAATATCTCTGTAATTCCAGCAGGTAATTATATTGATGAGGCCGAAAAAATCCATAATATGGTGTATAACAAAAAACTTTTCCTGAAAAAAGCACAAGAGGCCGATATTAATAATGATTTTTTGAAAGATGTAGACGAAAAGCTTGGAGAACGTTTTGATTATGAGAGCTTGAAAAAAGTCGTTATTGAAGCGAAAGAAAAAACAAAAGAAGAAAAGATAATCACGCAGTATAATATGATTCTGGCATTGTCTGATAGCTATCGAAAAATCAGCTTTTCAAAAGATACAGACATCAGCGACAGGGTCATTTTCCCAATTTCTGACTTTGAAAGTAATGGAATTGAAGATGCTCGTTTTGTAAAATTTGAAAAAGAAAACGGAACAGTAATCTATTATTGCACCTATACTGCTTACGATGGGCATCATATAATGCCGAAATTGCTACAGACGTATGATTTTTATGATTTCAAGACCAGTCCGCTAAATGGATCGGGTGCAAAAAACAAAAATTTGGCGCTGTTTCCGAGGAAAATTAACGGCAAATATGCAATGCTTTCGCGCATTGACGGCTGGAATAATTATTTGATGTATTCTGACCATATTAATATCTGGGAAAATCCGATAAAAATACAAAGCCCTGAATATCCGTGGGAATTGGTACAAATAGGAAACTGCGGTTCTCCAATAGAAACCAAATACGGCTGGCTTATCATGACTCATGCCGTTGGGCCGATGCGTCGTTACTGTATTGGTGCGTCATTATTAGATATCAACAATCCAGAAAAAGAAATCGGCCGATTAAAAGAGCCTCTGATTATGCCAAATCCTGATGAACGAGAAGGTTATGTACCTAATGTAGTCTATTCTTGTGGTTCTATTATACATAATAATGACCTGATAATTCCTTATGGCTTATCAGACCATAGTTCCGGATTTGCCACCGTAAATTTAGACTTGTTACTCGAAAGGCTTGTTAGTGGAGGCTGATACATATTTCTTATGAAAACAAAAAGTTTCTATGTAAAATTGTTTTTATTGATTGTTCCCATTATCATCCTTGCTAGCGTTCCTTTTATTGAAGGAAATACTAATAGTATCGGCGGCGGCGGATATGATTTAACAGATTTATTTTACGGCATATATATTTTAATTGCGATAATCGCCTGGATATTTTTTATGATTATTCATTCTTTAGTTTTTAGAAAAAAGTCTGACGTTGTTGCAGAAAATTCAAAACTAATAGTCACTGGTATTGTGGTATTTATAATAGCTTGCTTAATTCTTTTTAATACATGGATTAAATGATAATTTGGATATGGAAAATTATTTGATTGTTCGTACATCTAACAGCAAACGATGTTTGGTTTTTATCAATAAGATTACGCACATACTCGAAGATGAAAACGGCAAAGCGATTATATACTTTGGAACAGAGAAAGTATATTGTTCAGAAAGTTATAGCGAGATTATGCATAAAATTACGCTTTAAAAACCCTATATAATTTGAACTATAATTTATATTATGTAAAATAAGAAATTACGTAAAACAGCCTACTACTTAGTTTCTAAATCAAGAATATATTCAGGCTAACTATAATCATCTATATTTGCACTGCTAAAAACTTATTATGGAATACTTATTTATACTCTTGGTCATATTTCTTTTATTCTATGTTCCAAAATATTTTAGGAAGCGCAAATAATTATTCATGCAGTCGCAATCTGTTTTTTAAATCTTGAATTTGATTTTGAAGTTCTTGCTGTTTCTGCAGCAGATTTAAAATTGCATCAATTCCTTCCGGATTTATATGCAACTCATAATACAATTGCCTGCAGCGATCTAAATCATGCAACTTTTCAGTATCTAAGAATTTCTCATTATTTCTATTCTCAAATTGAATGATTCCCATTTCATCAAGAATGTCAATAAATGTGGTCTCGATTTTATAATGGTTACAATAGTCTGATATGGTGATTCTTTCTATTTTCATTTTCTTCAGCTTAAAGTTTCGACAATTCGGTAAAGGCTTCTTTTTGTTTTTCCGACAGATTTGTAGGTATTTTTATGTCATACGATATAATCAAATCTCCAAAAGAACCTTCTTTCTTATAAACCGCTATCCCTTTATTCTTTAATCGAACCTTGGTTCCGTTCTGCGTTTCAGGCGGTACCTTTAATTTTACTTTGCCATCCATCGTTTCTACTGTAATCTCGCCTCCCAAAATTGCTGTAAAAATATCTAAGCTGACTGTTTTATAAAGATCATTATTAAGTCGCTTGAACTCAGCATCTTCCTCGATCCTAAACGTAATATACAAATCTCCAGCGGGACCATTGTTTGCTCCTTGTCCTCCATGCCCTTTCAATTTGATAACTTGGCCGTCGGCTATACCAGCCGGTACCGTAATCCTTAGATTTTTTCCGTTAACAGTAATGGTCTGTTTGTGCGTTTTGGTTATATCTCTCAGTTTTAAATGTAATTCTGCATTATAATCCTGACCTTTAAATCCCATCTGTTGCCTGCTTCCACCTCGTTTCCCACCAAACATAGATTCGAAAAAATCAGAAAAATCAGCGCCTCCAAATGAAGCATCGCCATAATCAGAAAACGAGCTTCCGCCATCTTGATATTGCGATTGCGACTGCCTTGCTTTTTCATATTCTTCAGCATGCTGCCAGTTTTCGCCATAAGCGTCATATTTTTTTCTCTTTTCAGGATCGCTTAAAACCTCGTTGGCTTCATTAATCTGCTGGAACTTTTTATTCGCATCTGCATCGTTCGGATTTAAATCAGGATGGTATTTTCGCGCTAATTTTCGATACGCTTTTTTGATTTCGTCAATGCTTGCCTTTTTATCAATCTCTAATACGCTGTAATAGTCTATAAATGCCATAGTTATCAATTATTATGCTTCATAAATTTAAGAAATAATAAGCACTATCGCAACATCGTTACATAAAAAAACACTGCCCTTTCGAACAGTGTTTCAAGCTAAATTAAGTATTGAAAAATCTATTTTACTTTTACAGGAATGTCCCAGTTTTCCCAGCTTAGGGTGACATTGTCCTTGTTGATTTTATAAGTAAGTTTTTCTGTCAGCGAAGCCGATTTTTTAGGAGTCACTTTTACTCTCAACTGCTCTTGCTTCGCATCCATTTTATAAGCGCCCCATTGTTTCCATTCTTTATTGAAAATGATTGTCGCCGCGTCTTTTTCAGGAATTACGAAAAAAGCATATTTTCCTGCTGGTAATTTTTTTCCTTCTATAGTGATTTCCTTATCTGTTTCAAATGTAGTAGCTTCATTCGCTCCGGCACGCCATACTTCGCCATAAGGAACAAGTTCTCCCCAGATAGCTCTTCCTTTTACTGACGGGCTTCCGTAAGTAATCGTAATCGTAGCGCCGTTAATTTTTCCTGTCACTGTTTCAGCAGGACTCGCCTTTTTTTCTTGAGCATGTGCAAAAGCAGTCATGAATACTGCTACTAAAAATACTCCGATTTTTCTTTGTAATTTCATGGTCATTTTGTGTTGATTGTTAATTTGTTATGATTTTTGGTAAGTAAAGATACTTAAAGTAGTGTTTGTCCAATTTTCTATTATAATTCTTTTAAGAATTTTAACACAGAAAATAATATGTTTTTCGACATAATAAAAACCTTCTCTCTATTTTTGTAAATAAAAAGGTAAGGAAATGTTCTATATTGTCTTAAGTATCATTTGTAGTGTTTCTGTCGGCGCCCTGCTTAAATTTTCAAAAAGATATTCTTTTGATATCGTGCAGGTTATAGCCGTAAATTATCTTTTTGCGCTTTTCTTGTGTTATTTTACATTTAATCCAGATATTTCAGCTATTGACAGTAGCTCCCCTTGGAAGATATACATTGGATTGGCTATTTTGCTGCCTTCAGTATTTTTGCTCCTGGCTGCTTCCATAAAGCATATCGGAATTGTCAAGACCGATATTGCACAGAGAATGTCCTTATTCATACCCATCCTGGCAGCCTATTTTATTTTTAGAGAAGATTTTAGTAATCTGAAATTGATCGGTCTTGTCATCGGTTTTCCTGCCATATTTTTGACATTATCTAAAAAAAACAATAAGGATGCTCAAGAAAATAAATGGATTTTTCCGGTATTAGTCTTGCTCGGTTTTGGGATTATTGACATCTTGTTCAAGCAAATTGCTTTGCAAAAAAACATTCCGTACACCACTTCCCTATTTGTAGTCTTTTGTGGAGCCTTGATTATAGCTTTATGCTGTTCGGTTTATTCCATTGTAATCAAAAAGAATAAAATACGCGTACAAAATTTAGTTATCGGTGCCTTTTTAGGAATACTAAACTTTGGCAATATTTTGTTTTATCTCAAGGCGCATAAGGAATTTGCTGAAAATCCTTCCACTGTTTTTGCAGCCATGAATTTAGGAGTGATCGTTTTGGGAAGCTTAGTCGGAATCATAGCTTTTAAAGAAAAAGTCTCCAGGAAAAACTACATCGGCATCATCCTAGCTTTAGCGTCAATAGTCTTCATAACGCTGTCGCAATTACAGGCATCGTAATTTGCGAATAATTGAAGTATTTTTAAACTTCTTTTATTGCAAAGAATCGGAATAAAGTTTATTTTTACTTATCATCTAGCTAACAAGATTTTATGAAAAACCCGATTGCGGAAAGGATTGTCGACTTTCTCAAGAATTATCCGCCTTTCAACAGCTTAAATTATCAAGAACTATTGCATATAGCTACAGAGGTACGCGTGCTTTATCTGGAAAAAAACAAGATTCTTTTTCAGATTGGCGATGTCTGCCATGATAGTTTTTACATTGTTGCCTCAGGCGCTATTGGACTTTCTGTCACTTCTGATGCGGAAGAAACTTTAATCGATAAATGTGATGAAGGTGATATTTTGGGCTTGCGTCCGTTTTTTGCAAAAAACAATTATCTCATGACGGCTAAAGCCCGTGAAGAAAGTATTGTTTATGCAATTCCGATTCATATTTTCCAGCCTTATGTGACGGCAAATCCTGATGTGCTGAGCTTTTTGCTAGAGAGCTTCGCATCCAATACGAGAAATCCTTACGACAAGGAACACCGTGGTAAATTGATTTCTGAAAATATTATTTATAAGGAACAGCAGGCCGACATACAATATTTCCAATCCATTCATTATTCTAAAGAACCAATTACTGCTGCTCCCGAAGCAATTGTAAGAGATATTGCCCAAATGATGACTGATAAGATGATTGGCAGCGTCATTATCACAAGCGACGATTTTCCAATAGGCATTGTGACGGACAAAGACTTGCGTTCTAAAATTGCCACAGGACATTTCCAGATCACGACGACAGCTTCTAAGATTATGACTTCGCCTGTAATTACAGTTCCAGAAGACCTGTCTTTGGCAGAGGCACAGTTGTACATGCTCAAATATAATGTCGATTACCTATGCGTGACAGAAGATGGTTCGGATCGATCTTCAGTTCGAGGAATCATCTCAGAAAATGATTTGGTCGTGGCGCAAGCCAACAACCCAGGCGTATTGATTAAAGAAGTCAAGCGTGCTCAATCCGCTAAAGATTTGAAGCGTATCCGTGAAAAATTATCAGAACTGATACAGACTTCGATTACCAAAGACATTCCGCTTTCTCATATCATGAATATTTCCGGAGAGATTAACACGGCCATTACAAGACGCGCAATTGATCTTGCCATTTTGGAAATGGGCTCCCCTCCTGCCCGATTTGCGTGGCTGAGTATCGGAAGCCAAGGAAGAAAAGAACAGCTTTTATTGACAGACCAAGACAGCTTTCTAGTTTTTGAAGACGTTGCCCAAGATAAATACAGAGATGTAAAAGATTACTTTTTACGTCTGGCTAGAAGGACTACTTCTACTTTAGAAAAAGTAGGTTATTTCTTGAGTCCAGATGGTTCTGTAGCGAGTAATATGATGTGGTGTAAATCATTGACAGACTGGATAAAACAATACAACAATTGGATTAATACTCCAGGTGAAAATAGCGAAGCTATAAACAGTATTTTCTTTGATTATGAAATAGCTTTCGGAGAAACTTCTATCGAAGAAGCCATTACAGAAATCATCTTTAAAAATGTAAAAGGAAACAAACTTTTCTTTGACTATTTAGGAAATGATGCCTTGAAAAAACCACCGCCGCTAGGATTCTTCCGTCAGTTTTTAGTTGAAGAAGGAGGCGAAAATAAAGACACTTTTGATATCAAGACCAGAGCCTTAATGCCGCTGATTGATGCGGGCCGATTGCTTATCTTGCACCAGAATATAAAAGGAATTAATAATACCTATATGCGCTTCAAGCAATTGGCAATTGCCGATTCTAGAAACTCAGAGCTGTTTCTTAATTGTGCCGAGGCCTTTCTGACACTTTCCGAGTTCAGGACAGTAGAAGGCTTGAAAAACGACAGTTCAGGACAGTTTATAAATCTGGAAGAACTTTCGAAAACTGATAAGGTAAAGCTGAAAAATTGTTTTATTCCGATAAAAGAAGTTCAAGAATTGATAAAGAGCCGATTCAAGCTCACCTATTTTTCATAATTATGCTGGATTGGTTAAAAATAAATAAAGATTACCCACAATTCTGGAAAGACTATCTCGGAAAATTTGAGAATAAGTCCAGAAGATTTGTGGCTTTCAGTACAGAAACCACAGGCTTGGATGTAGAAAAAGACGTTATCCTTTCTATCGGAGCTGTGGGAATTGAGAATAATTCTATAGTGGTCAAAGACAGTTTTGAGGCACTAATCTTTCAAGAAAAGTTCAATCCCGAAGTAGCCATAAAAAACGGAATCTTAAAAGGTAGTCCTGAAGAAAAACATTCAGAAGCAGAAGCTATTGAAGCCTTTGTCAATTATTTAGGCAATGCCGTTTTGGTCGGACATCGCATTCATTTCGATATTGCTATGATCAACCAAGCTTTAGAAAAGCTGCATTGCGGAAAGCTTAAAAATGAAGCGTTAGATGTAGAAGTCATGTTCCATAAGTGGAAACAATTGCCAGACGACAAGCAGTTTAGCTTAGATGAACTGAGCGCGTCGTTTAAGATTTCTAAAAGCGACAGGCATACCGCTTCTGGCGATGCTTTTATTATTTCGCTATTATTCCAAAGATTAAAACAACGCTTAGGGCTATAATTTTTTTTAAATTTCTTCTATTTCATGAACTATATTTTGTGCCTTACTTTTGGCCAAATAGGTTATGTTTATAAGATTCAAATTGCTTCTTCCCTAATTTTAAAATACGCAAATATTTTCCTACTTCTGCTTTAATAAGTAACTTTGACTTTTTGACGAGCCTAAATTTCCTCTAAAAACCAGAACTTATGCTTGAAATATCCACCGAAGAAAAACTCAAGGAACGCATCAAAGAGCTCAGCTGTCTTTATGACATCTCAAAGATGATAAGCGGCAACGTGACTTGTTCTGAAGCAATTTTAAAAGAAATTTGCAACATCGTAAAGGTAGCTTGGAGGTTCAACGAAGCCAGTATTGTTGAATTAAAACTCAATGATTTTTATTTCTGCACATCAGAATTGCCAAAAGATTCTAATTTTCAAGCGAGTTCGGTTTTTATATTTGAAAAAGAATCGGGTTTTATAAAAGTGCATTATCCTTCAGATAACACAACTTATTTTTTAGACGAAGAACAAAAGCTATTAGACAAAGTAGCCTTAGAAATAAGCGGTTTTGTTGAAAAAAATAATGTCAAAGAAAAAGAAAAACAACTTCAAAGAAGTGTAGAGCGTATTGACCGTCTCTCTATTTTAGGAGAAATAACTGCAGGAATTGCTCACGAATTAAATACGCCATTAGGAAATATTCTTGGCTTTGCAGAATTGATCAATGAGCAAAACATAGACCGTCAGGTTTCGCAAGACGTTTCAAAAATCATCAATGCCGCGATTTATTCTAGAGAAATTGTCAAAAAGCTAATGTTCTTTGCCTGCGAAATGCCTCAAAATATGGAAGTCGTTTCGATAAAACCAATCATTGTGGAAGCCTTGTCGCTGCTCGGTCCAAATTTCAGAAAAGCACATGTTTCGTATGAACTGATTTTTGACAATCCCGATTTAAAAGCACAGATTGATAATATCCAGCTGACTCAAGTGCTGTTTAATATCTTGATAAATTCGATTTATGTAGCTCCAAAAAACAGCCTGATAACTGTAAAAGTAAGTTCGGATCCTGAAAATTTTTTTATTGAAATTGCCGACCAAGGTAGCGGTATTCCTGAAGAAATAAAATCCAAGATATTTGAGCCATTCTTTACCACAAAACCAATCGGTGAAGGTTCTGGCCTCGGATTAAGCGTTGTCCACGGAATTATTAAAAGCCACAAGGGCGATATCATTGCTATAAACAACCAGCCAACTGGCACAATTTTCCAAATAAGATTACCTTTAAATTCGTAAAAATGCTGAAAAAAGAAAACATATTGATCGTTGATGATAATTATGATATGCTGGAATTATTGCAGCGTAATTTGAAGGCACAAAATTTTCATACGTATAAAGCTTCATCCGTTTTGGAAGCTATTGATATTCTCAAAGTGGTTCCTATTGATTTGCTGATTACCGATCTGCAAATGCCAGGTTTAAACGGAATCGAACTAATTAAATTTGCTCAAGAACATTTTCCTAAAATTCCCAAACTGGTTATAACAGGATTTCCATCTGTTGATACTGCTGTAAATTCAGTAAAATCGGGTGCCCTAGATTATTTGGTAAAACCATTTACGAGTGAAGAACTAAAAAAAGCAGTACAAAATTCTTTTCAAGGAAAAATAAATACTAAAGCTAATTTTATTGCTTCTGATTCAGATAAAAAAGTGACAAATTATGCAGGTATCGTCGGTGATTCTGAGCAATTTGAAAACTTAGTCGACGTTATTGAACGTGTAAAAAACAACAAAGCGACCGTTCTCATTCAAGGAGAAAGCGGTACGGGAAAAGAACTGATTGCAAGAGCGATTCATTTCAAAGGTGCTTTTGCTTCTAATCCTTTTGTTGCTGTAAACTGTGGCGGTATTCCAGAAAACCTGATGGAATCGGAATTATTTGGCTATGAAAAAGGAGCTTACAGGCGCCAACGAAACCAAAATAGGTCTGTTTCAAGCTGCAAATGGAGGAACTATTTTCTTAGACGAAATCGGAACTGCACCATTGGCAGTACAGACAAGGCTTTTAAGGGTGTTGCAGGAAAAAGAAGTCACAATGATTGGTTCTCAAAAAGCCCAAAAAATTGATGTAAGGATTATTTCTGCCACAAATAATGACCTTTACGGTATGGTCCAAAAAAGAAGTTTTCGTGAAGATTTATACTATCGATTAAATGTCGTTAGCATCGAGACAAAACCGCTACGGGAAAGAAAAAACGATATTTATCCTTTGATTACGATGTTCCTGAAAAAGTATGGTGCCGAATATGGAAAACCTAATTGTACAATTTCAGATAAGGCCATCGAGATTTTAGTTCGTCATTCTTGGCCGGGAAATGTACGTGAATTGGAAAATATCGTCCAAAGAATGATTATTATGAGCGATTCAGAAATTGATGTTTCTGATATTCCTGACTATTTAAAATACCAGCATCCTACGGAAGGCGATCTCCTAAAAACGTTGAAAGATATTGAAAAAGAACATATCCTAAAAGTACTTCATGCTGTCGGCGATAACAAGACAAAAGCGGCAGAAATTCTTCAGATTGACAGAAAAACGTTACGCCAAAAACTACTTTAAAATCGAGTAATTTTTACCCGATTGATTCTTTTCTCTCCAGCATTTTTTCGTTTTGATTACTAATATAGTATATAACAAACTGATTATCAATACATCTATAAATTCATTTTTACAATGGCATGCAGTTTGTCAATAGCATGGCACAATAAAAACTGAATACAATTATCATGTCAAAAAAACTACAGGATTCTTCTTTAAGACATCCTCCTAATGTTGCGCTTCCTATTATCACTTGTACAGAAAATATTTTCAACGGCATCAAATCATGCGGTCTAGAATTTTTACAGCATCAGGTAAAAATTGGGCTGTGCATTAACTGCGACAGAAATAATTACTGCATCTGGCAAGAAAACAAAAAAATATCCTGCGAACACTATCAATAAAATTATGATCACTATAAAAGAACCTGCGAAAAAAAGCATGTATGAAAATGTAATGGAACAGTTCAATAAGACGGCTGACATTATCGATCTGAATCCTGATATCAGGAAGATTTTATCCATAACAAATAATGAAATCATTATTCACTTTCCTGTAAAAATGGACAATGGGAAAGTTGAAGTTTTTACCGGATACAGAGTACAACATAATAATGCCCTCGGTCCGTATAAAGGCGGCTTGAGATTCCACCCCACTATGGATGTGGATGATGCCAAAGCGCTGGCAATGTGGATGACTTGGAAAACTTCGTTGGCCGGATTGCCTTATGGAGGTGCCAAAGGCGGTATCCAAATCGATCCTAGAAATTATTCTCTTTCAGAATTAGAACGCATCACGCGTAGATTTACCTATGCTTTAGGAGAAAATATCGGGCCAGAATTAGACATTCCTGCCCCAGATGTAAATACAAACGAGCAGACGATGGCTTGGATTGCAGATACCTATATGTCTACGAAATCCCCGTCCGAAAGATCCAACAACAAACACGTCGTAACCGGAAAACCTGTGGGTTCTGGAGGCTTGGAAGGCCGCGACCGTGCTACAGGATTCGGTGTTTACCTGACTTTAAAGCTTTTCTTTGAAAACAAAAAGGAATCTCTGTCTGGAAAAAAATTCATCGTACAAGGATTTGGAAATGTAGGCTACTGGGTTTCCTACTTTTTAGAACAAGAAGGAGCTTTGCTTTTGGCCGTCCAAGATGCACATGCTACAATTATTAATGACGAAGGAATTTCTGTCCATGATTTATACGAACACTCTAAGCCAAGAAAAGGCTCCATCCAAGGCTTTTTAGGCGCAAAAGAAATGGATCCTAAAGATTTCTTCGGTTTGGATTGCGATTTCATAATTCCTGCCGCTTTAGGAAATCAAATTACAGGTGCCAATGCGTATGATATCAAGGCAAAAGTAATTGCTGAAGGCGCAAACGGACCAACAGATAACGAAGGAGAAAGAATATTATTAGAAAATGGTGTCACAATCATTCCAGATATTTTATGCAACTCTGGAGGCGTTATCGGAAGTTATTTCGAATGGCTTCAAAACCGTAACGGCGAATTGTGGCCTTTGGATGAAGTAATGGCCAAGATTGAAAAAAAGCTGACGGAAAGTTATAAAAAAGTACAAAATACCGTCAATACAAGCCATGTAGATTGGAGAACCGCAGCTTATATCTTGGCTATTTCTAGAATCGAAACCGCTTATGTGCAACGTGGTATTTTTCCTTAATAGCAGAAAATAATTATGAAATACGAAGAAATAATCATTGAAAAAAGAGAATATGAATTGCTAAGACAGATTATCTCTAATGCAGATCATAATAAAGACAAAACCTATAAAGCCTCAATCGAAAAATTAACGGATGAACTCAAATCGGCGACCATTATCAATAATGAAAACATGCCGATAGAAGTTGTCCGATTTAATTCGATTGTAACAGTACAGATGCCTTTTGGCGAACCTAAAAGTTTCCAAATTGTGACGCCAGATAAAAGCGATATCTCAAAAAATAAATTATCCATCTTAGCGCCCATGGGACTTGCTTTATTTGGATATGCTGTTTCTGATGAAATCATGTGGCAGTTTCCGTCTGGTATCAATGCTATCAAAATTTTGAACGTCGAACAGCCGGATGCTTTGCAAAAAGAATAGTTTTATGAAAAAAGAGGTAATCAAAGTACATCAGGACCAAGACGATCTACAGAAGTTTTTTATCAACAGAGATGTAGATCGATGGAACGATGAAGTGGCTATTATAGAAGAAGAAATTATTTTGTTTTCTAATTTGTTGGGTATCAAAAATGATAAATTATATTCCAATATTATGGAGAGAATGAGCGAGTTTAAGCTCTATAATTTAGCTTTTCAAGAAGAATTAATCGCCTATGACCGAAAGTTAGAAGTATTGAAAGAATGTGAAGACCTTCAATGTGAAACTTTTTTCCTGAACTCACATAATGAATTCAAAGAAAAAATTGAAGCTCATTTTTATCAATACAGAAATTTTAAAAAAACAGTCTTTTCTGTAATCAATAATAAATAGTTTTTAATTGAATTAAAGTAATTGAGAATATACATGATTATTAAGTAAATTCGTTTGAGACAATTACTTTTTTAAAACACCGGTTTACCCAACCGGTGTTTTTATTTTATTGGATTTCACCTAAAAGAATGCTCCAAACTTCCTTTCTTTTACTGCCGAAAGATTTTTCTTCTGGATAAAAATATATCTTTTGTTGTACGTTTTTTTGCAATATTTCTTTATCTCGGGAAATTGTCAACGCATATGAAGCTGTCCAAAAATTACTTGATGTTGCTTCTTTTTGAATATTTTGTAGTTCAAATTTTAGTCCTTTTGAAGCTATCTTTTCTAACAATTTCTCTATTGTAATTTTATCAGAAGTAAAGAAGTCGGATACCAGGACGTTCTCTTTAAATAAGGAATAAATATTTTGTTTTACTTGTTTTTGTAAAGCTTCTGAAGAATTTTTAGCAGAATAGATTTCTAACAATTGATAAAAATCTTTCACTTTCAAAAAAGAATTTTCTTCATACGCTTCTAGAACGTTCACTGAAAAATTAGCTTTTATATCGTTTTTAATCATAGTGTTATTTGCCTCTTGTGCAGCAAGGCAATTGCAAAAAAAGAAAGCTATGACGATAAAATATCTCATTGTTTGATTCTTATAAATTCTATTTTTCCTGCTTCATTGTTTTTTATTTCCAAAATCTGCATTTTTTTCAATGATTCGGTCGGAACAATTAGCTTTCTGAAAATTCTTTTTTGTTGAAATACTCGATTCCCAAATCATTTTTGAGCATTACAATTACTTCTAAGTCTACGGATAAAATTTTATCTAATTGAATTTTTCTCGTTTCCCAATCTTTGATGTCTGATTTCATAAAAGCTTTGAGCATCATCGCATAATCATCTGGCTGTAATAAAATTTCGTTTTTTCCAGAAACCTTAGCGATTTCTACTTCTTGCTTTTTATAATAGGGACTTTGAATAACAACTTTTGTTTTTTCATCTTTAAGCTCGACTTCTATTTCGGCATTTTGTATGGGAACTTCAATTTCTTTATTATTTTCGATCGTATAGGCTTTTACTTCTTTTGTCGAAATAGTTTCATTTGTAAATTGATTCTTTAATTGGAACTTTTGAGTCGTTTTTTTCTTAGAATATAAAAGAAGTCCAGCAATAGTTAAAGCAACTACAATTCCAACGATGATAAAATAATTTTTATTGCTTTTTTTAGGCAATTTTATTTTTTCTTCAAAAGCCACTTCCCTATTCCTAAAAACAAATTCATCCCATCCAGAAAATCCAGAAAATTGACTTAAGATGTCTAACATGTCTTTTCTAGGCAATTTTGAATTTAGCTCTGGTTTCAAATGAGTATAAATCCATTTTTCGCTGATGCTTTGCTTTGTTTTCTCGCTTATAGACTCAATCAGATTCTGAATATCTTGTGAAGAAAAGCTTTTCCAATTTCCTTGAAAATAAGGGTACTGCTTCTGATAGGTCAAAAGCACTTCTTGTTTTAAAAATTGGAATAGTTCTAATTCGGACATCAATAAAAATAGGTTCAAATGTAGTTTGAAAGATATAAAAATCTACTGTAAAACTACTGTAAAAGATTGTAAAAAGGTTACAGCCAAAGGAAAGTGGTTTTGCTAAACTTGATTTTAGATGGTGTTGTAATCTTGCGACATAAACTTTAAATAACAATCAAGATGAAATTAAAAATCACAGCCGCTAGCCTTTTATTTTTTGGCATGGTCTATTCTCAACATGGAGCCAATCAGTTGTATGAGAATCAAAATTCCTATAATTATAAAAACGTAGGTATTGCTCAACAAAATGCAGGAAAGGTCGTCTACAATTCAGAAGGAGTTACGTATAAAATCAATATTTTGAATAATGTTGCACCCGATTCTTATGTGGTTACTCTTGGACTTAACGAAGAATCCTTATCTGTAAAGGATTGCAATGCGAAAATTAATAAACGGTTGGATGGTTTTAAAAACGCCCTGAAAAAGATGGGAATTAAGGAAGATGAAATTTTTATAGATTTTATCTCTCAAACAAAAATTTACGACTACAAATCAACTTCATCATCGAATCAAGTTAATGTAAGTCAGGTCGATAAAGGATTTGAAATTAAAAAGAATATTATCATTAAGCTGAAAGAAATAAGCTTCTTTGACAAGGTGATTGATCTGGCTTCGGAACACGAAATTTATAATATCATAAAAGTAGATTATAAAAAAAGCGATACCGAAAAAATCTATAATGAAATGCTTGTGCAGGCTAATGAGCTTTTAAAATCCAGAAGCAAAATTTATGATACCTTCGGGAAAAAAGATTTTGAAGACGAACCGCAACTTTCGATCAATTTTTATAGCATCCAGCCTGGAAAACAGTACAAAAATTATACTGCCTTTGAAAGTTCCGATGTAAGCTATTATAACGATTATTACAATTCCAACAAAGTATTAGTGAGGCAAGAACAGCGAAAAAGCAAGACTTTTTATTATGATGGCATTGATCCTGACTCTTTTGACAAAGTCATGAATTCTGAGTCTCCGATTGTCAGTATCCAATATGTAATGGAATTTAGTATTACTTATAAAACGAAGAAAAAGGAGGAGAAAAAAGACAAAGACAAAAAAATATACCATATTATTACGCCTAATGGAGATGTAAAAACATTAGATTTAAAAAACTAGATAAAAAAAACAGCTTCAACCAATTTTGATTGAAGCTGTTCCAACAATTAAATATTTAAATCAAAATTATAATCTTCCGTTCTTGATTTCTTCAACGATTTCAGGATTCAGCAATGTTGATGTGTCGCCAAAATTAGAGAAATCACCTTCGGCAATTTTTCGAAGAATTCTTCTCATGATTTTCCCAGAACGCGTTTTCGGCAATCCAGAAACAAATTGAATCTTATCTAATTTTGCAATCGGACCGATATGCCCTGAAATGTGCTGATTGATTTCATTTGCCAAATTGGCTCGGTCTCTCGACTCTCCGTATTCTTTCAAGATAATGAAGCCGTACAAAGCATTTCCTTTGATATCATGCGGAAATCCTACAATAGCAGATTCAGCAACTGCCGGATGTTCGTTGATAGCATCTTCGATCGGTGCTGTTCCAAGGTTATGTCCGGAAACGATAACTACATCGTCTACACGACCCGTAATCCTGTAATAACCTACTTCGTCTCTTAAAGCACCATCACCGGTAAAGTATTTCCCTGGAAAAGCAGTAAAGTAAGTTTCTTTAAAACGTTGGTGATCACCCCAGATTGTCCGTGCCATTCCCGGCCACGGAAATTTGATACAAAGGCTTCCGACAACTTGGTTATCTTCAATTTCATTACGCTTTTCATCCATCAATACGGCTTGAACGCCAGGTAAAGGAAAAGTAGCATAGGTTGGTTTTGTCGGCGTTACAAAGGGCAATGGCGAAATCATGATGCCTCCTGTTTCCGTCTGCCACCACGTATCAACAATCGGGCATCTTTTCTTTCCAACATGATTGTTATACCAGTGCCAAGCTTCTTCATTGATAGGCTCCCCTACTGAACCGATAACTTTCAAAGTCGACAAATCGTGTTTTTCTACCCATTCGCTATTTTCTTTAGCCAAAGAACGGATTGCCGTTGGCGCTGTATAAAATTGCGTAACTTTATGTTTGTCAATTACATCCCAGAATCGTCCGAAATCTGGATAAGAAGGAATTCCTTCAAAAATTACAGTAGTCGCGCCATTTAATAATGGACCGTATAAGATATAAGAATGCCCTGTAATCCAGCCAATATCAGCGGTACACCAGTAGACATCGTTCTCTTCATAATTGAAAATATTCTTGAAGGTATAGGCCGTAAAAACCATATATCCGGCAGTAGTGTGCAGCATTCCTTTTGGCTTTCCTGTTGAACCTGAAGTATAAAGGATGAACAAAGGGTCTTCTGCATCCATGATTTCAGCTACGTTGTTGGGAATAGCTTCTTCTAATAAAGGCTGTAGCCACAAATCACGGCCTGTTTTCATATTGATTTCAGCATGCGTTCTTTTAACGACAAGCACTTTTTCTACTGATGGGGATTTTTCAAGGGCTTCATCGATAATTCCTTTAAGATCAATTGATTTGTTTCCTCTATAACCGCCATCGGAAGTGATGACCATCTTGCATTGCGAATCGTTAATTCTTGAGGTAACCGCTGAAGCAGAAAATCCTGCAAAGACAACAGAATGTATTGCTCCTATTCGAGCACAAGCCAAAACAGCAACAGCCAATTCGGGAATCATAGGAAGGTAAATACAAACCCTGTCGCCTTTTTTGATGCCTTGCTCGCGAAGAACATTGGCCATCTTTGCAACTCTGTCGTATAATTCGTTATAGCTAATGTGCTGTGCTTCTTCTTTCGGGTCATTTGGCTCAAAAATAATGGCTGTCTTATTGCCTCTTTTCGCCAAATGCCTGTCAATACAGTTCTTAGTAATATTAACTTTCGCGTTCAGAAACCATTTCACATCGGCCTCTTGCATGTCAAATTCCACCACCTTGTCCCATTTTTGGTACCAAGTGAAATTTTCATCCGCAATTTTATCCCAAAATTTTCTAGGTTCGCGGATGGATTTATTATAGTGCTTGAAATATTGTTCAAGATTTTTGACTTGATAATAGCTCATAATCGTAAGGGAATTATAATGTGTATTGAATAAATGTAAATATACTAAACATTGTCCTAACTGTATATGTATTTATGCAAAATAGATATACATAATTTTATTCTTTTTCAAGGAGCAAATTGACCTGCTCTACTAGTTTTTTGACAGAAAAAGGCTTGGTCATATAGAGATCAGCACCAAGCGAAAGGCCTTTTTCAATGTCCTTTTCTTTATTTTTGGCAGAAAGAAAAATGACTTTGGTGTCTTTTAGTTTTTCTTCTTTTTTAATCTGTTCTAAAGTGTTGTAGCCGTCAACATTCGGCATCATGATATCAAGGATGATAATATTAGGCTGGGCTGTCTGCAGGATGTCGAGAGCTTCTTGTCCGTCTCGGGCGATAAATACTTCAAAATTATTTTTCTTAAACGTATATTCTAGCGACATGACAATATTAGGCTCGTCATCTACAATCAATATTTTTTTCATGGCAATGGTTTTATTCTTTCGTGTATTTTGGAATCGTAAACAGTATTTTGGCTCCTGAATCTAATGCATTTTCAGCCCAAATCTTTCCTTGATGATGTTCGATTATTTTTTTACAAATTGCTAGTCCTAAACCACTTCCGATAGGCTTCTTAATGTTTTGGTTTTGCGATTGATAAAACTTATCAAAGATGGCTTCGAAATCATTTTTGTCAATTCCTTTGCCGTTGTCTGCTACAGCAACTTCAATATACTTTTCATTTTCCTTGATAAAGATAGTAATTATTCCGTCTTGGTTCGGACAGAATTTGATGGCATTTGAAAGCAAATTATGAAGTACTTGTATAATCCGATCCTCGTCATAATACGCCTTGACGATATTTTTCTCCGAAACGATATCTACTTTGATATTCTTGTTCTCGATAAGCTGGTTCAGCTGCTTTACCGTTTCAGAAATGGTATGATAGATGTTATTGCGGGTAACGTAGATTTTTTGTTTCCCTGAATCGAATTTCTCCAAATCTAATATTTTGGAAATCAGTCTATTTAATCTGTCTGATTCCGAAATAATATTTTGAAGAAATTGCTTTCTCATTTCTTGCGGAATCTCGTCATCATCATGGAGAATCTCTGTCGCAGCACGGATTGCAGTTATCGGCGTTCGCAATTCGTGCGAAATCGTATCCAAGAATTCGTCTTTTTGCTTGTCTTTTATTACCAAGTTTTCATTGGCCATTTTTAACTGTGCGGTAATCGCTTTTAATTCACGTGATGTTTCGGTAAGTTTCTTGTTGATGATAATATTTTCCTTCGATTCTTCTAAAATTTTTAGAACTTCGGGCAACGTAATTTTTTCTTCCTTGACCACGCTCGCAATCAATATTTTGGCAGAAGCCGTTCCGATATGTCCCGTCAATAGGTTTTCTGCAAACTTGATAAGCCTGGCATCTGCAAGTTCTTGGTTTTTGTCGATATTGTATTTAAGGCTAAAAAGATTCAAAGCTCTCTTGGTACGTTCTTCTCCCAAAAATCTCTTTAATACTTTTTGAATATCGCTGATGTAAGCCGTTCCTTTCCAAATAAATGCATTCTCGTGCATTGTAATATATTTGTCAATGTCCACGAACATTTCGGCATAATTGCGTTCCCTGTAATTGCCTTTAAAACTTACAGAAACTGCCAAATAAATCAAGCAGTTGAACAGTATGCTCCAGAACAAGGCTTGTGGCACTGGATCCAGATAGTCAATTCCGAATAATTGGAAGGGTTTTAATAACTCGATTCCGAAAAGACCATTGGTAATAAAACTGTTATCAAAATTGGTAATTCCGATGGCATACGGAACTAATAGTGTATAACCGCAGATAAAAAAACCAGCAATCATTCCGGCAATTGCTCCGTTTCTTGATCCTCTTCTCCACAAAATAGCGCCAAAAAATGCAGGTGCTAGCTGCGCAATGATTACAAAAGAAACCATTCCTATAGAAAACAGATTGTATTCCAACACAAAAATCCTATAAATAAAATAAGAAAGAATAATCAGCAGAAAAATACCGACTTTTCGAATCTGCACGATTTTTTTGGTATTTGTTTCTTGGGAACCGCTTTGCAATCGTCCTAAAAATCCATAGGGAATTAAAAGATTGTTACTGAGCATCGTAGATAATCCTATGGAAGAAACTACGATCATGGAAATAGCAGCTGAAAATCCTCCAAGAAATACCAATATGGTTACGACTTGGTTATTAAAAAACTGCGGAATCAATAACGAATAAGTATCTGGATTGACTGTTTTACCTTCAAAAAGAATATTGCCACCCCATGCCACAGGGTAGACAAAAATATTGAACAGCAGCAAATACAGCGGGAAAAGCCATACGGCTGTTTTGATATGATTTTCACGATTATTTTCGACGACTGACATCTGAAACTGCCTCGGCAACAAGAAAATAGCAAAAAGCGAAAGCACGCAAAGGAAAAACCAGTTAATAGCTTGCGGAATACCTCCTATCGTATTTTTTTCTTTAAAATTTTCCAAAACACTGGCTTGGGCATAAATATCTTCAAAACCATCAAACACGAAAAAAGTGACATAAATTCCCAAGAGAATAAAGAAGAAAAGTTTTAAGATAGATTCCATCGCAACTGCGGTCACGATACCTTTCCTTTTTTCAGAGGCATCCACATAGCGTGTCCCATAATAAGAAGCAAACAAAGCCAACGCTATTGCTACATAGGTAGTCGTATCGCTAAAAATATTTGACTGCGAAGAAGTCTTGCTTACGATATGAAAGGTCTCTGCAATGGCTTTTAATTGCAAAGCGATATAAGGCAGGATTCCAAAAATACTGATCAATGTTACCAATGCACCTAAAAAGCGGCTGTTTCCGTAGCGTAGCGAAATAAAATCGGCAATGCTTGAAATCTTATTGACTTTTGAAATGCGGATGATTTTCCGAAGAATAATAATCCACGCAGGAATAATAATTATCGGTCCTACATAAATTGGAAGGTAATTCAATCCGGATGTAGCAGCAACTCCAATACTTCCGTAATACGTCCAGGCACTGCAATACACAGCGAGCGATAGCGTGTAGACATACGGATTGTTGGTCCATTTTGTATTGCCTTTTTTTTCTGCCCAATGTGCAATCAAAAAGAGCAAGCCCAGATAGACCGAAAGAATTAGTAAAAGTCCGAAGCTACTCATAATATCTTTTGATTACGAGAAGAGAAATTAAAATCGAAAAAAGCCACAGAGAAAAAAAATAAATATAAATCAGAGGAATCCCTCCTATCGATGTTGCGCTGTCAAACAACAGCATCAATGGCATGTTGAAGCCTAGCAACAGGATTAGCGAAACAATGATTAATTTTTGTTCGTGTCGTTTTTTCATATACGGCTATTCTGATAAAAAACGATAGCCCTTGAGAAATCCCAAGAGCTATCGTCTTATTAAAAACTATTATTATTTTCTTTCGTCATATTCGCCAATAAGGGCATAATACCCAAAAGTTCCCAGTCCCAATACAATCAATGGAGTCAGTACAAAAAGGATAATGATCCCGAATACCAAGTCTTCCTGCTTGCCAGAAACGAATTTAGGGTAGCCAAACTCAAAAATACAAAAATAAGCTGCGGCTGCGGCCAAGGCCAGCCATATTATTCCGAGAAATCTTTTTAATGCGTTCATATTTTTAGTTTTTATTCGTTTTCGATATTATTTTTTCTTTTCAAGTAGACCATTCCGATACAGAAACTGATAGCAGCAATTACGATCGGATACCATAATCCTTCGAGATAGAATTGAGGATCGCCATTTTCTTTAGCGTTGGTAACAAAGTAAGTCGATATGGCGGGAAGCAGTCCTCCAAAAATTCCGTTACCGATATGATAGGGCAGCGACATCGACGTATATCGAATCTTCACAGGAAACATTTCTACCAAGAAAGCGGCAATCGGGCCATATACCATCGTCACAAAAATGACTTGTATAAAAATAAGGAAAATAAGCGTCCATTTGTCGGTATCATTAATGTTTACCGTGGTTTTTGTATCTGATTTCACAGCTCCCTTATCATCAAGAACAGGTTGTCCGTCATGAAGATGGATCGTTTTCACCTGAGTCCATTTGGTTCCGTCTGCAAATTCTTTGGTAGCGGTATAAATCGAATCCAATTGTTGATGGCTATTTTCTTTAGTTATGGCTACCAGTTTTGCTTTGTCAACAATTTCTGTCTTTAGGCTTACATCTGTCGTTTCATACATCATTTTGTAAATCGGTCTGTAAAGCAATATTGCACAGAGCATTCCCAACATCATTATCGCTTTTCGTCCTACTTTATCGCTCAGCCAACCAAAGAACAAGAAGAAAGGCGTTCCGAATAATAAAGCGAGACCCAGTAAACCATCGGCTTGCGAAGAATCAACAAACATTACTGTTTTCAAGAAGCTCATAGCATAAAACTGTCCGGTATACCATACGACACCTTGCCCCATTGCAGCACCAAATAAGGCTAGCAAGACAAATTTCAAGTTGTATTTATTTCCAAAGCTTTCTTTCAACGGATTGGTACTTGTTTTTCCTTCGGCTTTCGCTTTGGCAAAAACAGGCGACTCGTCCATTTTCTTTCTAATAATGTAAGAAACAAATACCATCAAGATAGATACCCAGAAAGGCACTCTCCAGCCCCATTCGTCAAATTGCTCCGGAGTCAATACGCTTCTTGTCAAAAGGATAACCATTAAGGAAATAAATAATCCGAAAGTTGCTGTAGTCTGAATCCAAGATGTCCAGTAGCCACGCTGACCCAGCGGTGAGTGTTCCGCCACATAAGTTGCCGCACCACCATATTCTCCACCAAGCGCCAAGCCTTGCAACAGACGCAGTACCAATACTAAAAGCGGTGCCATAAAGCCAATACTTTCATAACTAGGAACGCAACCAATCAAGAAGGTCGCACCTCCCATAAGCAAAAGCGTGACCATGAAAGTATATTTACGGCCGATCAAATCGCCCAATCGTCCAAAGAATAAAGCCCCAAACGGACGCACCACGAAACCTGCAGCAAAAGTGGCTAATGTGGATAGAAAAGCAGCAGTGGGGTTGTCTGCGGGAAAGAATTTAGTAGAAATAACCACGGCTAGACTTCCAAAAATGTAGAAATCATACCATTCGATCAAGGTTCCCAGCGAGGAGGCTGTGATTACTTTCCAAATTCCTTTTGTAGATGTTGTACTCATATAAAAATAGTTTTTAGTTTTTATAAATAGATTTGCAATTGAACGATGAATTCGCCTTTCTGCCCGTCGATAGTATCAGGCGAAGTATAAACAGGTCGTGTAGAATATTGTGTGGTTACTTTTGCGTGGTGTCCATCGATAAAGAAATTTGCTCCGATATCAAACTGACTGCTGGCTTTGTCTAAGGCTTCGAAATTTTTATAGGTATACGCTCCAAAAGGCTGGATTCTTACTTTTGGCTTTTCTTGCGCAGTCGGTAATAAAAAACCTGCTTGCGTATACCAGATATTTCCAGTTCCCATCATCGCTTGGAGATTTCCAGCACCGGCAAGCGCTCTGTCTCCTGTAAAATCTGGATCGGCAGAACCTACGTTCATAATACCTAAATTTCTGAGGTAATTTGGACCGAAATCATAATTATAGAATACGCTATAAGCTGTCAACGCCATTTTGTTTTCTGGCTTGCCTATCGGCATGTCAACAAATACATCAGCAGAAAGCAACGTAATATCGTGCTTATCAATATTTCCTGCTACAGAAGTCTGCGTAGCGTCTGGAGCGTTGTAAAATCCTGCTCCTAAATTGAATACTTTTTTAGTTCCTAAATACGAACCTACTTTATACGGTAAAACATTCGATTCTGTATCTAGGAATTGATATTCAAAATAACCTGCTTTAGACCATTTGGTATTTCCGTTGTTATCTACGGCAACCGCTAAATCAGAAGATGCTACATCTACGGGAGCAATATTGGTCGCATATGGTTTATTGTAGCTTACGCGGTACTCGAATTTGCCATATTTCCCTTTTGCGAAAAGTCCCATCTGACGAGCAAACTGATCCGAGTTTTCAATAAGCGGCCAGCTAAAAATAGGTGAATCGATAGTCAAAAAATTTAAAGTAGAAGCCATTGTCAGACGTGAAAGTCCCATGTAATAATGCAATCCTCCTCCAAGCGAAAGACTGAATTTTTTGTCAGCTTCTGGCAGTACTATCGCATATTCATTCCAAGCATCATGAAAAAATAATCCTGGCTTTTTGCCTTGTCCGTATCCTCCAGTTCCTGTAGTACCAGCCGCTCCTCCGTTAGTAAAAGTCTGGTTATTGATTCCGAAATGGGTCACGATCATATAGCGTTTTGAAAGTTGGGCTTGAAGTAGTATTCGAAGCCTGCGGTTTCCGATATCGGTACTGGTAGTTGCTTCTTCCCCATTAATCATTGTTCCGGGATTCATTTCTGAAGAACGAAACCAGATTTGGTTCCATGCCAATACTCTGAGGTATTTTGAGCCTTCCTCGTTTAGGTTGAATTTGAGGCCGCTACCATAATCGGGAGCGCCTTGCGAATAACCATTCAGGGAGGCCGATAAAACTACTGCAATCAAAAAAAATCGTTTCATAATCTAGTTAGTTTATTGTGTTAATACTTCGCTTATTGGAGTACCAAATTCAATAATTGAAACGATGAAAAAAATATAGATATATATAATTGTAAAATGGTATAGCTAATCCTTGAAACGTTCCCATTTTATAAGCATAAACTTATCCCCTAGTTCGGTAATAATCATTCCTGCACCTGACAGTTGTTCTTTGTTTTTAAGAAACTCAACTAACTCTAAATGACTGTATATCTTATATGTAGGATGGTAATCCGCATGAGATGGCTTTTTGACTTTAAACTCCTTGATCCAATTGCTGACGGTTACATGCGACACACCTAAAATTCTTTCAATTTCCCTAAAACTTAGCCCTTCAAGATAGAGCTGAAGTGCCTTGGTAACATAGTAGTTATCTATCTTTTTGCCAATCTTGTTAACGGTAAAATAATAATTACATTTTTTACATAAATACCGCTGTCTGTCTTTGATGACACCACTTTTTACAATTTCATTCCGTTGGCATTTTGGGCAGGCTAAAATCTCCATGTATATAAATTTTGCATAAATATACTATTTTAGCAAATATCAATAAAGAATATGATTAAAAAATTAAAATATTTTTACACACTATATAATTTTATTCTGAATTTATTGATGATTCATAAGCTTTTGCTCCCTTTCTGCATATCGAAGTCTTTTGAGTCAGAAAAACAAAAACTTTTGGGCTTTAAAGGTTTTAAGAATTTAATAAGAAACAAACGAATATTGATGACTATCTTTGCATAAATCACATTCCAGAAATGCAAATTCGCAAAAAAGTAATTGGATTAAAATGGCTGAAGCTTGCCCTTGCCGCATCCTTAGTAGGATTTCTTGCTTCTCTTCTTGCCATTTCATTGAAACACGTTACAGAGCATTATGAAGAAATTTTCTTCGAAAGGACAGAAAAAAACAGCTTTCTGCTTTTGGTACTTCCTTTTATAGGACTTTCCGTTATCTATTTTTTAAGGCTCTATTTATTCAAGAACAAAGAAAACAAAGGCATTAAGGAAGTTTTTGAAAGCACAAAGCCAGGCAAAAGCCTTCCTGCTTATAAAATTCCTTCCCATTTTATCAATGGTTTGATTACCGTCGCTTTTGGCGGCTCTACAGGCATTGAAGTTTCTACAGTCGTGGCTTCTGCCGCAGTAGGCTCGATTGCCCATTCCAAAGAAAGTTTTTTAAAGAAATACAAAACCGAATTAATTTGTGCTGGAGTAGCTGCTGGAGTGGCTGCCTTGTTTGCAAGTCCGATTGCCGGGCTTTTGTTTGCATATGAAGTCATCTCAAAAAAATTATCCAAGTCTTTTTTATTTGCAGTTGCTATAGCCGTGGGCGTTGCAGGATTGTTTTTATTCTTTTTAGACGAAAAACCGCTGTTTGCCGTAGGTCTTGAACAATGGCATTACCATGCAATTCCTTATTTTATTTTGCTCGGAATTGTAGCAGGACTGAATTCGGTCTATCTTACAAAATGTGTACTCAAGATAAAATCCTTGTTTTTAAAAATACAAACGCCGTATTACAGAGTTGTCCTTGGAGCAATAATTGTCGGAATCGGATTGTTTGCCTTTCCTCAATTATTTGGCGATGGCTATCATGCTGTAAAAGAAAATATTATAACATCCAATACGGCTATTCCCGCAGTTTCGGTGCTTCTGACATTGGCAGCATGTATACTGTTAAAACCTGTAATGACTTCTGTTACCTTGTCTTCTGGCGGCGATGGTGGCGTTTTTGCTCCCAGCATCTTTATTGGAGCATTGCTCGGATTGCTGTTTGCTTTTATATCCAATCGATTTTTTGATGCGGGTGTTATTCCGTTGAATTTTATGGTAATCGGAATGGCAGCCATGCTAAGTGCTAGCATTAGCGCTCCTTTTACGGCGTTATTTTTAGTGTGCGGACTCGTTGGAAGCTATGTCTTATTCTGGCCAATCTTGGTCGTTTCTTTAGTGTCTAGATACGTAGCTCAAAAGCTTTGTCCTTACACTGTATACACTTACGTCTAAAAAACCGCCTGATGCCGATTCGAAAGATAAAACGCACTTATCGCAAGACAAGATACGTCTTATACAAGGAAACTCTTGTCGATTTTAGGGAACATTTTTGGGCCTTCATAGGCTCGTTTGTCGGAATGGGACTAATTGCCTATCTGCAATATGGCAAAATGAACGAGTCGGATTTTGTGTTCTTGATCGGTTCTTTCGGAGCTTCATGCGTTTTGGTTTATGGAGTGATTCAGAGTCCGTTGGCACAGCCCCGTAACTTAATCGGCGGACATGTGGTTTCTGCTCTAATTGGAGTTTCAGTACAGAAATTGGTTCCTGATATTTTGTGGATTGCTGCTCCCCTGGCTGTCTCGCTTTCGATAGTGTTCATGCAGATTACCAAAACATTGCATCCTCCAGGAGGCGCTACGGCGTTAATTGCTGTTACAGGCGGTACGCAGATCAAAGAGCTGGGGTATATTTATGTCATTTCTCCTGTACTTAGCGGTGCGCTTATTCTTTTAATTGTTGCACTGATTTTCAACAACCTGACGCCCAAAAGGAAATATCCTGCCGTCCCAATCCTTAGAAAGCGAAAAAGAAAAAAGCTCCCAAATTAGAGAGCTTTTTAGTTTTATTTATCAACGCGAGTCCAATACTGCGTCCTTCCTAAGAGCGAAACGCCTATGTACCCCCGCACTTTTAGTTTGTTTGCACTTTCAAGCGTAATGTGGCATTTGTATTCTTTTCCATTTTTAGGATCTAGGATTGTGCCATCTTCCCAAGTATCGCCGTCTTTAGTAAGGCCTTCAATGATTACCAGCCCTTTTATAGGCTTGTCTTTTTTAGCTCCTTTACACTTTTCACAGATTTTGTCTTCTTTGCCTTTTTCAAGGATTTCTAAAACCCTGCCATAAATCTTGTCGTTCTTCTCATAAATTTCGACAATGGACTTGGCCGCTCCAGTTTCGTCATCAAACGTTTTCCATTTTCCGGTAACTGTTTGGGATTGTCCAGATTGTATTCCCACGAATAGCAGAAAAACACCATATACTAGCAGCTTTTTCATTTTCCAAAACTATAACGGATTCCTACATTGATACCCACGCCGCTAGCATTTACGTATTGCGTCGGAATTCTTCGTGGTGAATTAGGATCAGGAGGTCCTTGTGTAAAAGTATCCGAAAAAATAAATTTCTTTTCGTTCACAGGCAGATCAGCTAGCTGTTGGCCCGGAACCAATACGGCATTCCCATCTGTAACTGCTGTGGTTTCATATTTGGTTATTTCGGCTGACTTGCTTTTGATGCTTAAATTTTTAAATTCAAGCTCTCCAAAAACCTGAAGTTTTGGTCCAATAGGATACGTGACACCTACCGCACCTACAAAGCCAACGCTGAACTTAGATTCTACTTCCGATTCTGCATTAATATGTATATCGGTTCCCGCTCCGCCTCCATCGGTCTGGTTGGCCGTTGTTTCGATATGTAATTTTCCTGCTGCCGGAATAATAAGTCCTATTCGAGCATAAGGGTTCAGTTTGCTGAAAGCCGGTGTAAGATAGATAGCGGGAACAATATCGAGTCCTCTCAAATAAGCGATTTCTTCTGATTGTAGCTGTGGGCTGGTAAATTTTCCGATAGTCTTGTCGTATCCAGAAAAGTAATTAAATCCGACCTCGGCTCCTACATAGGGATTGAACATATAACCTGCCGTGATGTTTGCTTTGAAACCGCCACCAAGCGTACCGCTCAATGATTTTATCCTAGCACTTCCATCCGGATTTATAGTAATATCCGTCGATTGCTGAATCATTGTCAGTCCATTTGGATCGGCATTATTAAACTCAGTCTTTCCTGATTCGGTAACATAACCCACGCCGCCGCGTATATAAAACTCTTGAGCATGGCTTTTCGCGCCTATAAGCGCCATAAAAAGTGTACAAATTAGTAAGCTTACCTTTTTCATGATATAGATTTTAAATTAAAAGGAATTAGTTCTGCTCCTGCCAAGTCTTGGACAGGATGCATATTAAAGTTAGGCATTTTGAGCTAGAACAGTTCCTATTTTAGACATACCTTAACAATTGAGACTAATCCTACAATCATGATTGGTCGTGATAAGGACTTATTTCTCCAAAGATTTAAAATACTCTATGGCCTCTATTATCGCGTTATCAATAGGCTGATACTGGATTCCTAGGTGTGTGACTGATTTTCGATTGGTAAAAAAATTGTCTTGGCACAGCATACGCATATTAGCCAAGCTAATGCTCGTGGGAAGCCCTAAAAATCTCAATACATTTCCTGTGACACCAATTAATAGAAGTAAATTTCTTGGTATTTCAATCATTATGGGATGCTGATTCGTCAGCATATTGAGCCGGCTGAAGAATTCTTTATAATTCAGGTTTTCGTTTGAGAGAAGGTATTTTTCTCCATTTTGGCCTTTTTCGATGCATGCAATAATTCCTTCTGCAACATCTTTAACACTCACAAAACTTTTACCGCCTGGCGGATAAAACACCAAACGCTTCTTCCATCCCATCAATAGTATTTTTCCTGAGCTTGGCTTGCTGTCATAGGCTCCTAGCATAAAAGTCGGATTCACGATTATCACGTCCATCTTATGTTTGTTTTCCAGAAGATAATTTTCCGCTACCAGCTTGCTCTTGGCATAAAAAGATTGATTAAAAGGAATCCTAGCTGTCTTATTTTCGGATCCTAAATCCGATAGGTCTCCATGTCCTAATGTATTAGCAGAACTTACGAAAATGAATTTCTTGGTATTTGCTAAAAGTCCGGACTGAAATACATTGATTGTGGCCTCACAGTTGGTTTTGTGGTAATCGGAATAGTGCAATAGATGTTGTCTCGTTTCTGCCGCAACGTGAATGATACAATCGCAACCGCTGATTTTTGATGATAAATCTTCAAACAAATCACCTTCTATTAATTCTAGTAACAGATGTTTTTCACCTTTATAGCTGTTTTTATTCCGGACCAATGCTTTTACAAAAAAGCCTTTCACTACTAAAGAATGAATCAGGTTGGTTCCTAGCAAACCGCTAGCTCCTGTAACAAAGACATTTTTCATAAGCCTATGTTTAGTTCTCTTTTTATCGTTCGGGTAAGCAGCGGCAGCTTGATCCAGATCGGAAGTATGTTAAGCATGAGCCAGCTCATTCGATTAACCATTATAACGGTGTCGCGCTTTAGCAGCTGCTTGATAGAATATCTGGCAACTGCATCAGGATCTAATAAGGTCAGTTTTCCCAAAAAGCCTTGCTTTTCGATACGTCTTGTGATTTCTTCGCTGGTTTTCATCGCTCCTGGATTTACGACACTTACAAAAACATTGGTGTGCTTTAGCTCTTCGTATAATCCTCTTGAAAAAGAATGTACAAAAGCCTTGGATGCAGGATAAACAGTTTTATAGCCGATCGGACAAAATGCAGCCATACTTGACACGTTTAAGATATATGACTTCTCTTGTTTTTTCAGGTTCAGCAATAATTGGTGTGTCAATAACGAGGTAGCCATCACATTTACTTGTATGATTGTGTTGATATAATCCGGAGTGGCTTCTTCAAATTTTCGGCTTCCGCCCGTGCCTGCGTTGTTGATAAGCATAAAAACAGAAAAACTGTTGTTTATCCAAGTCGCAAAGTCAATTACGTTTTCGTTTACGGAAAGATCGGTTTCATAACACAAGACTTGTACGTTATACTGGCTAGAAAGTTCTGTGGATAAACTAGAAAGTTCCTGTCCTGGCAGGCTCGTCAGGATCATGTTGATATTATTTCTTGCCAGTTCCTCTGCAAAAGCCCTTCCAAGACCTTGGCTTGCTCCAGTGACAACAGCATAGGCTGTATCACCATTCTGCGGAATTTGAAATTCTTTTTTTAATAGCATGATCTTTTTTTGCCAAAATTAGGGCGTGCCCAAGGCAAAAAAGTTCGATCTTATAGAGAAGGACTAGTTTTGATGTTGAATATTTTTTAACCCTAAACAACTCATAATAAGCCTATTTCAAAAATACGAAAGTGCGACTTTATAAATTTGAACTCCTTTTCTTGAATTCTGACGGAGTCTGATTGGTGAATTTCTTGAAAGTAATATTAAAAGACGTCTTGGAGTTAAAACCTGATTCAAAAGCAATGCCTAAAATAGATAGATTATGCTTGCTGTTATCAATCAAAAGCTCTTTCGCTTTTTCGATCCTATACTTGTTGATGAATTGGAAAAAATTCTCATTGAAGCCAGCATTGATGACATAGGAAAGCTGATGCGGCGTAATCTCCATCAAACCCGCCAGTTTTATCAGATTTAAGTCGCCGTCAAGATAAGGTGCTTTAGATTGCATTATCAAGAGCAACCGCTGTTTGATCTGTTCTGTTTCTTCATTGCTAAAGAGCTTGTTTTTTATAGTCCCATTAGGCTTGTCCTCATCTCCTATTTCTAAAAATGCCTCCAATTGTTTGGAATCAACTGGATAAATTTCTTTTTGTTTCAGAGAATAATAGGCGATAAAATTGATAGCAATAAGAAAGGCGAAATTGATGTACACGTTTGGCCGTTGTGAAGTGAAAAAGATGTTGTAAATTGTCATGATTATGCCCGAGCCAAGAATCGTAAACGCTATATATTTAAGCCAATTCAGGTTGATGGGATAGGTATTCGAGGAAAATAGTTGAATCTTTTTTTGATGGCGGCTAATCATTTGATACGACAACCAAGCATATACCAAGCTTTGCACAAGCATAATAGCGGTCAGCCAAGTCCTGAGACTTTCTTTATCAGCTTTCTCGTAAAAGCAATATAGGGACAACAGAATGACGAACACAAAAGCAGAAAGAAAATGCTTAAAGTCTTTTGCCGAAAAAGAAAAAGTCGGATTTGTAAAATAAATTATGCTATAAAAAAATGTCAACGGAGTAAAAAACTGAATAAGATTTAAGGCAAACTGGAACGGTGTGCTAACGAACTCCAAACCTATGATATCGATAGCCTCATCCGTCCAAAAAGTTCCCCATAAAAAGACAAATAGTCCCAAACCTACATTTGCTTTTTTGTTCACCTTTAGCGGATTGGCAAGCATCAGCACCGTGAGCATCGCAAATCCTCCTAATAAAAAAATGATAATCAATCGGTCTATATAGGCCATACGTAAAATTAAAATAATCGTTTGGAACGGTTTTACTTCCCAATTCTTTCTAGTAATGGCTCTAATTTAGCTATAAAAATGGACGTTTTTCGTATTGCTTTAAAAATTAGCTAAAAAATAACGGAGCCCTTGAGCTCCGCTAATCACAATATACAAAATCTATGAAAATACTTTTTTAGAGGAACTATGGAATAGGCGTGAATTTTATAGCTGTTCCACCACCAGTAGCCAGATTTATATCCAATATCGTAGTGCTGTTTACCGTTTTGGAAGACCTACTAACAGGATAAGGATTGGTCTTATAATCAGCTCCGTCTCCATCCGCATACACTTCTGCCTTATAGGACTTTCCGGAATCAAGGAAAGACAAAGATACTTTCAGTTTCCGGGCATCTTGGTTGGTAATAGAACCTAAATACCAGTTCTGTTCTTCCCAATCTTTACGGACAATCGTAGTATATTCTCCTATTTTTGAATCCAGTACTTTGGTATCCGACCATATGCATGGAACTTCTTTTATGAATTTAAATTCAGGCTTGCCGACGTAATTTTCAGGCAAGTCGGAAGCCATCTGCAGCGGACTAAAAAGAACAACATACAGAGCCAATTGGTGCGCCAGCGTAGTCAGCACTTTTGCACCAGCCGCTGTTTTATAATCAAAATCAAAGTTACCTGGCGTATAATCCATCGGACCAGAAAGCATTCGGGTAAAAGGCAACGTAACTGTATGCGCAGGCGTATTGCCTCCGTCTGCAGACCAAGCATTGTATTCTTGCCCCCTTCCTCCTTCTTGAGTCATAAAATTTGGATATGTACGCTGTAATCCTGTTCCTTTTACAGGCTCGTGGTTGTCGATCATGATATGGTATTTGGCCGCAGTCTCGATTACTTTTCTGTAATGGCGGACGCCGTATTGGCTGTCGTGCCATTCCTTTTTATCTAAATATTTGTTTACATAACCCGTCTTTACGGTATTGACACCCATCTTGTTATACAATTTAAAAGCATCGTCCAATTGGCTTTCGTAATGCTTGGCTGCGCCAGCAGTCTCGTGATGACCAATGAGACGGACGTTTTTCATCGCGGCATATTTGCTTATTTCGTCAAGGTCAAAATCAGGATACGGTTTTACGAAACTGAAAGCCGTTCCGTCGGCAGTCCAATCACCATCCCAGCCTTGGTTCCAGCCTTCTACTAAAACTCCATCAAGACCATTGTCTGCGGCAAAATCGAGGTATTCTTTAGTGTTTTTTGTAGTAGCACCATGCTTCTCGCCTTGTCCCCATGTGTATTTTTCCAAATGCATGCCCCACCAGATACCTATGTATTTTGAAGGGGCTATCCATGAAATGTCTTTAATCTTAGAAGGCTCGTTCAAATTGAGCATCAATGTTGAAGTCACCAAATCACCAGGAGTCTTTCCTACGATTACGGTTCTCCAAGGCGTATCAAAAGGAGCTTGCGCATATACTTTTACGCCGTCTGCCCAAGGCACCAGTTCGCTTTTATACTGATTGTTTGGCAATTTTAGCAAGGTCATCGAGGCAAAATCTGTCAGGTTGGCTTCGTGTATTGCTACAAAAAGATTGTTCTTGGTTTCAAAAGTAGCTGGCGTATTGATGGTATCGGTTTGGCTCATCGGAGTTTTTTTATAAAAGCTTTCATAATAGCTGTTATCAGAATGCACCGGAATTGACCAGACATCATTATCAAAAGGAAATGTGAACTGCGTAATCTCGTTAGAAATCTTCACTTTGTCCAGATTTGGCTGTTTCGGGAAAGAATATCGAAAGCCCAAGCCGTCGTCAAAAACTCTAAAGATGATATCGACCAGCCGTCCTTCGCCATCTTTCAAGTGGATGATGAGCTCGTTATGATGATCTCTAATTTTTTTAAATTCTCCCCAAGGCTGTTCCCAAACAGTATCAGCTGTGTTGATTTCTGTGGCTACAACTTCAAAACCTTCGGTCATTTTCCGGATGCCTTCAAATTCAAATCCTAATAAAGAAGGTTCAATTACTGGCTTTCCGTTAGAAGAAAATCGGTATTGTGGCTGTCCGGATTGGGTCAGATTAAAAATGAGCTCGTTATTTTGCCCTGGAGATTTTACGATATAGGTCTTTTTAGCACTGCAGGATACAAGCAAGATGGAAGCCAAGGCTATCAGGCAGAAACGGTATAGATTATTTTTCATTATTGAATTTTGCATTAATTTAGGTGCTTATTGAATTTCATTGAGTACCGCAGCGGCTTTATCAGGTTGCATGGAGACGAAATAATTAAAAGCTAGGTCGAGCTTGCGCTGGATGGCAGCATTATTTCTGTAGGTTTTTCTCAACGTATGGAGCCTGCTGATGGCACTGAAATAGTTTCCTGAATATTGGACTCCTGCAAATGTTTTTATCTTCTCGATATACGAATAACCGAATTCTACTGTCGGCTCAATCATGGTTCCTTCTCCAAAGTCATTCCATGTAATGAGCTGCAAGTAATCTACTCCAGCATTTTGAGCCATCGAAAGTGTTTCGTCTAACGTTGCTCCATTGTTGTGATTTATGGTCCAGCCAATAGTTGTCGACGCACCTCCTTCTTCATAAAAATCATTAAAACCTGGATAGGCGCTTCCAAAAGCAACTCCTAGATTTGGAAGGTTGGAAGCATAAAAACTGCTTAGCGAATTATTGTTTTGATACACCCAAGCAAATTCGCCAGAAGCGTTTGTACCTGCTTCGCCAGACTCGTTCCACAAAGTCAAAAAGGTAGGCTTTGGATTGAGTCCGCTAAAAGTACTTGTCCAAGCTGCAGGAGTAGTCAGCGTTATAGGGCCAAAATTCAGCAATAGCGGACGGTTATTGATTTTTATGTAATTGGCATCGCCAAAATAATGGGCCTGCATATAGTTCATGTCTGTCTTGGCTGCGCCAGTTACCGTCGGAGCAAGCCCGGCATTCACAATATCGTTTAAGAAACGGTCTTCGTAAACGATGGCATATTCGAGGCCTACTTCATCGAGCATGTCGATAAGCTGTTCGGCATTTTCCTTAAGTATTCTGTAATCGTTAAGGTTATACGTGCCATACCAATCGATTAATATCCCGTCAATTCCGGCATATTTCATCAGCAACAGATGGTTTTCGATAACCTCTTTGTCGCCAGAATGATACGGGCCGATTAGCGGATAATAATGAGACGCTATTTCCCTTCTTCCGTTGGCATCAACAGTATTCGGATTTTTGTTCGCCATGGTCCAATGATAGCCCCATTGGTTATTGGGACTGCTTTCATTAGTTTCAAACCAAGGCATATAATGCATGTAGATTTTGGTATCGTTTGTCTTGGCCACCGCCACAGGAGCGAGAGGCTCTGAATCTGGAGGATTGGAACTGGAGTCGTCTTTGCTACAGCTCAACGCAAGAGTTACACTGAGAATGCTGATACATAAGGGCAATAGATATTTTTTCATCGTAGTTCGATTAATTATTAAAAATGACAGCCTTCTATGACTAACTCAACACAGAAGACTGCCATTTGCCAACCTAATATCCGGGATTTTGGACTAAGTTTGAATTGGTAGCCAGCACCGTTGTCGGTATTGGATATATCGCTCTTGATGCTGGCGTAGCGCCTTTCTGCCACCATGGTTGGAAAAAGGTACCGAAACGGATATTGTCGGTTCTTCTTCTGCCTTCAAACGTAAACTCACGAAGCAATTCTTTATCGATAAAGTTAAGGTCGATAGTAGCTGGCATTTCTGTTCCGGCACGCGAAGTTATTTGCTGTACAAAAGGAGCCGCAAGATCAGGCGAGCCTAATCGTACATAACATTCTGCCTGCATCATCAAGATTTCTGAATAGCGCATCAGTACCCAGTCGTGATCGCGTTCCCACTTTTCGCCTGCTTTTATTTCGTATTTGCCCAGCCTTACGCCTTCGTTTTGTTTCGCATCTGTAAAATTCACGATGTCTTCTGTGTAGGTCAACGGCTGTCCGCTGTCCATGATGATAACAGAACCTGTTGCCAGATTGATCTGGTCGCCCTCTATCATGCATTTTTTTCTTTTATCCGTATCTTGGAAACTAGAATACAATCCTGGCTGTCCGCAGATTCCGTTGGCGCTCCATGGATAATCTCCAGTAGCCGAAACCGTGAATCGGTGTAAGTAATGGCAGCTCATAGACGAAAGATAATTGCCTACAGTTCCTGCGTTCGAATCATACGGAATCGAAAGGATGATTTCGCTCGATGTCTGGTTCGTGGTGGCAAAATTGGCAAAGAAATCTGTCGTTAGCGAATAGCCAGTAATATTTTGGCACATATTGATACAATCTTGCCAACGGGCAGTTCCAACAAAAGCTTCTGAATTCAGATAAAGTCTTGCCAATAAGCCATAGACTACATTTTTAGTAAACTTAGAATAGACCACATTCGGACGTAAATGGGGCAATGCATCTAACCATTCAGATTCCACAAAATCATACACTTCTTGTCTGGATGAATTCGATGGCAAAGACTGTTCTTCAAAATTAGTCACGATTGGCACATTTCCGAACATGTCTAAAAGCAAGTAATAATAGTAGGCTCTGATAGACTTTAATTCTGCATAAATCGGCACCTTGGCCTCTGCGTTTAAGCCTGATTTATCAATCTGGTAGATGATCGCATTGATTTTTGCAATTCCCGAATAGCAGTAGCGCCATGCGGACAATATCATACCATTGCTGGCATCCCATGTATGCGTCTGTACTTGTTGGTATCTTCCGCCATCGTACCAATCGGTACCTCGAGTCGGAATAGTAGCCTCGTCTGAAGCTACCTCGTTCAAAAAGAACACATATTCGCAAGTCGGGAAAGAATTAGAAATTCCGTCGCTGAAGCCTCTCAAAGAAGAATAAGCCCCGCCTACAAGCGCTTCGATCTCATTAGGAGTTGTTCCAAAATCATCATCCTCGACCCTATCGTATAGGTCTTCGCTCAAATCTGTACATGAAAAAGTAAAGAGAAGGCTTAGGAGTAATGCTGCTTTTATTTTGATTTTCATTTTAATTTATTTTAAGGTTATCAAGTTGCTTAATTCGTCAAGGTGAAATTAAGCCCGAATGAAATGGTCGTTGGCCTAGGATAGTTGTTGAATCGGTCGATACCAGGATTGGCTAATCCAGTCAGGTCGATTTCAGGATCTACGCCATCATAATTGGTAAAGACAGCCAAGTTTTCACCCAACACGTAAAGTCTTAGTTTAGAACCTTTGTTTTTAAACGGTATCGTATATCCTATAGAAACAGTCTGCAGTCTGAAAAAAGAAGCATCTTCTATCCAATAGCTTGAAAATTTAGGTGCCGAAGTAATACCGCTGCCCAAAAACCCGTCAGGAACATTATACGCTGGAAGGCGGTTCGGATCATACAGCATCATGTTTGTGGCATTCAGCACTTCTTGCCCGAAGCTTCCATAACCTGTAAATCCGAAGTCAAAATTATGGTACGTAAAATTCATTCCTAAACCTAGCGTAAAGTCAGGCTGTACGTTGCCTATTGCCTTTTCTTCAGTGCCTAAGATAAATTCTCCATTTTCGTTCAAGCCAGAACTTTCAACACCCCAAAAGGTTCCTACAGGATAGCCTTCGGCAATAATTTGGGAGAATTGATTTGACATTCCAGAAAGTCCGTGCAGAGAGCCGCTGTAGATGGCTTCTGTTTCATAAATCTGGTTGGAAAGTTTTTCTATTTTTTGCTTGTTTTTTGCAAATACAACATTGGCATCCCAAGTAAACTTGTCTCTGTTGATGATATTGGCGTTCAAAGTAAGCTCAACACCTTTATTGGACAATTCTCCCACATTTGCAAGCATTGTTCCTACAAGATACGGCGGCTGTGGCACTTGGTAGGTGTATAACAAGTCTTTTGTCTTTTTAGAATAGATCTCAAGAGTTCCGGTTATTCTATTAAAAAGCCCGAAATCAAGACCGATATTTAGCTGCTCGGTAGATTCCCACTTCAAGTCTGGGTTCGGATTTTGTGTCGGCGAATACGCCAAGCTCCAAGTTCCAGTTACAGGGTCGTAATAGCTGTCTTGCCCCACTCCTAGTATGGAAAGCGACTTGTATTCTCCAATACCGTCTTGGTTTCCTGTCACACCATATCCTGCTCTCAGTTTCAAGTTTGTAAGCCAATCTTGTGTCGAGCTCATGAAATCTTCTCCTGTAATTCTCCAAGCGACAGAAGCGGATGGAAAAACACCCCATTTGTTATTAGCCCCGAAACGGCTGGATCCGTCTCTACGGATAGTCCCCGTAACCATATATTTTCCGTCATAGGAATAGTTGGCACGTCCGAAAAAGGAAACCAAATTCGATTTTCCTTTATACGAATACACATCGCCCAGACGGTAGTTGTACCCTGCTCCAAGATTGTTATAGCTAAAAAGGTCTGTTTCAAAGCCGCTTCGCTGTGCTCCGAAACCCTCGTAGATATTCTCAAAAAAGGAGTAGCCCGCCAAAGCATTGATGCTATGTTTTCCGATTAGCTTGCTATAGCTGAGGTAGGTTTCGATTTGTGCCGTAGTATATTCGGCATAGGTCTTTTGGGCATAGCCGCCTTCTGTCCTACCTTCCATTACTGCATAAGAAGGTTTGTAGGTACTTCCCTGCATTGCGTTGTGTTCTAGTGATAAATTTACCGTAGCCTGAAAGTCGTTAAAGATTTGGGCTTCTGTCTTAAAATAGCCCAATACACGGTGACGTTCGTTATCTACAGTTCTGTTAGTCAATATCTCAACTGGATTTTCATAAAGTGTTCCTCCAACTGAAGTAAAATCGCCGTTTTCATCATAGACCGGAATTGTAGGATTCAAATTAAATGCTCTTTCGAAGATGCGATAGTCTAGCGGATGCCATTTGTCGATATTGGCAAACAGTCCTGCATCAAACTTTAATGCTTTGTCTAGTGCATATTGATAGGTGCTGATGTTAGCGCTCAATCTTTCTAATCCTGTTGTTTTGATAACTCCTTCGCTGTCAAAATACGATAAAGACGTACGAAGGCCGCTGGTTTCATTTCCTGATGAAATGCTCAATGTGTGCGATTGTGTTACTGCTGTCGGACGTTCTAATTCATCTTGCCAGTCGGTGTTTCCTCCATAATCGATAGCATCCGTCAGAGAGTTTTGACGCACATGGCTTCTCCATTGGTTGGCAGAAAGCATATCCAGATGGTTAGACGATTCGCTCAATCCTGTATAGCCGTTGTAAACAATAGACAAGCCTTTAGAGCCTCCTTTGGTCGTAATGATGATAACACCGTTAGCTCCTCTAGAACCATAAATCGCTGTGGCTGAAGCATCTTTCAATACGTCAATCGATTTGATGTCCGAAGGCTGTACCACGTTGATGTCTACTCCTGCTACACCGTCTACTACAATCAGCGGGCTATTGCTGGCCGTTAGCGAAGTACCGCCTCTTAATCGTATTGACCCGCCGTTACTCGGGTCGCCAGAGCCTCGAATAATCGTCAATCCCGCAACTTTTCCTTGAAGCGCCAATTCCGTTGAAGGAATAGCCCCTTTTACAAGATTCTCCGAAGTAATAGTCGAAATAGCTCCAGTAAGGTCTGACTTCCTCATGGTTCCGTATCCTACAGAAACGAGCTCGACAGCCTCAAGCATATGCACGTCTTCCTGCATGTTAAGGATTAACGCAGAACCCGTAGTAGCATTCACGGTGATATTTTGAGTCAGGAAACCTATATAGGAAACTACAATGGTGTTTCCAAGAGTAACCTCCAGCACAAATTTTCCGTCAGAATCAGTCACTGTGGTATTGGTGGTGCCTGATTCTAGAACGGAAACACCCGGCAGTGCGCCGCCGGCAGAATCATAGATGGTACCCGAAATCAATTTTTTTCCTTGCGCAAACAGTCCTGCAGAAAGAAAAAGCATGAAAATCAGGAATACCAACGATTGGTTTGGCCCGCATTCAGATTGGGCCGCTTTAGTATTTTTGCTATTCATTAGAAGTAGTTTTAGTTGCTGTTAGTCGGTGGTTTTGAGAGGAATGTTGGTATCAGAAATAGTCCTGTTTGTATTGTCTTTGACCAAGACATGGATTTCGCTCAGGCCTTGTACTCCGTTGAGTTCAGAAACCAGATTCACAAAACCTTTGATTTCGCTAGTACCGCCTGTAAATTCTCCTGTGATGGTACGGCTACCCGCAGTAATTGTATAAATGAGCTTGTTTATTCCAGGTTCGTTATTTTTCCTGATGATGCCCAAAAAGTCTTTTTGGCTTAACTGCATCGGGAAGAATCGGAATTCTGGCGGCGGCGGCGGAATGTATTCTCCTGCATGGAGAATCTGATCTGGAGTGGTTGCCGCCCAATTGTCTTTGACCATCAAAAAAACGATATTGTCCATGACATAGCCGTCTTCGGTGTTGTAATATTCAGACGGAATAAGATCCATTTTATAAAAACCATCGCCTAAATTTTTCAACTTGGTCTTTTCCACGATTTCTGGCAGCCAAGCTTGGTATTCTTGCAATACCGCCCAATTATTAAGTCCGCTATGAAAATGCACGCTTGTCGCATCGGCAAACCCAGGAACCAAGTTTGAGTTAAATAAGATACTTAATCCTTTGTCTATAACAGGTGCTGTCGGATACGATCGGATCAGCTCATTGGCCGTATAAAAAGACGAAAAGCTAGTATAGGCTACCTGAGCCACGTCGCTCTGTTTGGTACCTGTCTTGTTTTTCAAGCGGAACCAGAATCCGGCGCTTGCCGCAATGGCTTCAGCAGTTGTAGAAAAATAGGCTGTTGGCGTGAGCGTAAAGCTCCAAACCATATTGCCTTCATACGTAAGCTTGGCAAATTCGGAAGAGTTTTCCCAGTTGCCAGCATCAGGCTCGGTCGGCGACCAGATCCAAAGATATACATCGCTTTCAGGAGCAAATGTGGTACTTGAAAGATCAAAATACCAAGTAACTTGTTCATCGTATTTATAAATCACAGGATAGGATGAAATAGAAGCTATAGGACCGGCAGCTTCTTGCCCAATTGCTTGGCTTGGAGCCATCATGGCAATAAACAGCAGTAGAAGTATAATTTTTTTCATATCGTTAATGGATTGCGCTTAATTTGAATAAATAGGACACAAAGGCAGTTCCGTTAGAAACTCGCGTCAGCTGGAATTCCATCTCTTCGTTGCTTCCTGGAACTGAGATAAGGCGCAGCTCATCCGTCAGTTGGGTCTTGGCCGCATCGCTATACAGATAGATCAGCACTCCTTCGGCACGGGCCGGTTGGAAAGCGGCACTTAGTTTCCAATAGCCGCTTGGCGCGAATAACGGAGGCACGTCGCCAAGTACTTCATAAGTAGTAGGCTCCATTTTAGAGTCAACGGAAAATCGGATCTTGAAATCCTCATAATTAAAGAGTGTGCTCAAGTTTTGCTCTGAGGGTTCTACAGCATTTGACTTCGCAAACTCATCGACCATCTTCAGGCTCATCAGTCCCCACTCTCCGTTTACTTTTTCATATAAGGTAATCGGGTCGGTAGGATTTCCGTCATCTGTTTCGTTGCATCCGAGCGCAAGAAAACCGACGAAAGCCAGCAGGTAAATAATTTTACATCTCATACGTTTTTTGGTTTTTTGTTAGTAGCATTATTCTTCAAAAAAGAATCATAACGAAGCTAGATGTTAAATTAGTCTTAAGAAAATGATAGGAGAAAAATCAAGGTTATAAAGCCTATACATCTGAATTAACACTTTTAAAATCAATTATTTACAAATAATGAGTCAAAAAAAAATCAAGATGTTGTATAGCTAAAAAACGCCTTCTAAAACTTAAATTAATGACAATATGAAAATTAAAGAAGCTTATTTTTTTGGATAACACATATATATCCGCAATTTTTTATAGAATTATAAAATTTTGCTGTACATTTAGCAAAACCAAAACACTTTATTGGCAATTTTAGGCGGAAAAGGATAACACAATCTCTTTCAATAATTTCCCGCTGGCCAAGAACACCACTTAAATTGAAAACAGCTTAAAAATGGGCACAGCCCTAGCCAAACATGACCATGTGCAGACTACTTATTTTATTCTTTTTTCTAAGCGGAGCTACCCTTGCCGCTAAAAACATAAACCCCGTGCTTAAGGATCTGGATAAGGCGCTTCTTCACAAAGAAGTTTATATGAAGCAGAAATATGCGAAGATAAAAGCGCTCAAGATCAATATCCACAAATTTACCTTGAGCCGCGACAAGAAAAATCTGTATTCTAATTACATGCTGCTGTTTGACGAATACCGCTCTTTTAAATATGATTCGGCTTATTATTATCTCGAAAAAGCCAAATCGGAAGCCTTAGGTCTCAAAGATTTTCAATTGGTCGACAAGGCAAAGATCAAGGAAGGTTTTGTATTGCTTTCGTCAGGACTGTTTAAAGAAGCCATAGACACGCTCAACAGTATTGATGCCGCAAAGCTTGACCAGAACAGCAAATTTGATTATTATTCAGTAAAAGCCCGCGCCTACTACGATCTGGCAGACTATAACAAAGACCAGCGCTACAACATCAATTATGTGCAGAACGGGAATCTTTATCTTGAAAAAGCATTGGCCTTGATCAACACCAATACCAACGAATATTGGGCTACAGAAAGCCTGAAAAGAATGAAGCAGCAAGATTGGAAAGGTGCCGAATTTGCCTTCAGCTATTGGATCAATAATTTTAAGCTTCCTGCGGAATACTACGGAATTGCTACTTCCAGCCTTGGCTATATCTATTCGGAAAGAGGATTTACAGAAAAAGCGATAGAATACCTTGCACTTGCCGCTATTGCCGACGTAAAGAATGCGACCAAAGAAACCGTAGCGCTTCGCAATCTGGCCAACGAGCTGTTCAAGATGGGCCATCTAGAAAAAGCCAACGAATACATCAACTTGGCTATGGACGATGCTACTTTTTATAACGCAAGGCACCGAAAAATCGAAATATCGTCTATACTTCCGATTATCGAAAAGGCGCAATTGAATAAGGTAAACGACAAAAACGACATGCTCGAAAAAATCGTAATCCTTCTTACAGTCCTAGCCCTGATTATCATTCTTTTTCTGGTAATTATCTTTAAGCAGCTCAAAGAGAAGAATGCCTCCAAAAAGGCCATGGCAGCATCTTACAGCAAATTGCAAGAAATGAACATCAGCCTCAGCGAAGCCAATACGATTAAGGAAGAATACATTACGTATTTTATAAAAGCGACTTCCGACTTGATCAATAAGATCGATCATATCCAGAAGAGCACCATACAGAAAATCATATCCAAAAAGACCGATGAGGTTATTGCAAGCCTCAAGAGATACGATGTGAGGCTAGAACGCGAGCACTTGTTCCATCAGTTCGATGAGATTTTCTTAAAACTCTTCCCTACTTTCGTTACTGATTTTAACGCACTCTTTTCTCCTGAAAATAAAAGCATTATCAAAAAAGGCGAGTTGCTCAATACAGAATTGCGAATCTTTGCGCTCTATCGTTTGGGAATCCAAGATTCCAGCCAGATGGCCGACTTTCTAGAACTTTCCGTATCAACCATATACACATATAAGGCACGCATAAAAAGCAAATCCGATTACAAAGAAGTATTTGAGGATAAGATCATGGAAATCAAAACGATATAATCATCGTATTAGAGCTTTTTCAACACTCTTTCCGGATAATCCGTAATGATGCCGTCTACGTGCAGCTCGATCATTCGGTCGATGTCCTTCTCTTCGTTTACGGTCCACGGAATAAGACGCATTTTCAACGTCTTGAGCGAATCTTTTAGTGCTTGGTCTACAAGTCCGTAATGCGGACTGTAAATATCTGGCTTAAAATTCAACTTAGCCAAATTATTAGCCAGTCCTTTATCTCCAGTAAGAAAAGCAATCTTGATGTTAGAGTATTTTTTATGGAGCGCGTTCAGTATTTGAGGGTCAAACGACTGTATGTTGATTTTGCTCTGGATGCCTTTTTCTTTGACGACTTTCATCACCAAATCTACAAATACATCAGGCTGGGGCTGTGATAAATCATATTGATCGGCGCCTGATTTGATTTCTATATTATAGCGGATAGGCTTGTTTTTTCTATTCTTGGCACTGTAGGCTTCCATATCGTCTATCAGTTCCGAAAGCAGCGGCTTATAGGCTTTCATCTTTTGCTGCTCTGGAAAATGTACATTCCCTTTGGATCCGATATCAAATTTTCGGATGCTGTCATACGGCATCAAATACAAATTATACGCCCTTTCTGTCTTGCGTGTCAAGCGCGTCCCATCAGGCAGCAGTACGTATTCAGACGACATAAAAGGTTCGTGTGAAACTACCACTTTTCGGTCTTGAGAAATTACCACGTCTAATTCGATGACATCGGCGCCTTTATCAATAGCGCTTCGGAAAGCCTCAATGCTGTTTTCAGGAAAATGACCGCGGTCTCCCCTATGGCCTTGTACTTCAATAGCAGGGATTTTTGCAGTGGATGTGTTGGTTGGCTTGCAAGAGCTGGCCGCTGTTAGTAGCGCGCTCAAAAAAAGGATGCTGTAGTTTTTCATTATCTTTAAGATTGTATGCTTCGGGCTTTTTCGGTACGTATAGACCGTATTGCAAATATAAGCCTTTTCGATTTTTTGCCAATCTTAACTTTCATAAAAGCCTTTCAAGTTTCCTCAAAAGGCTTTTATTATTTTATTTAAGCCGGAACTAAATTGGTAGAAATTCCAATCCTGTTCCAAACATTGATTGTAATAATTGCCATGATTACTTCGGCTAAATACGTTTCTTCCAGCACTTTGGCCGCCTGCTCATAGGTTTCATCTTTTACATGATTGCTGATTAAGGTAACTTCTTCGGTCAAGGCCAAAATGGCTCGTTCTTCTTCTGAGAAAAAAGGTGTATCGCGCCAGGCAGTAAGCGCATAGATACGCTGTTCTGTTTCGCCAGCTTTACGGGCTTCTTTAGTGTGCATGTCGATACAAAAAGCACAGCCGTTTATTTGGGAGGCCCTTATCTTAATCAAGTCTTTATGCTGTCTGGTCAGCGAAGAGCTTTCAATAAATTTTTCCAATCCTAAAACAGCAGTATATCCTGCAGGCAATACTTTGTCAATCTTAATTCGTGTTTTCATTTTAATCGCTATCTAAATTATTTATTTTAAACTGTTTTATTTCTGTATTTCTCCAAAAGAAAATTAATGCTTTCATGCTCTTTTGGCGTCAGATTATAAGCGAACTTTTCTTCATGAAGACTTACAGCGGTATTACTATTGTTTAGCAGCTTTTGCCCTTTTGCCGTGAGAGATACTTCTATTTTTCTGCGGTTTTGAGGACATGTTTCACGAATCACAAGTCCTTTTAGGAGCAACTTATCCACGAGCCTTGTAGTATTGCTTGTTTTTGCTATCATTTGTTCTTGTATCACGCTCATGCTGGCCGCTTTCCCTTTTTGATCACGCAAGATAGTCAGTACTTTAAATTGTTCCGAAGACAAGCCATAGTGCTTTAATACCTCGCTAAAGCTTTCTGCCAGCGCAGCCTGGGTGTGCAAGATATTCAGCAAGGTTTTCTTATGCAAAATCGACAGGCTGGCAGCTTCTGTTCCCATGTTGTACTAAAATCTACGGACGTTTATTTCCAGCAAAATTAGAGCAATGGCACGGATGCAAAATATCCCAATTATAAAATAAAGGATGGCCCAGCGAAGCCTAACAGATTATAGTTTTCAGAATGCCGAGCGCTTCGGTCATTTCTTTTTCTTCAAGCGAAGCAAAACCCAAGCGCATGGCATTGGTCATAAAAGATTCGTTTTTATAGAAATCTCCATTATCGATATAAAGCCCTTTTTTCAAAGCTTCTTCAGACATTGTCGGCAAATCTATCTTTTTATTAAAATTGGCCCAGACGGCCAGACCGCCTTCCGGAATACCAAATCCTATCACACCGTTGAAGTCCGATTGGAGTATCTCGCAGAAAAGATTCCTGCGTTGCTTGTAGATTTTTAGCGACTTACGGAAATGCCGTTCCATCTCGCCCGTGTCAAACATTGCGGCAAATGCATCTTCCAGCAATGTATCTCCTTGTTTATCGATCAGCTCTCTTAAGGAAGCTGCTGCTTCTATAAATGCTGGCGGTCCCAACATAAAGCCAATCCGCATCGCAGGAGCAAAAGTCTTCGATATCGAACCGATATAAATTACATTATGATTATGATCAATGCTTGCCAATGGCAGATAGGGCTTATTGTCATAATGAAAATCAAAATCATAATCGTCCTCAATAATTGCAAAACGATAGGTTGCAGCTAGGTGCAATAGTTTTAGCCTGCGTTCCATGGTCAAGGTAACCGTTGTCGGAAAATGGTGGTGCGATACCACATACACTGCTTTTATCTTTTTGTGGAGTAAAACCTCTTCGAGATAATCAATATCCATTCCGTTAGCATCTACAGGAATCCGAACCAAGCTCGCTCCAGCATATCCAAAAGCAGCATCGGCATAACCATAGTTGGAAACACCCACGGCTATACTGTCTGAAGGTTCCAAAATCAGCTGAGATGCCAAATAAATGCCCATCTGGCTGCCTTTTGTAATGATTATATTTTCAGAAGAAACGGCCAGTCCTCTCGTATTGGAAAGATAGTTGGAAAGAGAAGAACGCAGGTGCTCTGATCCTTTTGAGCTGCCGTATTTCAGAAAGTTTTTTCCATAAAACTTCCTCGAAAGGCTTCGGTATTCGCGCATAAGCTGGTCAACTGGCGCCAGCCGCACATCCGGAAAGCCATCATCTATGGCCAAAGCCATTTTTTGCAGATTCCTGCTCGGAAGCGAATTTTCAAACTTATTGGTCCATCGGAAGGACTCCTGTGGGTTATTGTCGGGAACAGCTTGCGGCTGTTTTGTCTTAGAAACAATAGGCAGTTTTGAAAACACAAACACTCCTTTCCGTTCAATAGATTCTGCCCATCCTTGGCTGATCAGTTCTTCATAGGCTAATTTTACCGTATTGCGGTTAATACCGATTAATTCTGCCAGTACACGCGAGCTCGGCAACAAGTCAGAAGACTGTAATGTCCCATTCGTAATCAAGGCTATAAAATTATTACAAACCTGAATGTAGATAGGTACAGAAGCATTCCGATCGATCTGAATTAAAGATTTATAAGGGAGCATCTGGGCTGTAATTTTTATTGAATAGACATACAAATATAATCCAATAGGACGAATCTTTCTGCATAAAAAAGCTATCTGGGCTATTTAATTTATCAAAACTGGCATATAAAAGCCATCCAACTATCGGTTAGCTTTGCATCATCAATTTATAATATAGAAAAACATATGGAAAATTCATTTAAAGTACCGCAGTTCCTTTTACGTATCGCGTTAGGCGTAAGCTTCCTATCAGCAGTAGCTGACAGGCTTGGCATTCTAGGTCCATTCGGAGAAAGAAATATTGAATGGGGCAATTGGGACAGCTTTATAACTTATACAGCAACCATGATGCCCTTTTTGGACAGGCCTGCCGTAAACATAATGGGCAGCATTGCTTCTATAGCTGAAGCGGTTATTGGAATCCTGCTGATCATCGGCTTTAAAACCAGACTAGCCGCAATAAGCAGCTGTATCCTGACATTACTCTTTGCCTTGGCGATGACCGTATTTTTAGGAATCAAGGCGCCTATCAATTTTTCTGTATTTACAGCCATAACTGCCAGCCTGATGCTTTCAAAAATAACGGTTTACGAATGGAGTATTGATAATCTTCTCCTGCGAAAAGCGAAGTAATACGATCTTTTGTCTTATTCCTTGACAAACTTGCCAACGGCACTGCCTTGTTCTGAATAGATTTTCATTACATAGCTTCCAGAAGCCAAGTCAGAAATATCGACAGACTTTGCAGCTGCTGCATTACTTATAACCAATACCGGCTGTCCGATCATGTTGTATACTGAAATCGACTTTAGCACAATATTGTCCTTGTTTTCAAGATGCAGCAGTCCTTTTGACGGATTCGGATAGATTGAGAAACGGTCTGATAAATCAATACCCGGCGTACTTAGCGACTCGATTGTAGTAACGATGCGGTCGGTCAAGATTGGCAGGTTATAATCAAAATAGATGCTGGCACTGTTGCTAAAAGTATCCCCAACAGCCAGAGAAGGTTTGATCTTGATCTTGAACGCCACATAACCGTCGTTGAAGTCGTTATAAAACGGAAGGTCGATATCCTTAAAGACAAACTCTACCGTATTCCCGTTGCTGATCTTGGTCGTGAAAGGATGGCTGCTTTCGATTGGCTCCAAGCTTCTCATATCAAACCTATCTGTATCGATGATGTCTTTTACTATGATATTTTTGGCGATGGCCGTTCCGGTATTCTCAAAACGGACGATATAGTGCACATACTGTCCTATATACTCTGTAGAAACCCGGTCTCCCTGCAGGCAGGTCTTGTCATTCGGGTCAAAAGAATTGGTTACTTTCTGGCGGAAAGAAATGACATTATCTTCGGGCGATGCATCGAGTGCTGGTGTTGTTACGCTGGCCGTATACTTCAGGACGTCGTTAGCATTCAGCGCAGGACTATCTGTCGGCGTGTTCAAGGTAAAGCTCAATACAATCGTACGCATTTCAAGAGGCATCAATTCAGAAAAAGTCCATAACAGACGGTCTGGCCTTTCTTGCACCGCTTGCGGAACGGAAACACCCAGACGAAGGACGGGAGCATCAAACTGCAATCCTATAGTACCCGACTGTACGACAGTTCCCTTATTTCGATACATAATCTTATAACTGCTGGCATAGCCCGGAATAGCATCCCCTAAAGGCAGCATCACGATTTCCAAATCAGCATATTTCCCTTTAGGGCTAACGCAAAAATGTGGATTCTGTGCGCTGTTCTGACTCGGAAACGTAACCGAGGCACTCGGCGGCGTAACCATAAAATACGAAGCATCCGCCAGCAAGGGCGTAATGACCGAATTGCCAGATTGTAACGGCAGGTTGTATTTACCGGTACGATCCGACAGATAGATCGTTTCTGTTGTTCCGTTAACGACCTTATATCCGGCAAAAGGAAAGCCAGGATCGTTTGCTTCACAGCCATTATTGTCATTGTCAAAAGCAGTGACGCTTTCTACGGCATAATAACGTCCACCTGGTGCAAAAGAACAATACGAATTCACTTCGCATTGGCGTCCGGCCGTAGCAGCAATCAAGTGCTGCAGCTGTGTCGTCTCTGCCCCTTCATCTGCACAGATATAACGCAGACGCGGTACGGTCGGCAAGGCCATTGCTACAGACGAATGGTTGTTCTTTCCATTTTTTATAAAAAGCGTAGCCAGCTGCGGATTGGATTTAAAACTCAACACTTCTGCACCAAGACATTGAGAAACGTCCAGCGACGTCAGCCTGTTGTCGTTAAAAAGTATGGAGCTTACTGTAGGATCGGCCATGACTGTCAAGGCGCCCGTCAGTCCATAGTTATTGCAGGCAATAGAAGTCAGTCCTTCATAGCCTCGAACATCCAGCAATGCCAATGGATTGTTTCTAAAGTTCAGGCCGCGTTCACCAAGACTAAGCGCTGGGCAGCCGTACGCTTTAAGGCTTTCGAGTTGATTGTCCTGTACGCCCAATTCAGAGAGCAGCGGACATGAAACAACAAGCGAACGCAGGCGGTTATTGCCTGCCTGTACCGATTTCAAATTGCGGAATCCTACAAGATCGCTGATGGTTATCAATCTATTGTTTTGAGCCAGCAGCCGTTCTAGGCTGGCCAATCCCGAAAGATCTAAGACTGTCAGGCGGTTGTTTGAACAGTTGAGCGATTCCAGAGCTATCTGACCCGAAAGATCCAGCTGAACAAGAAGATTATAGCCGCAGTGCAGTTCCTTGATCGGACTGCCGATAAGGAGTAATGATGTCAGTTCGTTTGTATCACACTTCAGGTCACGCAGCGAAGCCTTTCCAGATACGTCTAAGGACGTCAGGCGGTTATGGCTGCATTCCAAATCCCGAAGGCGGTTGCATCCCGAAAGGTTCAGTTGGGTCAGTACATTAGTAGAGCAGTACAGGTATTCTAAATCGGGCGAGCTGCTAACGTCCAGCGACATAAGCTGATTGTCATTACAAGCCAGATACTTCAATGCGGTAAAATATTCAATGCCAGACAAGTCGGCAATAGACGATGAAGCAATATTCAGGTAAGCGACAGCACTGGCTTCTGAAGCTTCAATCTCCCCATTGTTATTGGCGTCAATCGACACAAACTCTCCTTCTAAGTTTTTGGCTACCTTATTGCCTGTACTGGCAGACAGCAGCTTTGACTTAAAATTTGAATCCGGTATATGAAGTCCTTGCCCGTTCATTCCATGCCAGCAGCAGAACCCTAAAACAGCAAAGTACAATTTTTTCATACAGAATATTTACCGTAAATATATCTTAAAAAAATCATAAAAAATAAAAACTATAAAAGTTATGGTAAAGATTTTTTAACAAACAGCAACTTTCGTAATCCATTTCTTATTCCTACCCCAAACTATCCACTATCCACTATCACTTCCCAAACAACCGATTCACCTTCTCCGGCGCCTTAAAACGATACCCGATATAAAACTCCAAAAACTGCTGCTGATCCTGTACATGAATCTTGGCTTCCGAACTGTATGAAAACGAATTCAGGCTCGTAGCAGCGCCCGCATAAAACCGTTCCGAATTATAGCCTAGCGTAAGCCGAAACTGCGCCTGAAAGGAAAGCCCGTCAAAAGTCTCGTCGGGCGTGCCGTCGCTATAGACGGTCTTGGACCTATTATAGCCCACGCCGCCATAGCCGCCTGCCGAAACAAGAAACCTGTCTTGGATGACCCAATTGTAATAATAGCCGGGACCTACAGCAATATCAAGGATATGGTCTTCGCTCGGGTCGTTATTTTTAATCGTCGTAAAATAATAGCTGATGCTGGGCACAAAGCTGCCCGCGCTTTTCCGCTGCCATTCGCTCTGCAGAAAGATGGCACGGAATGAAAATTCCCGATTAAAGATATACGAAGTGCTCCCTCCTATCTTCTGTACCTGGAAATGCGGGAACAAGATGTTTTCGTCCGACCCTATGTCGTCACGATCTACATAAAAGCCTTTGGTCTTGGCATATTGCAGTTCCTGCATCCAGTGGCCCAAATAAAACCGTGTCCCAAAATTATAAAACTTCGTACGCCCTCGGATGGCATCATCTTTATTAAAACGAATAAACTCCGGCGTATAGCCCAAGTCGATCTCGATAAACTTATACATCAGCGTAAGCGTTGACCGCAGCCGCTGGTTGGGCGACAGCGTAAAATCCAGACGGCTGGCTCTGTCTTTGATATGGAAGGAATTAAAGCTGTTGCTGAATCCCAAGCGCAACTTAACGTGGTCGCTGTATTTTTCTACAGCAGTTGCAGCCGCAGGAATCGAATCAGCAGTCTGCGCCTGGCAGAAAGCAGTAAAAAAGACGATAAAGAATAAGGCATATTTTACCATAAGATATTGTGCTATCCTAATATGCAATGTACTAAATTGTCACGAAACTAAATGCAATTCCTGTTTTTTATAGTGCCAAATTTTTTGTAATTTGCCCTATCAAGCACACCAACCCATGGACAACACTAGAGTATTTAAGATGTCTTTTGCCAGCGTTTATCCGCATTATATTCACAAAGCCGAAAAAAAGGGACGTACGAAAGCGGAAGTCGATGCCATTATCTTTTGGCTGACAGGCTATGACGAAAAGGCACTGCAGCAGATTATTGACGAGAAGACCAATTTCGAAACCTTTTTTGCCAATGCCCAAATTCCTCCCAATGCGTCAAAAATTACAGGTGTTATCTGCGGCTATCGCGTAGAAGACATTGAAGACAAGCTGATGCAGCAGATCCGCTATCTGGACAAGCTGATTGATGAGCTGGCTAAAGGAAAGGCAATGGAGAAAATCTTACGACAGTAAGAAATAGTTATCTTTTATTGCAACACTATAAACGAAATCACCTTGCCATCTTCTGTAGCTCCTACATAACCCAATCCGCGTAAATAATAAAACACATAGGTTGATTTTGCATACTGGGCTTGTAATGCCATTAGTCCTGTATAATGACAATAAGGTGTTTTTAGTACGGCATCCTCTGACAGAAGCGTATAAAGCACTGTATCTGTTTTATCTTCATTCTGCCAGTTTTCTCCTTTTTTAAGAGATTGTTTCCAACGTATTGTTTCTGCAGAGCAGCATTCTTCATATTGCAGTACCTTGCCATTTGCTTCTCTAAAATAGATCATGCTATTACTTCCGTCCTGCCATTGCTGTTTAAAAGCCACGTAGGTTTTTCCTTTTAGGACTTTATCACCTTCAAGCGTTTCATAATAATAGGTATTGTACCAAACTATTTTCTTTTTCTGAATGTCTAACGGAAAATAACTTCCGTCTGTAGTGCCTTTGCAGAAATTCTGTCCTTCTTTTTGTGCGAAGATGGATGTGGTGAGAAAAAACAATAATAGTAAATATTTCATTAAGAGATTTTTGTTAATCATTTATATATTGAGATTATGAAATCTAAAAGCTAGACCAAAAAAACAAATACATTAGGTGGCTTTTGTTAATATTCATGGAATTTATCAGCACAATAAACGATTGCAAGACCAGACTGCCATACAAGAGTACGATGATAAATTGTTGCAGTTGTGTGGCTGGCATTTTTAGGAATTTTGATTGGTAAAATTAATGATTATGGAGTGGTCTTCGTTGAATGGTTAGTTAATTTTTCTTGTTACTTATTGCCCTAAGTCTAGCACAAGAGATGCAAATGCATTTGGTAATGGAGATTACTTAAAACCATGAAATTCATAGTGGGTAATCGTTTCTTATTGTGGGTAATCCAATTGCTAATTTTTTAAACTTTTCAAACGGACCAACATCTTCTGAATTATCTAAAAATAAATTAAAGCTCTCTATATATTTTATTCCTGAATCTGGATAAATAATGAGACACTCTATTATTTCATCGTTTTCAACTCCTAATTTTGAAAAGACTTGTTTGTCCCTTGCATATCCGCTAAGTTGTCTTATGTTTTCGATATCATATCGGCCATCTTCAAGATATATAGTTTTGTATTTAGCGTCAATAATACATTGCTTACCTTCTTTTGTATACAAATAATCAGGCAGCCCATAATTCGCTTTTGCTTCTTTCTTACCATAAAGAATTTCATTTCTATATGTATCTTTTAGTAAGCCTAAAACATATAACTCAAACAACCTACTCATATCAATCCAAAAAGGAGGTGTTTTTATCCTCTTTTCATGGGTTTTTGAAATGTTATAACCAAATCGTTTTAATATTAATTTTGCAAGCCTAATCGCTTCTTCATATTCTTTATAAAACGCATTAGTTTTAGTATGCTTTATATCGTGTAGGTTAACTTCTTCCGAAACAAATTCAAAAGCAGGATTAATGTAATTAAAGACTTCAGTCGTGTATTTTTCGGATTGTAGATTTTTTATGTTTGGTAAATAACGCTGAATAAAAACCAATGCTTTTTTGAGCAATCTATTTTCCAAGCCATTTAATCCAAATTCATCATAACTGCAATAGGTATTAAGTGGTTTGTTTTTAACAAGGTTCTGTTTGATTGTTTGACTTATTAAAACCTTCCCCTTTACTTTAGCATATAAGTTGTTTTCTACTTTATAGTAAGATTTCTTGAGACCTTTACGAACAATTTCTTTAACCAATCGCAAATATTGAACAACTAGCAAAGGTGTCAATAAATCTTGATGCTGCTCTATCTCAATTAACTCTTTATCCCATTTAATTTCAAATAAGTCATCAGTATGTTTGGCGACTTCTGAATGTTTTAGTGCTGAAAACAACATCTTGAGATAATCTGTTTGTTCTACAGAATCTTTGTTTAATTTTGGCTCAACATAAATAGCTTTTTCTTTTTCTATAATCCAATCTATGCCAATAAAATAACTGTTAGCAATGGCATGTTTTTCATTTTCTTTGTCGGAAAAGATTTTAAAGCAATCTACTTTCTCATTCTTGAACTTTCTAGTATATTGATAAAAGTAATCTTTTTCAAAAGACAAAGTGCCTCCGAAATCATATTCTTTTTTAGATTCAAAACCATTATAATGTTCTTGAATAGTGATTATCATATTCTTAATGATTCAATTTCTTGTAATGTTTCTTCACCTAAAACTCCATCTTTAACATATTCGTTTAATAATGGTTTTATTTCAAATTCTAATTTTAATTCCAATTGTTTTTCTGTTTCAACTAAAAAATAGCTGTGTCCTAATTGAACATCTTTTGCTTTAAAATCTGATTGGAGATAAATGGGTTTATCACTTTTTTCATTAAACAATTCGGCTACTTTTTTATACAAACCTTTAGCCTTTAAATTCAAAGAAGGCTCTTTAACAACATCATCAATTGCTTGGTCTGAAGGCAAAACATCAACAAAAGCAAAACGTCTTTTTATGGCGTAGTCAATATGACCAACACTTCTATCGGCGGTGTTCATTGTACCTATGATAAACAAATTTGAAGGTAAAATAAGTTCGTTTTTTTTATCAATGGGATACATACTGTCTACAGGTTCGTCTCTATACTCTAAAGCATAAATTAATTCTCCTAAAACAGATGGAAGATTTGCTCTGTTGATTTCATCAATTATTAAAACATAATTTTTTAAAATAACCTTATCGCTTAGAGTTTTAAAAGAATATTTATTAAAGAATTTGCGTAATAATGATAAATAATAGGTAAATCTATAATGAGCATGTGCAGAAACACCTTTAGGTATTTGATTCTCATCAATGTTAAATTTTTTATTTAATGCTGCTTTAATTATTTTTTTAAAATCTAAATAATTTATTCTTGACGGATGCAGCCAATCTACACCATATCTAAAACAATCACTTTCAACTTTAAAAATACTTATATCTCCAGATAAAATTAATTTTTCTTGTTCCACCTGTCCTTCAATTTCTGCTCTAAATTGTTCAAATGTTTCATCAATCCATTTATCTTCTAAAGCATCTGTGTTATCATCTTGGCTTAATAAATAATTTTCATTTGCTTTTTCCGCTAAATCAGCTAGAATTTTGTTTTCAGTTTTATATAAAACTCCTTCGCCGTTTTCATTAGGTTCTGTAACTATTCCTCTAACAAAATCTTCATATGTGTATGAAGGATGAAATTGAATAAGTTTACAATTAGAAGTTTTGAAATTTTCATATATATATTTCGCAATAGCAGCACTATAGGTATCACTTCCATTATGGATGGCATTATTCAACCAAATCTTATTTTTATAAGCTTTTTGAATATCAGAAAACTTTAAACCTCCAATTTCTTTAGTACTTTTTCTAACATATTCCAATTTATCTTTATACATTCCAGTTATTGAAAATGAAGCTTTTCCTGATGAAGTTACAATTTCTTGATTCAGATGTAAATTTTCTAATATATCACCAATTTCAATTTCCAAGGGCTTTAACAAGTGATTTGCTATAATTTTCGCCAACCTAGTTTTACCAGTTCCAGGAGGACCTTGAAGAATGATTTGTTTTTTATATTTGAGTAAATCTATTTTGTCTTGCATTTTTTCTTTTTTTTCAATGTAATAAAACCATTCTTTAATAAATCGAAGTGTTTTCGAGTCGTTATACAATGGCGTAAAAGTTCCATTAGGTCCAATTTTTAAATTATTTTTTTTGAAAGTCAATGATTCCTCTAAATCTTCAAAATAGGAAAGAATCTTAACTTTGTAATTAATCCCGAAATCAGTACCATTTATTTCGCTTTTATTTGTGATTTTATATTGGACTTCTACTAAACAAAAAGGATAACTTCCTTTATGAATTAGCAAGACATCACCTTTGTTTAATTTTTCAAACTCTACTCCAGCATAATCAATATGAGAAGTAATCCTCCCATCTTTGAGTACTTCATCAACGTGATTTGTTCCTGTTGAGCCATTTCTGATTTGTAATTTATAAAAATCTCTCATTTTTAATTAGAGTGTCGTTAATCATTTTATTATGAGTAAATATTTGCTTCAATCTGTGCTCTAGCCAAAACGGAATCTCTTAAGAACCCATCCAAAACAGGCTTTCTTATGAATGAAAGTTTTAATTTTTCATCTATTTCTAATGCTTTGAGGCATGCAAGTTTTCTATCTGCTTCTGACATATGTGACATCTCACCATCATTTAGAAATTCCCAATAAAATCGATACCATTTTTCTACTCTTCCTTTTACAAAATCACTATATCTAGTATCAATATCATAAATCGTGCGCCATGATTGTATTTCATTAACTTTTCCTTCGGGATTTGTATAACTTATGTTCCAAATTATATCTTTTGGTTTTGCATTATCTGTAGTTATCCCAAATGATACAGATAATTTTTTATGATTAAAATCAAACGGATAAAACAAACGTCCAGTTGATAAAGCGATAGTATCCTTATCGCCTTTTACATCAAATGAATTACACTCCTTACAACATAGTACTAAATTCTCAAAATTCACTGAAGAAAATGGATATAATGATTTTGGTAAAAAGTGATCGTATTGGTCACGTGTTTTGCTTTCTGCCATTTTTAGTTCTCCAATCCCGCAAGTAGGACAAAGTGTTATGTCTTTATTAGTCCTTCTGAATTCATTAAAATGTTCTAAAAGTGTTGTATGAAATTTATTTCTGAAAGCATTTCCATCTAACACTTGTTCATATAGATTCAAGAAAAAATCTCTTAATAATTTCTTTAAACCTTTAACATCATTATTTAATAGAACGGGTATATAACCACCTGAGCAAATTAATTCAATATTATTGCTGTCTTTTATTTGGTTACAAATATTGGTTCTTGTTGGTTGATTTAGTCTTCTTAAGACATTATAAATATTAATAAGTGGCTGCTTCACTATTCTTGGATGTCTTCTTACTATATCATAGAACTCAGGATCAAAAAAAGCATTATCAAATGGACCTGTTTCATGTTCTATTCTTTCAAAGAACTGAATAACATAATCATGTAACATGATATGACAACTAATTAAGTACTTATAACTATTTATCATTCTGATTGATTCAATTCATTTTCTTTGATTATCAACTCTCTAAACAACAAGACCTTTTCTACTGATTCCCCTAATACTCTTGCTTTTTCTTTGGCCGCTAATATTTCTTCAGGACTATTTAATGGCATATTTTTAATCATCTCTATTATTTCTAGTGATAATTTTGAAATAGACTCTTTTTTACCAAAAATTTCTTCTGTTAAAATGTTTGCTGAAGTTCCAAAAGTTCTGATACCTTTATCTTTCGCTGTTTGATGTTCTATTTTTTTATTATGTTTATCAAAAATGATAACATTTTCGGGTTGACAATCTGATACAATAAACGGTGAGTGAGAAGTAATTAATAAATCCCTTCTATTATCTAATAGACTAGCTTTATCTTGCTTCAGGCAATTTTTTAATGTAGAAATAAAATTGGAACGCCAATCAGGGTTAAAATGAGTTTCAGGTTCGTCTAGGAAAAACAAAGAATTTGTATCTCTAAATAATAAACATAAGCCAATAGAATGAATGAATTGATATTCACCATCTGAAAGTGATTTAGTGTAGATTACTTCATCAACTTTATCCTTCTTTAAAACAACATCCTTAAATCTAAAAATTCGTTCTTCATCATAAGGTAACGGGATTACATCTTGATTGATATAAATGTTTTTAGAGTGATAAACTTTTTGTTTAATTTTTTTTGGCGTTTTATAATTATTTAAGTTGAGTAAAACTTGGAAAGTTCTAAACAACTCAAAAGCATCATTTGCGAAATGAAATTTAAAGGCTTCTCTACATTCTTTATCCACAAAATAATCTAAAACCAACTCTTTTGTACCATGATTATAGTAGGAAGTAGTGCTACAGGCTTTAAGTCTTTCAATTGATTTACTAATCAATAATGTCAATTCACGTGTAATTTTACTTTTATCTTTCCTATCTTCTAATGGAATTGTTTTGAAAACATCATTGTGGACTTTTTCAAATTCATCTTGTTTTATAATAAGCCTAAAAGATTTAATGTCATCAAGCCCCAGTTCTTCCTTAAAAGGCTTAAGAGAGTCTTTTTCTCTTAATAAATAAATTGATAATAAAACAGCTTGATTGTAGTATTCATCTAAATATACAAATCGACTTTCAGGCTTGATATAATCCAAATCTTTAATTAATCTATACAAATATTCATCATACTGTATATACCGCATTTTAAAAAAAGGAAGATTGATAATTTGGTTTTCACCTGATGAATAGGCTACTATAAAATCAGGTAAAAAATCTTTAACCTCTATTCGTTCGAGTAATGTGTTTCCACTTCCGATGCACTCTTCTCTATTTAACCAAAACACTTTGGGACTTTCACCAATCTTTTTTTCAATTTTTATATGAGCATCATAACCAACATTATAATCAGAACTATAATGCTTTCTTGAATAATCACCTTTTATATAGTAATAATATTCTAATTCAAACGCGTCAGGATTACAACTTTCTGCAAAAAAGCCATCAGTATGCACTTTATTAAATTTTCCTTCACCATTAAACCCATCTGGTTTAAAATCTAGATATATACATTCTATATGATAAAAAATCTCTGCTAAAACTTCAAGAATATTCGATTTTCCGGAACCATTTCTTCCTACCAAACAATAGGGCATAAAATCCCATAACTTATCTGAATTATATTCATTAAGAAAGTCTATTTCAAAACCTGCTTGCAAGCTTCTAAATTGTGAATGTAATTTAAGACTTTTTAATTTCATTGATTAGTAGTTCTAATTGATTGGTTTCGGTATTGAATTTTTGTTTTAAGAATGATTTAGATTTTGACAATTCCTCAAAAATAAAAGCTTTCCATTCTTCAAACTCAAAATCATGACCACGCCGATAATACAATTTGTGATAAATCTCTTCAAGTCGGGATAAATCTACTGGGCTATTGTGAAAGAATTTTTTAAGTAAAAATTCCCAGTCTTGATGATTTTCTTCGATACTTCCATATTTTGCTATAATATCTTCAGGAATTCCATAATATTCATCAAGCGACATTTCTTTTATATGTCTCTCTTTTTCTGGAAACCCTGGAAGATTTTCAACTTCAATTTGGGGCTCTATAGAACCTGCAACAGGTGTTTTTATTTCTTCTTTATATATTTCTAAATCAACCTTACTTAAATTCAACGCACCCTTAAAAGCCTTCTGACTCAAAACTCCATACATATTTTCTAACTCTTGCAAACTAGCTACATAATCTTTTTTAACTAACTCTACTTTTTCAAAGATTAGTCCGTATTGGTTTTGAAGTTCAATTGGAGGAATTGGAATTTTAAATTTTTGCAATTGCTCTTTTGTTATTGCTTGCATTATTGCCCCACCTGAAGAACCAATACTTAACAGTTTTCGTTTTGCATTATCAGAAATTAATAAATTGCTTAAAAATTTAGAATTTAAAATTTTAGGATTTGGTCTTATAATCGAAACATGTTGATTTACTCTTGCGGGAAGAACATTGTTTGGAACAACTGTACATCTACAAATTGAAGCTCCAGTTATATTAAAAAGGACATCATTACTAAAAAGTTCAACATTCTTAAGTTTTTCTGCTTGTGTGTTGTTGATAAAAGCCAAATTCTCATATTTAAACTCATTGTCATAAACATTTAGGCTTCTAACTAAAGAAATTCCTTCCTTTTCGTAAATTTCTTTTCCTCCTCTGGGTGTTGAACCACTACCAATTTTTAAGGTGATTTTTTTTAATTCCGATTTATTCCATCCTTTCTCATTCATAATAGGATCTCCAAACATATCTAAAAAAGTATTCTGTAACAGTTCATCTAAAAGTATTATACTTTCTTTTCGTTGAGATAACAATTTCTCTGTTTGGTCGAGTATTTGAACAATCTTTTTTTGGTTATTTATTGAAATTTCGGGGATTTCAATTTTTTTTATTTGATCCGTGGTTAGGTTTTGGAAAATAGCACCAACTGCATTTTTTTGATTTGTTATTTTGAAATAATTTAAGAAACAAAATAAATATGTTTTTAAAATTTTATTTTCATCAACATTCCTTAACCCTACAAAACCATCATGGATACACGCATCTATAGCTAATATACATGGTCTTCCGGGATCACCACTAACAGCAATAACAACATCTCCTTTTTTCATTGGACGACTCTTTTTTGCTCCTTCTTCCGTTAAAGAATCTATTATTGGAGTAACATATTTACCATCTCTTGTAATGTCAGCAATCATTAATCGTGGAATATTTCCTCCAAAGTATTTTGGATCACCTTGAGGTCTAGGGCTACTACCTCTGACTACATCACATAAATCACCTAATTTCATGATATCAATTCTTTTAGATCATTTATTCCTTTTAAAATATTAGCTTCAATTGCTTCAAGTTTTTCAAAGATTAATTTTGGTTCTTCATATGCTATTTCTTCATAAATTTCTTTTCGGAATTTATTAAAACTTAAATCATATCCATTATCAACAATTTCTTGTTTCGCAATTGAAAAGAAAAAGCCTTCACGTTCTTTATCAGTACTTACTTTTGAGGTTCTTTGATGATATTGTTTAATAATATCTTGTAAATCGCTTTTTTTCGTTTTATTTCGTTTGTCATCCAGCGTATAACCATCATTTTGCATATCATAAAACCAAACAGAATTAGTTTCACTACCTTTAGTAAATAATAGTATTGCCGTGCCAACACCTGCATAAGGCCTAAAAACACCACTTGGCATAGTGATTACTGCTTTTAGTTCGCTTTTTTCTACCATTATTTTGCGGGCTTCTACGAAGGCTTTTCCTGCTCCAAATAATACACCTTGAGGGATTACAATTGCAGCTGTTCCGCCCATTTTTAACATGGTATAAATACGTTCTATAAAAAGCAATTCGGTTTTGGTTGTGCCTAGCTTTAAACTTTCGTTTATGTCACCTTTGTCAATGTTACCGGTAAAAGGAGGGTTAGCCAATATAATATCATATAGCGCATCTTCGTTATACGATTTGCTCAACGTATCTTTATAATCAATATTGGGTTGGTCAATACCATGCATCATTAAGTTCATTAAACCCAAACGTACCATAGTAGTATCAATATCATAACCGTATAATGATTCTTCAACTATATGCTTTAAATTTTCATTCAATGTAGCAGACACAGTAGCTCGCATAAAACCATCTTCGTCTGGTGCGATAGCTTCACTATCTTCTCTTTTTACCAAATCGGTCAAAATGTATTGGTAAGCACCCAGCAAAAAACCAGCGGTTCCACAAGCAGGATCAGCAATGCGTTGTCCTAGTTGTGGTTGTACCAAATCATTCATTAATTTAATGATATGGCGAGGTGTTCTAAATTGTCCGTTTTTACCAGCACTGGCAATTTCACCCAAAAGCATTTCATACACATCACCTTGTATGTCTTGAAATGCGTGTCCACCTTCAATCGCATCTTTTTCTATTTCTACAAAAATCTCTTCTATAATTTTAATAGCTTCCACCAATAAGGAAGGTTTTGGCATTATAAAAACAGCGTTTGCCATAGCTTTAGTAAACTTAGAGCCACCTTCAAATTCTTTTAGAAAAGGAAATACTTTGGTTTGAACGTGTAATAACATTTCTTCGGCAGGCATTCTTTTAAAAGTACGCCAACGTAAATCTTGTTTGTCAACATATTCATTACTGCCAGGCACTTTGTATTGTCCAACAAATTTGGAGTCGTAGGTTTCTCCTGTAAACTCGGCATCGCGTTCGCGTTTGGCTTCCAAATCGTCCATTTGTTTCATAAAAAGCAAATAGGTAATTTGTTCAATGGCAGTAAGCGGGTTGCTGATACCTCCACTCCAGAAGTTGTTCCAAAGTCGGTCAATCAATGATTTTAATATAGCGTTGTTATGTAACATATTAGGCTGCTAATAATTTATTAGTAAGGTTAATAATTTCTTCTATTTCGCTGGGTTTAAATACACCCCGAATGCCTTCGGGATGTAACATAGTAAAAGGAGATTCAATCAAATTGCGTTTGTTGAGTTCGCCTTTTTCTATAATGAACTTTTTAAGTAACTCTAAAAACTGCAGTTGTCTTGCGGTTAAATAGCTATGTGCTTTTACAAATTCTGCAAAAGTATTAGAAACTGTTTCCGGAAACGATTCTAGTATTTGAATTCCTAAAATGTGTTTAATGAATTGAACTAATTGCGCTTTTCGGTGCGAATACACCCTTCGCAATAAATCAACAGTAATATGAGGATGCTCTTCATGCAAAACTTCCGCTAAACTAGCCGATTCTTCTTCGGTGATTTCTTGTCCTTGTTTTAGTTTTTGCAATATCAGGTTATCAGATACCAATTGGTTAACAGTTTGTTCCACCAATTCACGGTATTTTGCAATACTCAAGGCCTCATGTTGCGGCCCAAACTCTACATATTCTTTGGCATACACTTCGTCTTTGAAATTGTATTTTGCTGTTCCCAATGGCATAACCGCTTCTCTAAATTTCATTAAAGGAGCTAATTTTATTATGAGTTCATCAAAACCTTCTTCGGTAATGGTTGCCCAATAGTTATTGGTTTGGGCTTTTCTAATAAGCTCTCCTTCTTTGGCAATAGTACTTACGGTCAAAGGCAGTTCACTTATTTCTTCAATAATACTGTCTTTTAAGGCTTCAAACTTATCTTTTTCTTCACATAAATGTGCTAATGAAACTTCAAGAATATCTTTCTCAAAACGCATGGCTTTAAAGTCAACATCAGAAACGGTACGTAGTAATGGTTTGACCACCAATCGTAAAAAGTCTAATTTATCAGAAGTCAATACGTTCCAAAAATTAGCATCTTCCAAACGTTGCAATTCCGATTGCGCATCTAAAATTGCAATAGAGTTTTTAGGTAAAGAAGCAATTTGTTTTCTCAGTTTTGAAACTTCATTGCTTACTATTGAAGTGTTTTGTAATTCCTGTGCCTTTTCAATTTTATCCAATCGGATACCAAACAAACGAACAGGCAAAGGAATAGAAGAAGGCGTTTCTCGACCTCTTGGAGTGATTTTGAAATATTCAAAGTTATCCCAACAATCCAAAATCAAGAAGTTCTCTTTATGTGTACACCACGGTTTCATTTTAGTTGATTCTAATAACCGAGTGCCTCGTCCAATCATTTGCCAAAACTTGGTATAAGAATAAACAGGTTTCGCAAAAACTAAATTGACCAATTCACGAACATCAATACCTGTATCAAGCATATCAACACTGATGGCGATTCGGGGTAAATTATTATGGGTAAATTGATCTAACAAACCACCTTTTCCATACACTCTAGGGTCATCACTTACCAATACCTTGGCCAATTCTCCATGATATTCTGGATAAAAAGCATCAAATAATTCTTCCATGCGTCGCGCATGTTTCATGCTTGAACAGAAGAAAATAGTTTTTCCTGGCAAAACGCCATCGCCGTCCTTGATGCTTTCTTCCATAAATTCCCGAACAATCAAAGCATTCGTCCCTTTGTTGGTAACTGATTTCTCGATGTCTTTGCCCTCAAAGTTGATCTCGGCGACTTCTTTACCTTCAAGGATTAATTTTTTTTGGTCTTCTAACGAAATGGTTCTTTTGCTAATTCCTTGTTCTAAAAACTTAGTTTTTATTTTCATTACTTGAAAGTTGCTCAAATAAGGAGGTATATTATTTATTGCCTCTTCATACGAATAGGCAAAAGTAGGAATACCTTCTTCGCACTCAAATAATTTAAAAGTGTTATGATCTATAACATCGGTTGGAGTAGCGGTTAATCCTAATGTTATAGTATTGAAATAATCTAAAATCTCTTGATAGGTATTGTAAATACTACGGTGACTTTCATCAACAATTATCAAATCAAAAAAATGAGGGCTTAATGAATTCTCCTCATCACGTATAATATTCAACATGGTTGGGTAGGTAGAAACATAAATACGTCTATCTTTTGCAATAGACTTTTCACCCATCTTCGGCCATCTTGGCTCGTTGGGTAAATGCTCTTTAAAAGCTTCTAAAGTTTGGTCACGCAAAGCAATTCTGTCTACTAGAAATAAGACACGTTCTGCCCAACCTGCACGCATTAAAGCATCTACTAAAGCAATACAAGTTCTGGTTTTACCAGTTCCAGTTGCCATAACTAACAAAAACTTTCTTTTGCGTTTTTCGATAGCTTCCATTATAGCACGTATCGAAGCAATTTGATAATCACGGCCCGCAATAGAAGTATTAATCAATTCACTCGCAAGAGCTTTTCTGGCTTTACGAATGTATTGGTAACGTTCTAAATCGTCACGAGTAGGAAATCCATGAACTTTTTTTGGTGGATAATTTCCTAAATCCCAAAAATAAATATCATGTCCGTTAGTAAAAAAACAAAATGGCAGCTCTCCTCCTTTTTCTTTTTGTATATTGTAGCAATACTGCTTTGCTTGTTCTTTTCCAATGCTAGCATCAACAGATGTTTTTTTTGCTTCAACAACGGCAAGCGGCTTTCCATCTTTGCCTAAAAGCACATAATCGCTAAATTGTTTTCCTGAATAGGGTGTCTCAGCCTCATTAACAAGATCCAAATCAACAATTATATTAAATTCCGACACAACTTGGGTAGAATCATAAATATTCCATCCAGCATTTTTAAGCCTTATATCTATAATTTCTTTACGTGTAAATTTCTCGTTTTTCAAATTGAGTTCCTAATAAATATTTTGATAATTTATGTAGTATTTTATCTTGGCTAAGATATTAAATAAGTTGTAATTCCTTTAATAATTTACTACGCGAAAACTAAATAAACAATTGCTTAAAAACATTTATTTAAGTCTACTACTATACTTGAAATTTTTATTATGAATTGGTAAAAAACCTCTATTCTAAACATTACTCACTCAACACCCTAAACTTATTTTTAATAGTTCTCAACATTCTCCAACAAAAAAGAAGCACCCACTTTTATCAAAAACCTTTTCAAGCAACAATATGGCATTAAAAAAGAAAAAGTGATTCAAACCATACTTTTTTTTAACCGATTACAATTAGCCAGATCATTTTGTTTAGATCTCCTAAATTCAGAAAAAATAAAAAGAAGTTTTTTATAAAATTAAAAATTCTTACTACTTGCAGTTATCCAACTCACTTTCCTTATAAATAAAAGCATCTCCTTCATTGAGATTAACTCCATACAGCCAACTCAACAACGGATCAAGGAAATGAGATTTGACTTTTCCTTCCCCATCAGGTGTCAGCACACAGTCACCGACATTAAATCGACGAGCGACTGCCGTCATACTTCCGGATTTAACCAAATTCTTTACTAAGTCTTCTCCTAGATGGTAAGTTCCGTTAATATTCCCGAATTTTATCCCAACAACCGTCGGCGCTTTCTTATCATTTTTATCGTATAGATTTACGATATGCACCAAAGTACCTTTCTTAACTATAAAATTTTCATTTTCTAGATCAAGGTCCTTTTCAAGCAGGTATGATTGATTTGTTTTCATAATTTAGGGTTTGTTAAGTTCTGTTTTTAAGCTTGTCCAATAGTCTTCAATTCTTTTTACAGCATTGTTAAATTCCTCCTCATTTTCCTCATCTATCGCTGTTATATTCTCCATCTTTATTTTTTCCAAGAGCATCTTTTTGTAGTCTTCCAGTTTTTTCTTTTTGGCAGTATAGCTCATCGTATCGGCAAAAAATCCCGTAACCAATAGATTTTGTACAGGAGTTGGGTCGGTAGTGTTTGTCGGCTGTGGCATCGGTACAGAGATACCTTGCGTGTTAGCTATAAAATTCATGGTCTGCGTCAATCCTGTGATAAGAGCATTTGTCGCATCGGCAGCATCCATCCTCACGCCTTTTATAACAAAGTTGTTATTATAATCGCCACTTTTCAACTCTTTTTCAGGCGGGTTAGAACGAAGGATAACGGCAACATCCGAATTGCCAAACAAATTCCACGAAACCGTTTTGTTATAGGTGTTTTTCCAGATTATCGCATCGCCATTTTTCTCTTTAGTTATATAGGAAGTCAAAGGATCGCCTAAAATAGGGAAACGCGTCCTTTCGGTCCCAGCAGTAGCAACTTTAGCCGCAGCGTCTAAAGATTTTTCTTCCGGCCCCCGCTCTATAGTGGCTGGATCAATTCCGAGAGTAGTAGCTAAACTTATCTTATAACTTTTAAAAACTTCTTGGATCGACATGATTTCTAAATTGGCCTTGTTGATAGCTATAAAGGCATCATTGGTCTTTGCTGCATCATACTGCCTTTTGGCTTCAGCAATATAACTATTGACGATGCTATTTTTAGGATTAAATTGTTTTGCAAATGCCGCTTTATACTCCGCTTTGGTTACGTCTCTTAGTTTGGCCTGTAATTTGTTCTCAACAGAGTCATATATTTCATTCAAGAGCGCTTCTTCATCCCAATTATTCCTAAAATTTTCCAAGGCAATAATAGAAGGAAGCACCTCTGCCTTTAAAGAAGCTTCGGCCATTGCCAACACCTGGTCCCTGTCTGCTACTTTTACAACTACTTTAAGGCGGCTTGCGCAGCTTGTTAGTAATAACAAGAATACTGCTAATTTTAATAGAGATTTCATGTTAATTGGATTGAAGGGTTTTTAAAAGCTGCTCGACTGCCAGTAGTTTTTCTTCACGTGATTTTGTAGATATGCCATTCAGGTAGATATCGGATTGGAAGATAAAATTGTTAGTGTCGGCATTCAGCGTGCTCAAATCCATCTTTAGCTTTTGTGCCTCTTTGATCTTTCCATCCTGCACCAAAGAAGCGGCAGAATTCAAGATGACCTGATTTTTGGAAATATTGCCTATCTGGTCTGAAATAGCTTTGGCATTGGTCGAAAGAATAAGCACCAGCTCATTTCCTGTCTCATTCGTAAAGCCCCCGTCAGGCCCCTTTTCAAAAAGCTTTCCTTTTTCAGGCTGAGCAAACTCGTTGAAGTATAAATTGATGGCATTCTGGTCAAAATAACCCGATACATATCGAGAGCTCGATAAAAAAGAGTACCCCTTTATTTGGACCTTGTAATAATTTGCTACTGTCTTAGATGGTGCAGCTGACTTCTCAGTAATTTTGTCTTTGAAATAATGTACTTCGTTAATTGTTGAGCAAGATACCAGTAACAACAGGCATCCCACAAATGCTGATCGTAATAAATTTTGTGCTTTCATAATTATTGGAGGATTAATTATTTGGTTATAATTTAAAAACGTCATGTCAATGAGCCTATTAGCATATAATAAATAGGTGGATAAGAATCCAGAAGTAACATTACGATAAAAAAACAAAGCTTCCTTACGGTTTTCCTCATTTTCTTAAAAAAGTTAAAATTTCAATAAGAGACATCAAAAAAGCCCCGAAGTTTCCTCCGAGGCTTTTCCCGCTGTACTCCTACGCAACAACCTACACCGCTTCAATCTCACCCAGATATACGCTGGTAGAATACAGCTTGTCGTCTTCCGATACAAAAGAGGCCCAGCAATGCACCTGCGAACCGACAAAAGGCGCCGGAAGGGTTACAGAAGCCGACAGTGCCGAACGCAATCCCGCCTTTTCCATCGTCTCAAATTTGTCGGTTATCGGATCATAGACCGCCACCAGCAGTCGGTCGGTTGCTTTGGCCGTTCCCTGTCCCGAATTATCCGTCCAAGAAAACTTTAAGATACCGCCCGCTTCCGCAGCAACCGCTGGCGTCTGCAATCCCAGCAGCACGCCGCGCGTAACCTGCACTCGGTTCAAAAGAATCTCAACGCTGTCGTCGATTTGCACCAGCGCCTCCTTCATATGATACGAAGTCGCCAGGTTGTTCTTCGACTTGTCGCCCATCGCTATTCCGTAATAACGTCCCATGACCGGCCTCAAATCGTGTAAAAAATTCGCAACCGTACGAAAACGCAGGCGCTGCATCTCCTGTTTGTCCGTCGCGATGCGGCCCGTCTTTTTTGGCAAGCTGCGCATCACGTCCTTGCCCCTCCAATTGGCACCTACTACCGTACCGACCTTGCCTGAAAAGGCACCTAAAATTCCCTTATTGTACGTACCCATTTTTATCTATTTTTTAGGGTTACTAAAGCCCCCTCGTGGAGCTTCTCTGAAACGAAAGTACAGCAGCCGATACGGCAAACAAAGGCCCTGACTGGTTTTGAACGGTATTGAAATGATTTGACGGGCAATGACCGAAATTGGCTGCTTTTGACCGATTTTGACGGGTTGCTCCAGAAAAAAGGCCGTTTTGTTCCAGTCATGTTTTGGTCATGTTTTGGTCGCGTTCGGAAAAAGAGGTGTTTTTGCGAAGAAAGGTGGGAGAAAAGTGGAATGAGGAATTACGAATTTAGGATTTATGATTTCGGAATTAGGATTTAGGATTTGGGAATGGGGAGAGCAGGATAAGCAATAATCATAAACAATACGGTGTATTATATACAATTTTGTTTATCGCTTGAAGTGTTTGGGATGGTCAGCCGAAGGTTGTGAAGAGAAGCTGTCCTGTGAGACAAGAAGCTTAGAAACCTTGGCCTTTATTTCGGCACCTGTTGCCCAACGTGCTTACGAAAAAGCTTTTGGGATAGACGAACTTGCCGCCGATCTTTGTAAAAGGAATTTCTTTGCTGATTCTCAGGCGATACAGGGTGCTGTCGCTGATGTTGAACATTCTTTTGACATCCGAGCTGTCAAGCCAGTAGTCGCCGATGTCAGTTCTTTTGGGGATGTTGTTTTTTTCCATTTTGCTGCATATATTTAATATTAAGTGGGGTAAAATTCGTTCAACCAAAACGCCACAACCATCCCCTTTATTGCATCCCAACCCTCACCCATAAATCCTAATTCATAAATCCTAAATCATTTTACACATTTCACAATTTTCCCTTCCCAAAAATACATTCCCTTAAAAATAATTCTAAAAATTTCCTTTAATTTGTACAAACGCAAATAAAATGGAATTCAACCCTGAAGAACTGGACCAAAAAGCCATCTACAAGCTCATTACCGGAGCCATCATTCCGAGGCCGATCGGCTGGATCTCAACCATAAGCGAGGAAGGCATACCCAACCTTGCCCCTTTCTCTTTCTTTAACGTCATTGGCGACGATCCGCCTCATGTCATGTTCTCTACGGCACACGGCAACCAGCATAAAAAAGACACCTTGAACAATGCCTTGGCGACTGGGCAGTTTGTCGTAAACATGGTTACCGAAGAAATCGTAGAAGCCATGAATGCCACGGCACAGTCTGTACATTCCGACATAGACGAATTCGAATTGGCCGGGCTTACGCCCCTGCCTTCGGTCAAAATCAAGCCGCCAAGGGTAAAAGAAAGCCCGATTACGTTTGAATGTGAGGTAGTGCACCACTATTCGCTGGAAAACCATAAATACGGAGGCGCTACGATGGTCGTCGGCCGAATCGTCATGTTTCATTTCGACGAAGCTGTGCTGCTCGAAGACCATAAGATCAACTTAGACGTGTATAGGCCGGTATCGAGGCTCGCAGGAGCCAATTACTCTAAATTAGGAGAACTGTTCGCGGTCAAGAGAGGATAAAATAAAACATCATCCAACCAAACCTACTCCGTACCCTGTCAGGGTTTAAAACCCTGACAGGGTACGGATAAAAGATTAAAAAGATAAAAAAATGAAAATAACCGTAATAGGTGGCGGTCCCGGAGGACTCTACTTCTCCATATTATCCAAGAAAGCCAATCCTGAATTCCAGATCGACGTCTACGAACGCAACAAGGCCGACGATGCCTTTGGCTTTGGCGTGGTCTTTTCGGACGAGACGCTGAGCGAGTTCCTTACGCGCGACCCCAAGTCCTATGAGCTGATCCGCAGCCGCTTTGCCTATTGGGACGATCTTGATATTGTGCGCGACGGCGAAAAGGTACGCATTACCGGAAACGGCTTCTGCGGCTGTTCCCGCAAGACCCTGCTCCAGCTCCTGCAGCAGCGCTGCCAGGAAGAAGGCGTCGGACTGCATTTCGACCACAATGTCGACGACCTGTCACAGTTTAAGGATTCTGACGTGATCGTAGCCAGTGACGGCATCAACAGTGCCATACGCGACCAATACCCAGACGATTTCGGCACTACTTCGGCACTCCAAAAAAACAAGTTTGTTTGGATGGGCTCTACCCGTCCGCTGGATGCCTTTACCTATTTTTTCAGAAATACGCCTTACGGCCCTATCGTGGCGCATACCTACCAATACGAAGAAGGAAAAAGTACCTGGATATTCGAGACTTCGCCACAGACGTGGGAAAAGGCAGGTTTTGTGACCGAAGATGAAAAAGATACCATCCAGAAGCTGTCCGAACTTTTTAAAGAAGAACTCGACGGCCACGGACTGATCTCCAACAAATCGCACTGGAGGAACTTTCCGGTTATTACCAATGCCGTATGGCACAAAGACAATATCGTGCTGCTGGGCGATGCCAAAGCTACCGCACACTACTCTATCGGCTCGGGCACCAAGCTCGCGATGGAATGCGCCATTGCGTTAGCTGATGCCATTGCAGCCCATCCGAACGACATCCCGCAGGCTTTCCAAGCGTACGAAAAAAACCGACGCAAGCGCGTCGAGATGATACAGCATGCCGCCAAAGTTTCTTTGGAATGGTTTGAGGACATCGACAGGCACATCCAGCAAGACTTCTTGCCGTTTGCCTTTGGCGTCATGACCCGCTCCAAGAAAGTTACTTTCGAGAACCTTGCCATCAGGGATGCTTCATTTACCGATGCCGTGCTTAAGGAATTCAATACGGCCGTAGCGAGCGAGAACCTAAAAAAACCTCCGGCTTTTACGTCCTACCAGTTGCGAAAGATGCACTTGAACAACCGAATCGTCATGGCTCCGATGGAACAATATACTGCCGAAGACGGCCTCGTGTCTGACTGGCATTTGGTACATTACGGCAGCCGTGCCATAGGCGGTGTCGGCCTTATTCTTACGGAAGCCGTAGCCGTTTCCGAAGAAGGAAAAATTACTTTAGGTTGCCCGATAATAACTACTCAACAACAGATAGATAGCTGGAAAAAAGTTACGGATTTCATACACCAAAACAGCAAGGCCAAGATCGGCATCCAACTAGGGCATTCCGGAAGAAGAGGCGCTGCAAAAATGCCATGGGAAGGCTATAACGAACCGATAGAAAAACCATGGGAATTGCTATCTGCTTCTGCCATCCCATACAGCAGCAAGATGCCTACCCCTAAAGCAATGGACCGTCAGGATATGGATACCGTAATGGCACAATTTGCACAAGCCGCAAAAAATGCCGAACAGGCCGGATTCGACATGATCGAATTGCAGGCCCATCATGGATTCCTGCTTGCCTCTTTCCTATCGCCGCTGACGAATACCCGTAACGACGAATACGGCGGAAGCACAGCCAACAGGCTACGATTTCCGTTAGAAGTATTCCAGACCATCAGAGAAAACTTTGATACCGACCGTCCGATATCCGTTAGGATTTCTGCTTCCGACTGGGCCGAAGGGGGCATCACGTCCGAAGAAGTGCTGGAAATAGCCGAAGCCTTTAAAAAAGCGGGAGCCGACATCATCAACGTATCTTCAGGATATACCGTCAGCCATCAAAAACCCGCCTATGGCAGGATGTACCAAACGCCTTTTTCAGATGCCGTACGAAATTCGGTTCACGTACCGACGATTACGGCGGGGTCCATACAAGACATCGACCAGATCAACACCATCATCCTGAACCGAAGAGCCGATTTGGTAGCCCTAGGAAGGCCGTTATTGCTAGACCCAGGCTTTGTCAGAAACGCACAAGCTTACGAACAATATCCCGCAGAAGACATCCCGCAACAGTACGAAGCAGGAGTCTCGCACCTTTATCCGTATAAGCTGAGCGAAAGAAAAGCTGCGGAAGGAATGAAGAAAGCGTTGAAACCGGAAAGCCATAAAAAATAATTTAGGAATTAAGAATTTCGATTTTAGAGTTCAAAACAGTCATAAATCGTAATTCATACATCATAAATCATATTAAAATGTACCAAGACAATTTCGCCCACAAGCACCTCCCTTCTCAAAAGCTGCAGCCAGAGTACATCTACAGTGATCCTGATTTTCAGCTTCCTGAAGACCTGAACTGCGTAGAAAGGCTATTGGACAACCATATCAAGGAAGGACGCGGCCATCATATCGCCATCCGTACTTTCGAGAAGACATGGACTTATCAAGACCTGTATGAAAAAGCCAATCAGATAGCGCATGTCTTGGTCGACGATTTGGGATTGGTTTCTGGCAACCGCGTACTGATACGTTCTGCCAACAATCCGATGTTTGTGGCCATCTGGTTTGCAATACTTAAAGCCGGAGGCATCGTGGTCGCTACTATGCCGCTGTTGCGCGAAAAAGAACTGGAAGTGATGATTGACAGTGCCGAAATATCACACGCCTTCTGCGACTATCGCTTGGAAGAAGCGTTGGCGGCCGTAAAATCTCCTTTCTTAAAACAGTCCATTACATTCGACGGTACCGAAAACGGAATGTCGAAACTGGAAACCCTGATGCACAACAAGCCAAAGGAATTCCAGAACTTCCCGACAAAAGCCGATTCGGTCGCCCTTATAGGATTTACTTCCGGAACTACCGGAAATCCGAAGATGACATCCCATTACCATAAAGACATATTACTAATCTGCGAGGCCTTTCCTAAATATGCGCTACAGCCCGTGCCGGAAGATATTTTTACGGGCAGTCCGCCGTTAGGATTCACGTTCGGATTAGGAGGTCTTGTACTGTTTCCGTTTTATTTCGGGGCATCCACCTTCCTTATCGAAAAGCCGTCGCCAGAACTGCTATTGCAGGCGATACAAGACCATAAGGTTTCTATCGTATTCACGGCACCTACAGCCTGGAGGATATTGGCAACCAAGGCAGCCGACTACGATATCTCGTCGTTACGGAAATGCGTATCTGCTGGAGAAACGTTGCCTGAAAAAGTCTGGGAAGACTGGTACGAAGCGACAGGATTGAAAATCATCGACGGCATCGGCGCTACGGAAATGCTGCACATCTTTATCTCTTCTAACGAAGACAACATGAAAAAGGGCGCTACCGGACTTCCGATACGCGGTTATGAAGCCCGTATTGTAGATCGAAAAGGCAACGAACTCGGTCCTAACGAACCGGGAAGGCTCGCCGTAAGAGGAATCACGGGCTGCAAATACCTGAACCGCACCGACAAGCAGAAAGAATACGTACAAGACGGTTGGAACCTGACTGGAGATATCTTCCGCAAAGACGAAGACGGCTACTACTGGTTTGTGGCACGAGGCGACGACATGATTATTTCTTCGGGCTACAATATTGCGGCCATAGAGGTCGAAAGCGTATTGCTCAAGCATGACGACATTTCTGAATGCGCGGTGGTAGGATTGCCTGACGAAAACCGCGGCATGCTCGTATGTGCCTATATTGTCTTGTCCGATAAATCGAAGGCTTGCGACGAATTTGCCAAGACATTGCAGGACTGGTTTAAGGAGAATGCAGCGCCCTATAAATACCCTAGAGAAGTGCGTTTTTTAGACAACCTTCCGAAGACCGAAACAGGAAAAATACAGCGATACAAATTGAAGGCAATTAGCAAGGGAAATTGATTAAAAATTACTAATATTATGGCTGGTAATTTATAATAAAACAGAGAGAGTATATGAGAAAAGTATTTGTAGTATTCAGCATTACGTCGTTGGCCATTATTGGCATCATGACCTACATCAACTGGAAGGCAAGCTTCCTGCTATTGATATTCATTCCTTTGATAATCATGGGATTCTATGACATGTTCCAGTCTAAGAAAACCATCAGAAGAAACTTCCCGCTTGTGGGAAGGATGCGCTACCTGCTCGAGTCGCTAGGACCGGGCGTGCGACAATACTTTATTGAAAGCGACTTAGACGGAAAGCCTTTTAACCGTCTGGAACGTAGCCTTGTCTACCAGCGCAGCAAAAAAGAAACCGACTCCAACCCTTTCGGAACCCAATTAGACATTTATGAAGTAGGCTACCAATGGATCAACCATAGCATCAAGGCCATTCCGTTTTCGAAGGTCAACAGCAACCCGAGAGTACGCATCGGGTCTTCGCAATGCGAAAAGCCGTATGATGCCAGCCTTTACAATATCAGCGCCATGAGTTTTGGTTCCTTGAGCAAGAACGCCATACAGGCACTGAATGCCGGAGCCAAGCAGGGCGGATTTTACCATAATACGGGAGAAGGAGGACTTTCGCCTTACCACCTCGAAGGCGGCGATGTCGTATGGAATATCGGTACGGGCTATTTCAGCTGCCGTGACGATGACGGAAATTTCTCTTATGAGCAGTTTGCCAAAAGAGCCGTATTGGATAACGTAAAGATGATCGAGATCAAATTCTCGCAAGGAGCGAAACCGGGCCATGGCGGAATCCTGCCTAAAGAAAAAGTAACGGACGAGATTGCAGCCATACGTTTGGTGGGCAAAGGAAAAGACATTATCTCGCCTCCTACCCACTCCGCTTTCTCTACGCCGCTGGAGCTGATGGATTTTATCAAGCTGTTGCGCAAGGGTTCGGGCGGAAAACCTATCGGCATGAAGATCTGTATCGGGAATAAATCTGAATTTATTGCAATCTGCAAAGCCATGGTGCAGACAAAAACCTATTTCGACTTTATTACCGTAGACGGCGGTGAAGGCGGAACCGGAGCAGCGCCACAAGAATATTCAGACCACGTCGGCATGCCGTTGAGAGATGCGCTTGCCTTCGTATACGACTGCCTAAAAGGCTTTGGTATCAAAGACCAGATCAAGATTATTTGCAGCGGCAAGGTCATTACCGGTTTTGACATCATCAAGACATTGGCTACAGGTGCCGATCTTTGCAACTCAGCCAGAGGAATGATGTTTGCCTTGGGCTGTATCCAAGCCTTGGAATGCCACGCGAATACCTGTCCGACAGGAGTCGCAACACAAGACCCGAGGTTAGTAAAAGGACTGGTGCCGGAAGAAAAGAGCATACGCGTTGCCCGCTTCCAGCACGAAACTGTAAAAAGCGCCATGGAACTGATGGCATCGGCTGGAATCTGCCACCCGGATGAGGTAGACCGAAATGTTGTCAGCATGAGGGTTGACAGGACTAAGATACAGACGTTTGCAGAAACCTATCCCGAGCTTGACAGCGGCTGTCTGTTGGATGAGAATGCGCTTCCGGAAAGCTTCCGCTATTTTTGGAAGAAAGCCACAGCAGAAAGTTTTTAAGAACAATAAAAAACATAAAACCCACTATTTAGTGGATTAGAGAATATGAGCAATTATTTTATAAAAGAAGAAAAGATACGTTTCCAGCATGTTGATTATGCAGGAATTGTCTTTTATCCTCGATTTTTGGAAATGCTAAATGCATTGGTTGAAGACTGGTTTGAAGAAGCGTTAGAGCGTCCGTTTTCAACCATACACGAAACGAATGGCATTCCGACTGTCGACCTAAAAGTACAGTTCAAAAAGGCCGCCCGTCTGGGAGAGACTCTTACAAAATACTTATGGGTCAAAAATCTGGGTGGCGCTTCAGTAAACTGCGGTTTCCGATTTAAGGATGCAGAAGGAAATACCTGCCTAGAAGGCGAAGTTACCTTAGTAAATGTCGCTATCAGCAAAGACCGAAACGCTATCAAAGCCGAACCTTTTTCCGAAGACATGAAAGAGAAAATAACGCCTTATATCGTATCCGAATCTTAAGAAGCAAATTCATAATTCATAATTCATAATTCATAATTCATAATTCATAATTCATAATTCATAATTCA